>Ga0065711_1000620_pt1 | contig 59795 bp, 24 predicted proteins | sample Hoacrofraction12_FD_59098 | JGI IMG/M metagenome (GOLD analysis project Ga0065711, IMG submission 59098) | Hoatzin crop microbial communities from Cojedes, Venezuela - Epithelial fraction 12 v2 (version 2) | ecosystem: Host-associated > Birds > Digestive system > Esophagus > Crop | place... | reverse complement strand
ACCGCTCCCGGCCCCTCCGCGCCTCCCGCCGGGCGGGATGGGGCGCGTGGCGCCGCGCGGCCCGCCTCCCCCCCTCCTCCCGCCGGCCGGCGCCCCGCTCCGCCCCGAAGTTTGGCCCCGAACAAAGGAGAGTCCCGGCGGGGTGCAGCCGCGCCTCGCTCCGGGGAGGACAACGGGAGGTTTCTTTTCTGTGTTGAAAGAAGAAAAGAAAAAAAAAAAACCAAACCCCAAGAAAAATTCTTTCCCTCGCTTGGAAAGAAATAGAAAGCATTGCTGTGAATGCAGACTCAATGCATTCATTTCAGATCAGTCTCCTGGAGATATATTCGTATATTATTTGGGAAATGCCTATTTTTAAAGCACGCTACCCTGCACAGTGCAATGCTCGAGAAGGAGGTGCTTATGCAGAAAGAGCCCTGACATAGTGACAGGAGACCATTTTTAGAAAAGTGCTTGTAATGGTCAAAGGGTTTATAAAGAGGCTTTTTTTTCAGGTTAAAAAAGGGGGAGGATGCGCCTATATTGATGTTTACATAACTTGCAGCACAATGGTACTACAAAGGGTGTCCCAACTTGACAAGAACCTTAAGAGAAGCAGCAGCATTTATTAACTGAATAAATTCTTCCTCATTATAAAGGTATCAAGCAACCGCTTGAGCATGTGCCTGATTTAGTTTTAGTGGGGTAGCAGGGGGCTTATTGTTTCAGTTTCTGATGTTAAAGCAAACCTGCAAGTAGAAACACACCTCCCAAAGGGCAGCGCTCAGAAACCAGATCAAAAATGTGGATAGGTTGTGAAAGCAACCACGGATACAAACTCAGAAACACAGGGGCCTAAGCCTGGAAAGGCTTTTTTGCATTTTTTTATCACTGCAGATGAAACCTTGATCCCTTTAACTCAGCTGCAGAAGTCCTGTTGGCTCCAGTGAAGGCAGCATATGTCAAGCAAACCGGGAGTTGTCATAAGGCCAGTGGAGTTGAGTGCATGCTTCAACTTCTCGGCCCAAGTATTTGGCCTTTTTTTTGCCTACGTCTGCAGGCAGGCGCTAATTTCAAGGACTGGATTGTTCCCTGCACTCCCAGAAGAAAATGTGGGCCTCAGAGAGGACTAGAAACATCCATACATGTATGACTCAAAAGCCATCAGTCAGGCTGCCCATGCCCCTGAGCCCACATCCAGGCTTGCAAAACAGCCATGAGGGGAGGCAAAGAGGAGCTTGTTTGTCTGCAGGGCGAATTAAAAAGAAATCTGGTTTGACTCACCCTCTCAGCTCCTCAAATGAAGTCATAGCAAAGTCCAAGGCTTGAATTTCCTCTTGTAGTATAAAATACATGTTTAAAAAGTACGCGGTGTAATAAAAACCTTACCTAGCTGGTTGGGAACTGAATATGCTGGCTTTCTCTCCAGGACCTACCTGGCAATGATGATGGATGTGGGAGTGGCGCATCTGGGGGTATCCGAGTCAAGTGAGATGGGCCAGAGCAATGCAAAGGAACCACTGACATGAATGAACTCTAGTTAATATTTCTGTCCTTCAACATGAAATATTCTAGTATCTGTATTTTACATCTGTGAATAATTTTTCAGATCACCTCCAATCTGATTTAGAATTGATAATTACACAGAACAGCATTAAAAACATTTCCTATGCTTTGCAGGAAAAAGCATCAATATGTTGAATATTCCTGTGTGTGCTATAAGGCTATCAAGTAAGTTTAATTTTTGAACCCCAAGTCATGATCTACATGTGATGACCTTGCACTTCTTTCTAAACAGTAAAAATACTGAAAATACTTTCTCAGTACAGCAAATGCAGACATTTCCACAAACTTACAAGCACTGACATACGTTCCAATGCGATCTGGCTCTAAATCTTTCAGTGTCAGTGTGAAGGTATCTCTGATGTATTTAGCTGGCAGAGCATCGCCCACCATGCTGCTCCACTGGCAAGCCCCTCGTGCAGCTGTAATTACCTCAGTGGTAATTACCTCTTAGTATTTCCGGTATAAATCAGCTTACACCTGGTGGCAAAAATACCTTGGCAAAGGCAATTTGGTTACTGGCCCAGAACATTTTTACTGAATACCTATACCCCAATGTCTGTTATTTTCTGTTAATACAGAAGCACGATAGCCAGTCTTGACACCTTTTTAAACACATGAGGAGGCTAGTAAAAGAGAAGAGGAAGGCTGTGGTTTCATGCTATAAAAGTGCGGTTGCAGTGCTTTGCTCTGCATGTGGACAGGTTATGCCAGAGGGAAAATAAAATGGCTGGAGGAAGAGAGCAAAGTAACAACCTGCCCTCTGTCTTCACATGCAGTTGCTGCAAAACACAAACTGCTAATTGAAACTAAAATATGTGTATAGACTTAAAATGAGGAATATGCGTTTGTGTGTTAGCTGAGAAAAGTCCATGCTGTGGGATCTAGAATTTGCTACCAGTCTCAAAATACTGTATGAGAGGTCAAAACCACCATCCCATTTTGCAGAGGGAAGACTGCAATGGGAGAGGGGAAGAGACTTGCTCACCTCTCCCCGGGCTGTCTGTGCTTGCACCACACAGCCCCAAGGGTGCACATTTTCCAGATGACCACACAAACGATGCACAAATTTTCACCCAAAGCTCATACACAGTCAAAAAAGGTTCATCAGGAACGTAGATTTTACTTTGGGTACCACCACACCACCGTTGGGAATTTCATATCCTTCTCTCCTGCCACCTTCTTAAGATTTAGGAAGAAAACAAAATCTCTTTCTACAGCTTGCATCAACAAGGGCGATGTCAAAACTTTGGGGGTGGGTGGTGACAATAATCAGATTCCTAATCCTGTACAACACCAAAAGGGCTTAGTCAAATTATTGTATTATCATTGTATCAGCTGAATGTCAGGCATGATGTGTATGACTAGCAAAAATTTCTCAATAAAAAGCATGCCCAGGCAGTGGTCTGGGATCAGCACTGCCTGCCTACGGGTTTCCTGGTGGGCTTTGAACGGTCGGTACAGACCTGGAAGTTTAAAGAATACTACTGCAGCCCATAGTATCACACACAGTCATTTCCTAGAATAAACAAGTCCTCGGTGGGGCTGAGGCCTAAGGTGAGGATTTGACCCTGCAGTAGCTCATATGAAAATCACAGAGAAAATTTATTGTTATTACAGCATACAAAAATCACGGTAACACACAACAGTGCAAAACGCAGCCCATGGCCAAACTGCTCTCAGTTACTCATCTGTAACCCTATGACAAAGAAATAACCCAGTGGCCTTGTGGTGTCATGAGGATGGATTTCAGCAGGAGATGGCTGGACAACCCTCACAGCTCTGGGGATGGCAAGTGACTTTATTTGGATACAGAAATGTAGCAGTATGAGGAGTGCTACAGAGAACATGAAAATGGATTGAGGGCTTTGTTCCTGCACCATTCCCCTAAAGAAGCCGAGTAAGGAACTGCTTCCAGACGGCTGACATTAATTTATTCATTTGTTGGTTTTTTTCCTTATATAGTGTCTATTGTTCCTCCCTCCCCCATTGTTCTTCTCTCCTGGGAGTCAGATAAACAGCAACGGGCTTAAGAAGCAAGACCTGCCTTTCTAAGATGCTCTGACGTCCAGCTCAACTGTTACAGTCGCACATTAGCAAAACTACATGGCTTAAAATATAGAAATGTATTTATTTTAAGTTTAGGCTGGAAGAAGTACGTTACTGAATAGAAATATTACCTTATTAAAAATAAAATTGAAATTCAAAGCCCTCTTTGCAACAGTAAGAAACACATATGAGTTTGGCCAAGACAAACGTGTTGTAGCCAAGGTACTCCTGAGTCCATTTGTTAGCATCAGTTCTATCCTGAAGTGCTACAGTCTCCAGTTATGTAAATGTAACATCCCCATGCATATGTCTCAGCAGCTTGCTGCTACGAGGCAAGGGGTGTTTGTAGGCCAGAGGACGCACAGGGAGGACAAGAGCCGAGCTTAAACCAAGTAACATCTGCTCTGGCTCGGGGCAGAGTTCAGCAGATCAACAAATCTTGTATTTACATTTCTAAGAGGAATGGTATTAAGTAGACCCCCATAGTCTGTTGTGACCTGTTGAGAAATGAGTACATGTCTAAAGTGAACAAGGATGATGTGAAATTCAGAAAGGGAAAATTAGAGCAAAGATCAGGAGAAAATGCAGACCAAGTGTGTCATTTTTCCTGATCTAACAACTACCCTGATGATGAAGAGTCCATGTTGCGTGACACATTTGTATTTCAGATCCCATAAATCCCACTGGCACCACAGTGAACAGCTTGCATTAAGCTGCAAGCTCTAGGTGACATTATTGTTAAGTCACGTTTTCCCTTTCAGTTTGCACGTTCTGCCAGACCCTACAGACCTGCAACGGTGTTCAGCGAAGACACGACTTCATCCTGTTCTTGGTGGGCTTCCCATTGTCTTACCAGTTCAGGCTGACCACATGCCCAGTGAGCTGCTGTTTATAAACCAGGTGCTATGTTTTATGGTCTGCTCCTGTCCATTCCAACTGAAAAAAAGTGCAAGCATCTGTTCAGGCTGTTCCTAAGAAGAAAACTAGCTGAGATAAAAATACTTCTTCAAAACAGGTTTTCATTTCACTGAACCTTTCTATAGCCATCTCAGGATTACATGCAATTTAATTTGCTAATACACACTGCCTTAAAAAACCAAACACAAATCCCAAACCAAAACACAAAAGCCAAAAAAAACACAAACCAACATAGAAGCTCACCAAAATCAAAACCTGAAATACTTCTTACACAGCTGTTACGAAAACCATAAAATCATTGACTTAGAGTCATAAAAATGGGATTTATTGTACATTTCCTGTTCCAGCCAGCGTCTCATTTCAGCTCCCTCAGGTAGACAAAACACAGGGGACTACTAACTTCATTTAATAATCTTTCAAGCCTCTACATGGACAACTTGGAAGTAGCAAGGAAGGTTGTTTTAATGCAGTCTCTTTCAGACTTGTCATTTTTGGGACTGTTTTTATTAGACAGCTCATTATTAACCATCCCGTACCCTCAGGGTCTGCATGCCTCTTTCGAATAAATTTTTTCATACTAGTATCTGCTCACATTACTTGTCTTTATCGTTAAACACCAAGAAGCCCAGCTAACATGCATTTCAAAGACAAAATGATGCCAATAGCAATTTTGTTTAATATTGCCTATTTTAGTCTGTCGACACAGACACTTACTCATACGCATCTCCACAGAAGTCTCATTTTGCAGGGTGATTTTGTTTGCTGCCTGGGGTTTTCCCAGATTTTTGTGGCCATGCCAGCGTTTACAGCTTCTCAACACTGAAGTGTGCTACCTGCTCATTTTCCACCTGGACATTGGAACCTATATTACTGTTCCTGCAGAAAAGCACAGCCGGACTTATTGCAAGCAATTTATTGCTTTTCAAAGCACTCGGCCACACTGAAGAAACTTAAGAGCAGAAGACAAAAAGCTAAACTTCCTGACCTATCTTTGTAATCCTCCTCCAACAATCCTTCCAGCTCATTTTAAGTGCAGTAGTCGACTGCAAAAAGTCTTGTGCAAATCTGAGCACAAGAGATGCCAGTGGAAAGAGAAATGCTCCTGTTTCTTGTTTAGCTGGAATTATGATGTCCGCAGATTTCCTCATCCCCAGGTTGTGCACACATTAAGTGCACATTTGAGTAAAGCAACAGATGGAACTTCCATCTTTTCCTTTGCCATCTTAAATTCACAGACAGTAAATGCTTTCTATCTATAATCTATAGCTGCTGAAATTTGTGACCACAAAACTAAAAATATCAGAGAGCTTTTTATTGTTCCAAATCTTGTATATCACCTCAATATAATGTCCAATGTAATTCCTTCTTTGTAAATGAATTGCCTGAAGCCTGTGATCACATTCAGAACAATGTTTTCACATTTCAAAATACAGAAAAGAAGTGCTTCTTGTGATGGATCACCATACATACAACGCTCTGTCTCCATTGAACAGCACACAAGGAGATCTCAATATTTTCAGTCACACAAGTTTATCACTAAAAGCAAAGGAAAATAAGGCAAAAGCATGCAACAGGTACTTAAACATATGAAATGCGAGAAGAGTCTATTTTTCAGAGGCATTAAGAACAGAAACTTTGTCCCCAGTTCCACAAACATCCCCCTTCAGATAACAGTACTGCAAGTGTCGTAAGACTACCATTTTTGTCTAAATACTTGCAGAATCAATTTACATGGTGAAAAATATTAAGTAAACAGCAAAAGGGAGCCAACATGATCACACACCTAAAGCACAGTTGGTTGGGCTCTACTTGGGCTCATGGACTTAAGACTGGGAAAGCATTCGCCCGCATTTCAAAGCAAAGTAGCTCCATTTTCACTAAATTCCACTGTTCTTCACCATTCTGTGTTAATACAGCAATTCTCCAGTGCAAGGATGAAGTACAACCATCTACAGTCATGTAACTGTACTGACTGAAATGTAATTAAAGTCCTGAAGGCAGTTCTTGATCCACTGGGGGGGACCTGCTGCTGCACTGGACGGGATACTGGGGAGGATGCTTGGTTGCTTCACTTCACAGCATAATTTTTTTTTTTTTAATTATTGCTCAAGTATTTATGAATGCAAGATAGTCTCTGTGTTTGTATTATGTACAGATGTTCAATTTAAATACACATTCAGTTCATTACTCTAATTGCTACATGCTATTATGATGACCATCCAGATAATGAAAGATACATTCTTCCCTCCCACTGTGGGCCATACTAGAGAGACAACAGAATCCACCGAACCCTCTCCGAATCATAACCACCTCCAAATGGAGCATTTAAGGCAAAAAACCTGCAAAGCTCTATAACACCATATACATTACGCAGCATTTCTAGTCTGGCCCCTGCAGAAATAATTTGAGATGCCTAGCTTAAAGGCCATAACCACTCAGAATTTAACTTTGTTAAATCATAAATTTACTACTTCAGATTTACAGCCTCTCTGGTTGCATGGCCTGAGTCTGTCTCTGCTCCTGCTTACCCAGATTTATTACCAGACCCCAGCAGTATTAAGTACCAAATCACACCCATGCCAAAAAACAAGCCCCGCACAAACAGCCTAGTATTGCCAGGTGCAGAAACTCTGACTCACCACTGATTTCAGTGGGAGGTGATTGGGTTTGACATGCCCTAGGATCAAGTATTACCTATAAATAGAAGCCAACATACTTCATGTGTATTTTACTCATGCTTTGAGCAATTACTGGTGGGATTACAAAGGGCTCTATATAGGAACCTCAGCAAGCTTAGGAAAAGAAACATTGCCTTTTACTAACACAAAACAGCAGATACTCTAGAAAACGAAAACCTATGAAACCTAATCTTCTATAAACAATTTCATTTTAAGAAGTCAACCCACATGCACAGTTTTTAACTCTTCCAGGTTAAGATTCCCAGTTGCCTTACGTCTATGCCTTGATAGCACCTTTGCTCCATTAGACCCCTTTCAGTGGTAAGCATGCACAGCCAACGATGCTTTCCAGATGAGTAGCTCCTCGATGCTGATTTTTAACTTCACAACTCAGTTTTTTGTTCCATTTCTGATTTACTGAAAAATCTTAAAATTGGGCAAAGTTACAGAGGCTGCAGTTACTGCTGTGGCTTTGTGAGGGTGTTCACGTTTTGCCACTTTATTTTTACTTCTGTGAGGGATAGTAAAATAGAGTAGAAAATAAATATAGAAGGATTCACAAAATTAAGGAAGAGCTGGTGGTCTATAAGCACAAATGTTATTTAAATGTGAAGCCGTTACACAATAACATAATACACAGTCTAGCCTAAAGTAAGTGCCCAGTCTCTTCGACAAAAAAAATCTTATTTTTCTGCAGAACTTTTCCTTGCTCACCAGATCTTTTAGCTCTTTGCAGCAATCCACAGCGTTCAGTATGACCAGTGATTTACAGTCATTTCAAAGTATGCACCAGGCCATGCTAAAGTTCTTCCCCCCACAAAAAAGTGATTTGGGGGACATTGTGGGAACTTTGTGACTTTCAGATCATAGTTCTTAATCCCACACAAACTTCAGTTGTGACAAAATAAAAATCATGTCCAGGAAATTAACATGTTTATCATCCTCCAGTTACTTGATGATATCAAGAATGTTTTTTTAACTAACAAGAAAAAAGTTAAATAACGAGGTGACAGTGTTGACAACTAAAGGTTCTAAAGTTGCATTACCTCTCTACTCAACAAACTTCCATAGCTCAACTAATACCAAGGGAAAAAGCTAATGGCATTTTTCCAGAAAATATATACAGGTTTTAAGTGTGGCGATTCTGCTGTCCCTCCCCTAGTATTTCTTGCACAAGATCCATAAAACTAACCTCCCAACAAGCTTTTCTCAGGCTAGGGTTTTGATGGTTTTTTCCCCCCACATTTACAGACTGTTCATACAACAATGTTGCTTTTTTCCTCTTCCCAAAGCCACAGGCTTGCTTACTAAAACTGGAAACACAAATCTTCCTTTTGTAGTATAGCTCACAAGCGTACACACTTTTGCCAGTTTAACTGGACAGGAATAAACTTGATCAAGGCTTTGTGACTTAGAAAAGCTTATGTATTTTACTCACTCACTAAGGACTAATTAAATACTCGATAAGCCTCCCCTCTGTTCGCAGGGCTCTCAGTCACCATGTTGGAATCATTAAAATACAAGTTTAGAAAAAGACATCTTCTGATACCACAGGATTTTTTACTGGTAGCTTTCCTTAAGGCAAAGGCAGCAGGGGTTTTGCCTGCTTTGCATTTCAGCTCCAACTCTTTTGCAAACTACCCACACTCTCACAGCGCCGTCCCACTTGATTCAAGCAGCATATATGGTGGTTTCAAAATGGTCCTCCGTGGTTATCCCTGGCTTTCATTTCCCCTTCACGCTAGCATCACCGGGTGCTCAACAGCAGATAGACCTAGAAGTTGAGGTCCAGACACCTCAACGTTACGACAGAGGCTGTGTCCTTGCTCGCTGTTCTCCATCCCCACCACCTACCTGCAAAATTACAATACTGATACGCACCTTCTCTTTTTTTGCTGCTTGGATCTTCTGCCAGTAACTAAGATTTTGAGAAGCTCCAAGGTCATGTCAGTCTGAAACGCTTCAGCACCCTTCTTGAAAGGCATGTGATCCCTACTGCAACTATGCCAAGTGTCTGTCTGCTTGGCCAACAAAATCCACGGGATGGTGTCTATTTCTACCCGCTCAAGAGACATATTTAAAACCAAATCCACACACCCCTTAGCAAATGATTTTGACCAGGTTCAACCAGCACCTGTGCCACCAATGGATTAGCCAGCAAAGAATTAGTATTACATGATAACACTCAAGCACATTATTTCTGTCTTGTCATATGGTTTCCCTCTGAGCTTTTACTAGATAAAAGTTTACATATTTTCTTGGTATTCAAACAAAAATCGTTATGAAAACAGTGGTGCAATTATTTCCCTAATAAAGTTACCTCTAAAGCAAGTGTCACAGTAAGTCCATTTTCTCAGCTGCTTTTCAGCCCTTTGAAGTGCCTTGTTATCCAAAATAATAAACTGCTGAGATGAACTCTTTTGCTTAACCGATCTCATTGTAACACTAAACATAATTCCTGACATCTTCCACTTAAAAGACATAAATGGAACTAAATCCAAACAGCACAGAGCATCTTTAGTGTTTTCCTGTAACAGGCATGAGAGACATGTTCCTATCCAGTTGACTCAGTCTTGGCAAACACATGCTCATACTAAGATACCTCAAAGTTTTACACTTTCGAGCATCCTTTATTTACCAGTGATCCTAAAGCTGGACAAGTTTGCTTCATGTAGAGAGTGGAAAACAGATGAAGATGATACCTCAGTTGAAATTTTTAAATACAGTTCTGAAGTCTGTAAGATACAACATCGATTCAATCCATGAAGTGTCAAATAAGACTTCAGAGTTACAAAATTGACTCAGAGTCACTAAGCAACATCTTTCCCAACTTCTCTGAGCACCCTGTGATCACCACGTTCAACTTTCCTTTCACCTCCCTTTTCTTTTCACTCCTCTTTTGTATCACCATAATTAGCATAAGATTAATTTCCAGTGCATTCTTACTTTCATTTCTTTCCTTTGTGTGCCTATGCAAGGAATGATTTCATTGTTGTTGCTATTATGTCCTTGCTATTATTAAAAAGATTATAATTTAATTTGTATTTAGAAATAATACTGCTCTTGCCAAACCCAAGTCTTCGATTCTCTGCACTGGCTGCCTGTCGGGTTTACCTCAAATTCAGCCAAACTTAAAGGCTAATGACAAGGGCAGAGAGGGCAAGAGTGGGAGAGTCTGCAGGTAACCTGCGATAATGCTTTCCCCATCTTCCAGTCACAACCTGAAGTGAGTACTGACAAGATACGAAATTACGTTGCTAATGGACAATGAACTGGATTTAGTAGCATCAGGGTTTTAAACATTCAGCTGTAATAGCTTTGCAGCTTGCATCTGTACTTACACAGGTGTCTAATTTTTTATTATTACCTTCATTATTTGTGAGAAGGCAGTTTTTAAGATCACTATTATCATGAACAAGGTGATAGCCTGAAAGTCTACACAAGAAACTATTCAAATCCCCTTGCCTTACACTAAGCTCAACATACCATTTTCATTCTGATTTTAATTCCAACATCTTCTATTACTGAATTGTGTAAGACACACCAATGCTATATCCAGCAAGCAGGTCATTTTGACCTAGTAGTACTAAAACCAGCATGACTAATAGCAAATCAGAGATGGTTTTGGACACGGGTCAGGGAGCCATTTTGATTTTGTTATGTGCTAGCACAAATATTTACAGACTTTATAACATGACAAGTAGAAAAAGGATAAAAGGAGTGGTCAATTCAAGCAAAAAAAATCTGTCATTTCAGGGGAATATTTACCTTTATCATAAAAATGGTTCAAAAATTGTACTTAAAGAAAAAATAGGCAGAACTTTAGTTTGAAAACTGGTTATTTGACAACACTGAAAATGGTGGCCTTCATCCATGAAACCAAATCGAATGTGTAGCTGTCATTTAAATTACCTTACCTTACACAGCCAGCCATGTCAGTGTTTCAGGGCTAGCCACAAGGACTGAAATGAAAGCAGTTTCCCTGTGTTTGTTCAGTCCTTAATTTATCAGCCAAGTTTAGCAGTGAATACGACTACAATAAATTACTTTTACAGCATCCAAAATGCATTATGGAGTTAAAAGATGCTTGTATTTCAATATGAAAACAACTTGAAGCCTATTTGTAAAAAACTCTTTCATTGATTCAATAGGGTAATTGGCTACACCTACAAACCTAGCTTTGAGTTTGGTTCAGCTGGATGGAGAAATTAGCGAAAAATATATTACAGCATTAGTTCAGACATACCTGAACTTATAGAATTTGTAATAGTTACTGGAAAGTAACTGAGAGTTCACTCTTTAGTATGAATCACAACGCTGAATCCCAGGACCAGGGAAACCTTTGGAAAAAATACAGCTGAGAGGCAAGGCATATTTACGTTATGGTCGAGAAATCTTGAATCTGGAATGAATAAGCTCTGAAGTCATACAAGCCCATGATGACCTGCTGAAGGAGTCTCGTATCTTTCCTCAAATCACCAGCCTCATTTCAACACTTTCTGGGGGGAATGCCATTTTCCAGTGCATCAAAACTAGTATAGTCTAAATGTCAAGTTTGGTTACCAATTCCTTTTTTTATCTGAAAAACAAATTGCTACAGCAAAAAAGGTTTAACAGTAGCCCTTGTTTTCAACGGTAATCTTTTGTCCTGATAGACATATATTTTTAAATTACAAAAATAGTTTTCTGGGCAGCAACAGGACATTTTTCCATGCTCCCTTGCACGAGGCTAAGCCCTCCCCCACGAATCATACATTTGATCTAAACTGGCTCCATATGGGACCAGCTCAGCCATCTCTGCTTCATGCCCCAGGAATTACAAACACTTCTGGAAATGCACAAAAGGCCACCTGAGATGACTCAACATACAGTACTAACAGTTGAACTTACTAAGTTGTGGACACAGTGCTGCTGGCTCCAGAGGAAGAATTCTTTCTCTAGCTTCTTCCCCAACAAATTTGGTCCGACAGGCTTATTACGGTCTGTGTAGCGCATGGACACAGGTTGTCTTGATGACTATGCTTGATGTGTTGGATGTGCTCTGCCTTCCACAAGCAGGCTGAACCCTAAAGAGCTTTGTGGTAGCTCAGCTGAAACCAGAAATAACAGAAACACAGCAAGCAAGAACAAAGCAAGGACACCCTTCCACCCCCACCCAAAACCACTCCAAAACACAACCAATACATGGATGAGTCCACATAATTCTTACCCAATTTCCCCGTTCTTTGGTCTGGTTCTGAGCATGCTCTCAGTTCTTGCAGGAAGGGGCTGTTTAAAAGGCATCATCTCAGGCATTTGTGTGCCAGACAGCACAGCACAATCATTTTAGGATTCCCACAGAAACTACTGAGTCTAAAAGGTTCACAACTAAATCTAACTAACCGCGTCAGAAGTAGCTTCTTGCAGAGATACTGCACTCGTAATCTGTTTGTCAGAGATTACCTGTTTTCTAGAGATTACCTATTTTCACCTCAGACACTGGAAAGCTGACAGAGATTCAAGGTAAACAACCAAATACAATTCCTTAGTACTTAAAAAGATTTAAGACATAAAATAGGTTATTTCTTAAACTTGAGTTTTTCAAGAGTCAGTCTTGAAAACAGGCATTATTTTTCCACAAAAGGCTACATTACAATAAAAATCTTAATTAAAACATAGATATTTGAACATACTAGATTATAAATATTACAGAATACAACTCTTAGTCTCACATTTGATCTAACTTCTTTATGTATAAACTTCTTCATTATGGTATTAAATTATCAGTTTAAAAACAGTTCTATGGTTATAACATAAAATGTGTAATTAGGAAAAATATGGATGTACTGTCTTACTTCCTTGGGACAACTTTATTCCAGTACTTTTTTCCTCCGGACAGGGGAAGCTATTGTAACTGAGCACACAACAGTTCTTTCATAACAGAAAAAGTTACTAGCATGCACATAAGTTGCATCAAGAACAGGGGCTCTATACAATGTCCAGAGCCTGTTAGAAAACACATAGCTTTTATATGCTGTGGATTAAAGAGCACAACCATCTGGTCAGCTTTTAGGCTAAATGAGCCAATGCTATCTTGTGTGCCTATTTGCGCGATTGATAAAAAAATGCCTATTATACATCTGTCTCAGTAACGTCTGATGTTACGGTCTTAGCAACACTCTCCTGCTTTATGATTATTTCAAGTTTTATACTTTAACAATACACTTATTTCTATGGGTACAACTGGCATCGCTACATACTATAGAAATGCTTTTCTCGCTTTATTATGCAAAATTAAGATTTAAAGGATAATGGCACTAAACTGACACTTTTTACATTGTTTTTAATTCCTTCCTCCAAGTTTTTACAAGATTCACTATTGCAGAAGCCAAAAGGTGAAGGATTAAAAGAAGTCTTCACATCAAAGCTCTAAGGATTGATATTTAATGAACTGTGAGATGTAAATCAATGCACAACAGCATAGTTAAGCTTAAAATACTAGGATAACATTTATATTAAAAATAATTCACCTACAGATAATACAGTCTAGTGTTAATTGTATGTTATGGAAGGTACACTTGAATTTCAAAAATTTAAAACATATAAAAAGTGGTTAAGGGCTAACATTTTATCAACGTGATAAATGTGTAAGAATGTTTATTATACAGCAAGGTACAATGGTAGTGTTAATGCCAACAGGGCACCACAGAAGTTAGTTTAAAAAAAATTTCCACTATGCTTTATACAAACAACACCACTTGCTGTTGTTTAAGAGTATCAGGAGAGGACTCCTGTCTGAAGCATAAGCAGTCCTATAACATTTTTAACATTAGATAGTGTCACAGTATGTAGATTGGTGAATGTTTCAAAATAAAACTAGAAATGTTGTAATTACTCCACAGAAATGCACATCCAATATTTGTTTTCAATACGAACAATAGGTACAAGATTATAACTCTCCCTATATGAAATAATTTACACACAGATGAAAGCTATGCTATCTAAAATAATCACTAAATACATTTTTCTTCTGGGAAATAAACAAGCAATTTCTGTTTTGCATGATCAATATCAAAAAACATATAGCTGTAGTAGTTTTTAAACATAACCAATGCTCTAAATTAAAAAAAAAAAAACCAAGGAAGAAATGAGAAAAAAGATTTTTCCATGAATGTGCAACCTAAAATCAACCAAGCTTATATTGTAGTACAACCATATTAAGAAAGCACTGATCAGAATACAACTTTATGGAAAAAGTTTATAATCCACAAAACTGTTCATCAGGCCATAAAGTAAAATAGCTCCACAGTTTACAGATAAAACTGAGGCCACATAGATGCGTGCTACGTCTTACGTCCAGTAAGTAGATACTTAGGCAGAGGATGTGATACTTTGTTTGTAGACAGCATGGTATGCATTTCTCAGCAAGACATAAGGGAAACAAGACTCCAAGAGATCCATTGTCAGGAATGGAGACTCCTGCACTATCTGAAAAATACCAGAAACACAAGGTTTTGCAGTACACCTTCTAGAGTCTGCTGCTGATAATCTATTTCATGGAGATACTACTGGTCTGCACCACACCACCACTCACACATTTCATAGCAAAAAGAAATAATACAAAGTGTAAACACTGAGGAGAAACACATTGCTATAAACTCACCCCTTCTCAAAGCTAGTCATTTAGCTTTCCTATAGTCATACAGCACTGCAGCCACTTTCAAAAGGCACAGAATACTGAAAGGAAAACCTCCAAGCAGAGACGATTTTCCCACACACACTCTGAAAAGCACTTCTTTAATATGAAATTTCATTTTAATATTGTATGTACTAAATGATCAACGAAAAGGATCTGAACAATGTGATACAATGCTCTAGGCAACAAAGGATGACAGTAAAAACGTGTGTGTTGGGGCAACGAAAAAAGTTAAATTTCCAACATTAGAATGCTAGGAAGAATGACGTAAAAAAATTATTTCCACTGGTTGATGAGCTACAACATACAAGGAGACACCCAAAATCCCCTTGCTGAATGATGCAATGTGGAGCCTATTCCTTAAGTTAATATCACATAAAATAAACAAACGCTTACCATGTCTAGTAGTAGGTAAACAGATTCTCTGTTCCTTGTAGTAGTTTTGTCCGTCTCCTGGCCAATCTTCAGCAGACTAGACGATGCAAGCTACATAAAAATGAGTATTTCAAAGCAATAAATAAAACAATGCATTGATCGACTTCTGCTATTTTTCTATATACACACACACACACAACTTCTCTGAAGAAATCAATAACCTAGCCCACAGACACTGCGGTGTACTAGTAACTACAAAGGAAAGTAATCCTGAATGCACGAACCATCACTGACATTTAGTCTCAGTGAGCCATTTCTGTTTATTTCTAGCAGTGTTTAATAAGCAATGTGCTCTTTTAATACAAAAAGTGATTTAATTTATTGCAAAGAACTTTTGGTTGTAATAATTGGTTGACCATTATAACGTCTACTGAAATCAACAACAGAACTTCCATGGGATCGAGATCTTACTTCCTCTGTCATTCCCAAAATGTATGTAAATTTACTGCATTTTGGTAAGATTTAAAGTGATTGGAGTTGCTATTGTTTGAAGTTATACCTATTTTGCAATAGAAGGACTAATTAAGTTTTACTTCCTAAACTATATTTTTAATTGAAAAAATGTCATCCTAAATGTAAATCAGTAATATTTTATTAGACCATAAGCAACCCTACAATATTAGTTTTAAAAGATATCTTATAAACCTTGTAACATGTACTTTGGAATTTACAAGCTCAGGGTGACAGAATACAGTAAAAGACATGCACCGATAACCCATGTTTTCATGCCTCACAGAAATTTGAAAAACAACTCTTTTGAACTTTCAAATGTACAATCATCATTTATACCCTCACACTAAGCAATGACAATGTGTCTAAACCACACATTCACTAGAAATGGATTTTAACTTAAACGTTAACTTTAAAATCTAAATCAACATTCTTCTTGATCACATTCTCATTAATCAATTTATAATATAAAATGAATGTGTATACTTCAAAAGAATCTTAGCACATGTTCACCAGTATTTAATAACCTAGTTAAGTTTTTTCTGTATTTAATTAACTTTGACAGGAAAGCAAATCTTCACCAGCAGTACATTTTCTTCTTAAAAGAAATGTTTTTCTTTCAGACTAACAATAAGTCATATATAAAAGGTGTTAGAAAAGAAAGATTATCAAAATATCTGAACCATCAAATCATAGTCTGTGAAGTAAAAGCAGTGGTCTGAAACCAGTTCGTAAGCACTGAAAAAAAGGCAAACCTCACACCAAAAGTGTTTTTATCACATGAAACTCTACTGGTTTCCTTCACTTGTCAAATGTATGCAACTTGACACAACCATTTCTCTTTTATCTTTTACAGCCAGCAGTTGCATTAGACAAGGTCAATGGCCAAAGTTTTTTTTGTTTTACAAAATGCAATGAATTTCCAGAAATGAAAGACCCTTTTAAGGAAAAAAAAAAAAAAAAAGGAAAAAAAACCCCAAACTATTTCTGTGGACTTCTAGTTACAGAAAGTTACCATTATCCCACTTCCCTAAGTCTGTAAGGCACGTAAAATAAGGGGGGAGGAAGAGAATTTTTTTTCCTATTTCAAGGCCAAACTGCAAAAAACAAGAATCACTCAAAATCAGTAATAATTTTTAAAAAATTTTTAAAAGCTGCCGTTTTAGCCTTTAGTTTCCCTTCAAGTATCAGCTAATTAAGAGCCACTTTAAAAATTCTGTTTCTACTTGGGCAGCAGACGAAAATGTATTTAAAATGCATCACCATCACCCTAAGGCCTTTTGATTTTTTTCTAAGCATCACTAAAGATTTCAGAAGCTTTGATCTTCAACCTACTCTGAAGCATAAAAATTCCTCTCCCCAGATAGCTCTGTAACATACCACTATCAGACAGTTACTGTTTAAGATGGACAGACACGTCAAAACATACAAGTCAAAAAACACTCTGGTGTTACATTCTTTGAAAAAGTAAAATAAACTGAAGAGTCCAACACATCATGGGAAAAAGTCTGCTAGACACAATCTTGATTTTACACGCATTGTACATTTCTTTTTCCAGTCGTGGGCTACACAATTTAAGAGATGGTATGTGCTAAAATACTGATAATTATACCGAAAAAAAAAATGTAACACTGGTATTGATTTGCTTCTGTTACTTTCTAAGATCACACACAGCTGACTATTGCTAAAGGACTACGATTAAATGTAATCTACACACAGACTTGTATTAACAATATGCTTTTCTCTCCTGCGTACCAAACCCAGATTTATATAAAATCAATTGCATTGCACCCCAAATTAATATTACATTTTCCACCTCAATTTGAAAATACTTCCTGAAGTCAATACATATTTTTCGTGTTAAGATAGGAATTGCTATTGGAATAAATGTTGGTTAATCTACAGTCATCCATACTAATCTAAATGTCTATAGTATACCTTTGTGATTAAGATTACTCAGGGCTGACTGCAAGTGTTACCTTTACAGTGGCAATGACAAACACATTGATAATTTAATGACAGCACTGCACAAGGTAGAGTATGTATAAAAATGGATTGAGGGGCATTAGGGGGCAAGAGTTCCCCTCTTTTTAGAAGAACTAGCTCTAGAAATGAAGTTATACATACGGCCAAAAATTCTTTAAGACGGTCTTCAATGCTTCCTTTGTGGATGGTAAATAAAGCTGCAGCGATCTGATTGATAGCTTTTGCCAAGCAGTGAATGTTGTTGCAATGCCCTAAACAAAAACATATACAAATTACCTCAGCATCACATTTGAAAATGACAGTATTCTTTGGAAAATATCACAAAAGAGTAAATAGACTTGTCACAATGAAAGATCAACTTTTAGCATCTTACACAACAACAAGGTACTCTTCCCACTGAACTTGGTATCAGGAAAGCCATCAAAAGTGCAGATCTCCCTTCTGAATGCTGTAATGTAATAGTCACAACAACTTGACAAAGATCCCTGTGGCTTTTAGAAATAAGGAAAAAGAATATACTGGAAGTTTATTTGGTTTCTACAAAACTTGAGAGCACTACTACTTGACTAGGCTATAAAGACACATGAAAGCAGGATTTCTTCAAGCTAATTCACTGCTTTTCTCCCTTCTGTGTAAATGAACAACTCATCATGCCCTGACAGCATTCACTCAAGAGATCTATAGGAACTCAAGAACAAAACTGTCAAATTGCTATTTGCTGTACGTAACATCCTGCCTAAAATTCACCCAGGGTTCTGAGGTCTGAAAGGTGATTAAATGACACCAGTTTTCAAACAGACCAGAAGAACTGCTCCTCAGTAAGCCTGATATCTCTTCTAGCCAAATTAAGTCAAATCTACCACTTTAAAACAAAATTAATAGACACCTGGGTAAGTACCTTGGGAAAGTGCTAATGTATGAGGAGGAGGAGGTCTTTGAAGGAGTTAAGAAGCATATAAGCATACAAATGCCACTGATTCTTACCAATTCTTTTTGACCATTGCTGAGAACTGAGCTCATTTTTTCATTCAGTCATCTACCGTAACTACTAGATCATGCTTGAATAGCAAGGTCAGCCAGACCTCACCACTGCACATGAGAAAAATTAGGTAATTCATTAATTTTTTTCCCCATGCATATCACTAGTCTTACTTTAATTTTATCTGTTATTTTATTGCCCAATTTAATCAGTGTCATAATATCTATCTGCAGCTCTTTACTCCTCTAACATCCTCAATAACTTCACACGATACGAACATTTTCTCACCTCACTCTTCAACCTCCTTCTGGGTGGTCTATATTGTGACTAGTAGGTGCCAGCAAAGATCCCTGTGGATCTCCATCAGCAGCCCCCCAGAGTTGATACTCCTACTCTATCTGCTATTTTTAATTAAATATTGCTGCATGAATATGCTAGTCCAAAACAAAGAACAGATCACCACTTTCCTTGAACATCAGTCAAGAACACCTGTTCTGCTTAATTCTGCTGATTTAAGTTTATATGTTTTTGAAGTGTCTTCATTTTTGTGTCTCAGACTGTAGAAAAAGCAAGGAAATTCGGCTGATGAATTGTTGTCTTCCAACCTGCGACACGTTTCAAGTATTTAGAAAAGGCTATGCTTCTTGCAGACTAGTGTTCTATTCTAGCCTCTGGACGTCACACTAGTCCTCCAGCCTGGTATTTGACTAGCAGTTCAGATTTCTTACTGGGAACAAAAGTACAGGTCTGTTACAGTCTGAGCCTTGTGAAAGAAACAGGCTTGATCCTGAAGCAGGCAGAGAGAACACAGACATTGCTAAAGCTGTCCAAGGACTGTCTGTATTTTAGAGGTACGTCTTGCCAGATTAGAAAGCTGAAACTACTTCAATTTTGTGACTTGTTGATGGATAAATTCAGCATTTGTCTAGGGAATTTGCTTCATAAAAAGCAGCATTTATTAAGTTCTCATTCTGGAAATAGCATCTATATTAAGTGTCCAAAGCCACATGTTAAACATAAGGGCAGAACACAGGAAAAAGTAGTATTATGTAAGGAAGGCCAGACTGACAAGGTCTATTCTGTTTATTTAGTTACTTTTGTAGAGTGAACATATTTTATATATTCCTTTTGCCAGACTCTTTTCCTTTCAATAAAAAAGAGCCCACTCACTAAAGAATTACATAATACAGAGGCTACATCTCATAAAATCAGTAGCAACTCCTAACAGGGACTTTTTTGAGTTCTAGATGTAACTTCTCTCCAGTCACAGTTTTATGAGATCTTATTAACTACACTTGCTTTAAGAGCCCACTTTGAAATAGGCTTTGTCTGACTTCATGTTAAGAGTTACTGAACATAAATGAAATCACAGACACTGAAATATTTAAGCTACATGATATAAAAAAGGCATAAGATAGAATTAGCTGTTATTTCAGCCTGCCAAGACCCTGAGGACTAAGAGGGTCTTCGGAAGAGATGGGAGTTCGAGGAAGGCAAATTTGCATGAGCTCTAACCTGCTGGAGAACCTCTAGCTAGCCTGACTCATGTTCTTAGAAATAAATCATCAGAGATTTATCCAACTTCTTCCCAACTGCCAAAAGGCTACACTATCTGTTTAAAATGAAACTAGAGTTAACAAATCCCTGATCTCTGAAAACTGAAGAAAACGTTATTTAACCCAATTTAAAACAATCTTGGGTCTCTCAAAAAATGTGATCTGCATACTACATTAAGTGGTACAGAAGGCTACCAGAACTTTTGATATTTTCCTAATTCTTTAAATTTTCAGAAGTCAGTTTACGCATTCTTTATGAGTTAAATTTTGACTGGATCAAAAAATGCAACTTAAAAAAAAAAACAGAAAAAAAAAACATGCTACCTCCAGTAAATGGATGCAGAATAAACATGGTCTTTTATGTGAGCCATGCTACACAACACAAAGGAAATAGCTTGAACAGCTGAAAGATGACTTTGTGTGTGTTGGAAGAGTTTTGTCAATTTTTTTTTTTTTTTCAACTTCATTTTGTCTGAAAGGGAAATTTTTTGTGGATTACATACAAAGAATTTCCTTGAGGCAAAGATTTATTTTTTTTTTTAATAAGAAAGTTGAACTACTGTGTAGGATATAATTCTGTTCACAGCTTACATCTTCCAGGTTCTGCTTTCAAAATTTTATGCTTAGCTTAATGCTTATGAATAGCATATTAAATGTAGAAAAGACACCTTGTATGAGTGACCCAACACCAATGTAAAGATTACTAAACCATTTATACTATAATAAGTCACACACTAATTAATGTAAAATATATGCTCTAGCAATTCCACATATTGGGACGAGATTGCCCCCTGCAGTATCTCAACTGTTCTTAAAATCTCTAGTAGAAGACTTTTTTCACAGAAAGTTCTCTCAAACAAGAGTTAAGTAAATGTTTTTTAAAGCAACTTTCATAGAAACTTTCCCAGATTAGGACCAACTGATTTTTAAAATTTGTTCACTACAAAATATGAGTAAATATTTAAAGCAAAAGTATTCAAGAAACTACCAGGACTATTATGAAGAAAATTCACAATTCACTCATGCAAATATTTAGCTGACTCTACATTACCTTCAATGGCGGGGCTATACTGAGACATCACATTACTAGCCAAAGTCGGCAAGGAGACTGCCACAAAGACCATGAGAAGGCAAGCAATTTTATATTCTTCTTCTGGACTAATGTTTTCTAAAAACAAAAACAAAGTTCTTTAATTAAAGAAGTAATCTTAAAGTATTTCCTTTCAACTAACAGGTAATTTAGAATATAAAATGTATGACCAAACTGAAATTTAAACCCATCAACAACCAACTCAATGTCTGTATTGTGAAAGGAGGCACATTATGTTAGTCTTGCCAAAAGACACAGGGTGGGGCTTCAAAATGTCTAGTTTGTTATCTATGAGAATAAAGGCAAGCCACTGCCACCCTATCACTTCTAACCATTTAGTTACTAAGACTTTAATATGCTGAGCAGAATAGTATTTTTATATGCTGGTGTAAATCCACTTATTGCTTTGGGATGAGGAGAGCTTCTCCTGCACTGACCCTTTGGTAAATAAGCAGAAGGTGATGTGCACTCACCTCAATTCACACTAAAACCTTGTGTTTTCAAAAATTGCAGCATCACCACACATTAGCATAAGATTAGTTTAAAAAAAGTCAACAGCTGGTAAAATACAGTACTTCTATCTGTATATACAGAATTACTAAAAGCAAAACACTTCAAACTGCAAAGGTAAGAATCAAAATACAAGATCCTAACCAATCATGAAAATAAACAGAAACTCTGTCCTGTTCACCTAGCTTAAACATTTCACAGCTGCACCACAATGAAAATAATCTATTTAAAGTACCATTTCAGATACTAGCTGTCTTCCAAAGATATACTTATGTGTATTATAATGTATTTAAAATAGATACACATTTTACTTTTAAGGTACACAAAGAAATTGTGCTTGACACTTAAGTTTGAATATTAAAATAACCCTTGGAATTAGCTGTATTTCCCCTTTCAAAATAACTACTAGTAAAGCAAGAAAAAACAACTTAGGTTGCATTCAAAATATTCACTATCTGATTATAACATGAACTATACATTTGTCACGAATGAGTGGTTAGGTCGCTTAAATGATAACTCAAAAGTTTTGCAAGAAAATGTTTCACTGAAAATTTAGAAAATGTGATCTTCCAAAGTTTGTTGGCAACATTCACTCTATTACTTATCAAATCAATGGAATACAAAATCAAAAGAGGTTCTGAGTGGAAGATGATTTATACAGAGTAAAAGTGTAAGGGGTAAGGGAGACCCTCCCGTTGAATCACCAGATTTGGACTGGACCTCCTTGCTTTCTAAACTCCTGGGTGTAAGTGCAGCTGCATCCAGAACCGGCCTTAGACCACAATGGTTTATGTCTAAAGAATATGTTTAGCAGCAATTCAGGGTGTGTTCACAGTTTAAAGAGAGAAAGAGAATCAGAGGAATTTAGCAGCTATTAATCACTGGTTAACTTAGCATGTACAGAGTGATTAGAAAGAATTTGCTATTACAATCACAGTAATGGAATATTACATTTTGAATCGGTTCACACATAAATGCGCACAATCATAAAAATTCCCCATGAGTTCAGTGAAACACTCACTTCAAATCAAATGATTTCTCAATGGGCGAAGGTTGAGTTTCAAGGAGATCAGCCCAAATAGCTCGTGAGTTACTCAGAGAAGCATCCCACTCAGAGGGAGTTACTCGGTGCAGCCTTGCTGTGGACCAGAAGAGCTCAAAGGGCCTTCCTTGGTACTGCTGTTTATAGGGTCTCAAGATGATTGACTTTAGGCATCAGTGATTTTCCATCCTGGCATCCTGGTCACAATCCACATGATGCAATCCTGGTATTTAGACATCAAACTATACAATTCCAGCACTACCCGGACTGTACAGTTCTGACATTTACCAGGCAGGTGTGACTCCAGGCATCAGGAGTTTCAGGTGCGGTCAGGGAGTGCCTGATCGGCCCAACTCACTGCTCTTGTACAGAGACAAGGAAAGTGCCAAGTCATCCCGATTCAGTGCACACCAGCTAACTATTCCTGCAGTGCAAGCAAGAATACAATGTTGGCTGGTTCTGGGATTGCAGGGGGTAAAATTGGTAAAATTTTACCATTTTTCCCCTTGTAAGCTCCATGTTAACGCTTGCATAACACACTGGTAACACAACGTGGTGAAACTGATGAAGCGCATTCAGCTCCTAATGCCTACTTACGCGACAGATTTTTTACATGACTGTACAACAGAACTGATCATGTCTGTAGTCGTTCACAACAGAGTCCTATTTTCATTGTCCTTAAATTACAGCAGGTTTCACCATTAGCTATTAAACTCCTTTAACATCTACTCATTATTCTTTTCTAGGTCAACAAATTAATTCATCTATCTTTGAAAAGATTCTCAAGCTAACACATCAGTAGGCAGCAGGCACAAATAATTCACGTTATTTGCCATTTATGGAGTTCATCCAAGGAATACAAAGGACTCAAGATATAAAAGTCTCCTCCTGGCACTTTAAACACTTCCATGCCTGGGTGCATTTATTTTTCTGCTCCCCCTATTTTTTTATATATATTTTTTAAACACTTCTATTTTTCAAGTTGTAACTTCTTACCTGATTTTTGGGAAGACAGTGCTACAACCAAGGCAGGATCAATCTCACAAGGCAATCCAGCAGCTGATGACAGTTCATATACATTCATTGCCACCTGAGGACCAGAAGACAGATAATTACAAAGAAGACAACACTGAATGCTTTTTGTGTAAACATGACGAAGCACAGTTTTGCTGTCACGTTTAAAATACTCATATTAAGAGTTTGAGGCACTAAAGAATTTCACAGACTTAGTTAAAACAAGAGACTCTAAATTTTTATTTCTAACCCACACTGAACAGCTGGGTGAGAACTTTGTGTGCTAGATTATAATTTCTTCCTGTCAAGCCAAACAAAGCTTGTACGCTTTTCTACATTATCTCCAAAGCAAACATCCTGACTTCCAATTACCTCTTTCTACATCTTTCTTCACTGTTCATAAAAACTAACAGATTTTCTCTACCAGATCTAAAGTATCAGCTAACATCTGCAAACACAGCATTCTTAGACAAAAGCCAAAAGTCACAATCTGGTGAAATATTAGAGTAAAGCAGATATCTTACAACATTCAAACTTCATAGATACAGTGTCCAGTGATTCCAAGTGCCAAGAATTAAACTCTTAAGTGGCCCTAACACTTAAAAGGAACTAAGTGCATCCTGAAACGTATCCCACTTTCCAGCCTGTCCCAGGCTGCATCTTTTATTGCCATTAATAAACCTTCACCACAGTTCTCTCTTTTCCTAATTTACATTTTGGACAAAGTATCTGAAGCTATAGTTCAGAAGAATCTCTGCAAAAGCAGGTTTGTTCCAAATACAAAGGACTACAGGAAACACTAGCAATGTGTCTTACTGCCACTAATATTGGAGAAGTTTTACACTCTGCCCGTAAGTCGTCACATACAGTAGGTCAGCTGCACGTAGGGGATGTTGTGCAGACTATCCTTATTCGCATGCTTCTGCCTGGCTACCGGAGGGCAAGTTCTGATATGAAAAGCATACAATGTCGTTTGCACAGTGCAATGCTGTCAGCAGGACATATATCAGCTTGAGTACAGTCTTGCATTACAAGAATTACAGAACATCTTGACAGGAGCTGATTCCCAACAAAATGGTTAAGAAGCAACAGTGGAACAAATGCCAGCCTGTTTCTAAAAGCCTGTATAGACATCCCAACAATTTAATATTAAAAATAATCAAATAAAAGGAGAACAAATCCCCATTTTGCCAGTCACCACAAATCGTAAGTTTCAAGGATATTAAAATAACATTGCATAAAAAGCATTTATTTCATCCACAGCTTTAAAGCTATTTATGCTTTGTTTGGTAAATTCAGTATACAGGAAATTAATATGTTATTATGTCCTAAAATATGCCCAATCGGGCAATTTTCCCAACCCATTGTACAAAGCCTTGTAAAGGTCTGTCTGTTGACATGCCTTCATTTAAGAAAACAAGTCTCCCTTATTGTCCCAGAAGAAGCCTTTGCTGTCTACAATTGCACTGCTGTATGTGACAAGGCCAGAAGAAAGCTCAGACAATGAGCTGCTGATTGTCTGGAAGGCTTAATTGCTAGCAGATTTATAGCACAGTTCTGGCTCTTCCAACAAGCTACTTTCAAGAAACACCTCTGGCAGAGCTGTGGGGTAGCACAGGTCAGAATTCCCAGTATTCCCAGTAGGTACTACAGACAAGACTACACAAGTTTGGCTCCTCCTCCACGCACAGTCCTCCAACATTATCCAGGCAAATTATACACTCTCAAACAAGCGTCCATGGCATCATGCCACACCACAAGACATGACATCTATGGTTGGTATCATGTGAACACCAGGATGGTAGACCGTACCACAGCACTTGGAATTTATTTCAGACACTTTGAACTAGAAAAAAACCACACACAAAATATGTATATTTAAGAATCACAGCAGAACTACAGCAGACCCAGAGAAGGCAAACAGCCAAATGTTACATGAAGCAGAGGCAACTAGGCGGTCCTAACTGGCATGAACCAGTCCCTCAGCATGGTTTTACTTAGCAGTAGATAAGTTTTTTTGCCATCCAATTATTCCAGTGAGTACAAATTACTCCAGTGACTTCCATTAGAGAAGCAGCAAGTACTACGCTTTCTCATATCTGCTAACACAAATTAATTCAGTGATGTCTTTAGAGATCCACTGAGACACTGAAAATGATCTGTTACCATAATCTTGAAAATATCAATGGTAAAATACTGTCTTCAATGATTACTGTCACAGCCTTTAACCCACCCTGTTTTTCAGCACCCCTTTGATACCAGAGGGTGTAAGGTGCTTTCTGAAAATATCAAGCAAAGTAAGCAGTGAACTTCCATTCTCATCTCTTCTGCATGCTGATTCCTCAAGTTCAGTAATGGAACACGATGCTTTGGTGATCAATGATTTTCTCTGTAACTACAGGTGAGAATTTTAGAAAAGCTTTTCTTGAGAAGTGCAAAGGCAACTTGCAACATTTTGCTATAATTTTTATCGTTAGCCAGTATCCTTACAGTTAATTTTCCATAGCTTTTCCACAGAATTCCTCTATTGTGGTATGAATACGAATGTTTTCTGAGACATCAAAGATTCATGGCTGGTGCATTAGCATTGCAAGTTTCAAAGAGCAGGTGATTGTATTTTTGAGTGAAATAGCATACGTGTGAGATTTCAGTAACTTCTCGTATTCTTCATGCAACCTCTGACTCATTTTTCAGACAGACTACTAAACCATGTCTTCTGAAATCATGAGGCCCACCACAATGGACTCTGAACTGTTCTCATAGTGTACTTTTAAAAAGAAGATGGATGTTTTTTATGTAGTGAATCTTCATACACAACAGAACTTAAGTTTCTTTCCTGAAGAGTAAACAGCAAAATGTAAACTTCAAGTTCAGAAATAACAATATATTCCAGCCCTCAAAAAACATACTTTGCTCAAGAGCAGATTTCTAATATTGTTTCGGTAAAAGTGAATCAAGAGTTGCACAATGTTTATCGCACTACACGCTTTCTGCAAATCAAATTGCCACAATACCATTAGGAAGCTTGCGAACCTTTATAGGCTCCAAGGTGCAACAAGATACTAAAACACCACCTAGGCTGCAGCTACTGTGCATACATGTCCAGAAGCCACATGATGTACTAACAAGGGTTTCTGGATGGAAAGATACTACCATTTAGCAGCAAGGCACCTTATTTAAGCTGCTAACTTTTTTTCAAGCATTTCATACAGGCTTGACAAGAATTTTCAATTTAAGGTCAAAATCAGACTTGCAGCTATCACATGCATAGAGCTCCAATCATGTACACAGAGTGCTTGAAACATTTAATTTTACCAGTTATACTGCTCACAGTATGAAACAGCTCAGTATTCTTCCCTTTATTGCTTAGTCATGGGCAGATAGAGACTTGTGCTTATCCTATCAGCTGGTTGTGTTTTTTCTCCCCAGAACATTAGAATGCTGCTCTTTGGAAGAAAAGGGTGTTCTTTGTTTTTGGATTTTTCACACTAAGCATGGAAGTCTTGCCCCTTACATATTTTCAGTAAGCTCCAAAAATTACTCAGTCTCTCTTTGGACCAAACATTACCTTCATGTCAGTCTCTCTTGGAATATGATCTTTAAAGTCCTCGATGGAACTTACAAGGAAAGGAATGTGGTAGGACAAGACCTAAGAGACACAAACACATACAAAATGAGAAAAAAGTACTTCCCATGTTAATAATCAATTAGGCACTACCATTATTTTACTGGATTTATTAATTTTTTAAAAATTAGTTTTTATTTAACGCATGTGAATGTTTGTAGATTTAAGACATTAAAGCCTAATAAAAACAAAATCAAGCTGCTTGCAAAGTGAAATGAAAGCTTTTAAAATGTACTAAACACAGAAAACATTGAAAGGCACGGTCAAACTAAAACCTGTATGTCTAATGCAACATTTCTCTGATCCCCATCCCTAACTTGCAATTAAAAGCTCAGTTATGACTGAGTATTGCCATTTTACCCACATGCCAAACTTTTAAGAAGCAGCATTCCTAAATCGTGAAGCTTTAAATACCTTATCATTCCATTGAATTAAATACAATGAAAATTATTCGGAACATATTCAGTTATTTCTTACATCTCTGAGTGCCTCCTGTGCCAAGGACCGAAAAGACAAGATAACACCAATAATCGTCATTCTCTTCAAAACACTGTCAACAGCTGAATAGAAATGAAAACAACAGTGAGCAAGAACCTGTTGATGTTTACAAGCTCAATTCTTCAAAAAAAGAAAGTAAACATTTAACAAAAAACTAAAAAACACAAGGTACTGAAACAACAACAATGAAAAAACAGCATTCCTTAAGAGAGCCAAAATAAACACTGCTTAAGCAGGTTTTTATAGCTGAGTTGACAATGGGAGTTTCAGTAGAAGACTATCCTGTTAACCACTTCATGGAATGAACCCACTTACACACAGCTGATAATACTGGATGCTAACACTAGTTCTGTGTTTTCCTGAAGCCAAAAATGTATCTTTGTAATAATTATGTTTGTTAAAAAGTTATGTTAATTACACATAAAAAATGGTTCCAAAGAATACAACAATTTACACTGTGATGGAATCATATCAGAAACGTGTCAAAAAAAAGCCTGTGTTTTGTATTCTACAGCTATGCACCTGGTTTGCAGACTACTGTTACAGCTATGTGTTATCATCCCTGAAAAGATGCTCAAAGCTTATCACTACTACAGCTCCTGTGTACTAATTAACACTGAAATCTCATTTTGTCTGTACATCAGAACACTGGAAAATTTTGAAAATATGCATCAATTTATATGAGCTTATACATCTTTTGCTGCTTCTGTACACTTAATACAGAGAAATTAATTTTTCTCATTTTCTTTACAAGGACAAAGATTCTGCATCTTTAGTAGGACCTTGCCAGTTACCCACAGGATAATCTTTTAAAGAGTGCTGCCATCTGGTCTGGCTTGTCGAAGCTGGTCCTCATTTGCGTTAGAACTTCAACATTCTCCACCACAAGTTTCTAAAAAGAAGCAAGGATTCAGGTCAGCTATAGATTTCAGTATGTTACCAGGATGAATGCATGGTTTAGGACATTTCAGTCTGGTAGAGAGGCAACTAAACTCATGGAACACAGATGTACCCACTGTGTTCTTAATGGGACTACAACAACAGTTTTATCATCAGGCACTGCTCTACACAAAAGCAAGCTCCGAATCAAAAAGCCAAGGATTTGATACCCCTTGGAACATGATGTTTATATTCAGCAATGTATACAACTTCTTAAAACAAGGGAATGAAACTCAGTAAAAGCAGACAATAGCTCCTCATGTTATTCAGCTTTTTATAAGAAAAGTACACATGTATCAGTAAAAATGCGGATTCACAAATAATCCATTCTTTTGGGTTGCTCCTTTTACTAGTTATGCCGTAAGGATTAGGAATTTAGTGTTATTAAAATTGAAAAATGGAATGAAGAGGGTAAACAGTTTACTTGAAAATTTTCTTCCATTATAATATAAAATAAAAACAAAGACATTCATTCAAGTCCCAACACCTTAGGCTGAAACAGTTAAACTCAAGTGCAATATCTTCATGTCAGTTAGACCAAAAGAAAACATGTGTCTGTTTCTAATTTGTAACAGGTCTCATACATGCAACTCGCAGCATTAGGGTAAATGTAATAACTTCCCTGAAATCATTCTCCAAATATGTATCAGACTTCAATTCAAATTACAGATATTGCATAATCACATCTATAAAATGTCAGATCCAAAAAGGGTTTCTTGCTAGGTGAGGAACTTCTTTTGTGCCAAGTAGTACTTTTAAAGTCTGTTCAAGCAAGAAATAGGTACGTTATTCTCACAGAAAATATTTTTGCAGTTTGAATGCAGAGTACCCTATTTCAGAAATGGAAAATATGATTATCTCTCTTTAGGTAGAGGACAACCATCAGCTAAGAAAATTCAGGTATCTAGTGTGCTTCTGAACATTAAATTAAGAAAATGTTTCCTTTCTTCTAAAGATGACTTCATTTAGTGCTTTGTATACTAAACAATATCAAGGCAGAAAACAACTGAAAGATGGAGGAAGAAAACAAGATATTGTGGATTGGGAGTGGTCTTCCAATAACTTTATTTTTCAAGTGGATGCATTCCAATCCATCTTAATTACCAGGCAGCACAAAGAAGGAACAATGAGGAGGAAGCAGGAAAAACTACTACTCATTACACATGTAGTCCACTATAAGCCTGGAACATAATTTAAGATATATGATATAAAAATCTCAGAGACATACCTGCAGGAAACCTACTGCTAAGGATCTCAGAGCATTTGACCTCTGATAGTTCTGCTAACTGCTTCAATAGCTTTATTTTACTCGCTTCAACTCACACTAAAAACAGGTCAAAACACAGCAACTGGCAAGCAGGGAGATTAAATTTCAGAGTAAATATTCCTGTGACCACAGGATGAGAAAAAAACAACACAATTTAAACTATAATGGTGCTATGAAATAAATGATGGCCTGCATTTACTCCCACCTCCCAGTCAAGTAGCCCGTGCAAAGCCGATCTGTGCAACAGTTTAGACCTCTCAGATTCAATTACACTGTGTCACAATCATGCTATTTCCATAAACTCAAGTCTGTCCATAATTCACCCAGTCTTCCCACTTTTATTCTTCTTATCTTCAGTGAGAAGCAAGGAAAGAAATAAGCTACACAAGGTGAAGCAAACTAACCACCTCCAAGAATGTGTGCATGTGTACAGGCACACAGACACACAAGACATAGTTCTGTGCTGAAAACCAGAGCAAGACTGGTTTGCACTGAAATCAAGATGGGTAATTTTAAACCAATCAATGTGTCAGAACTTGGCAGATGTGTGACATTTTAATTTAAAACCCTCAAAGCTCTTCACAATGTCAGATTGAAGGCAATAGCCCACACACATTGTTATGAATCAAGCTTTCAGCTTTACGAAAAATAACCAGCATATTATCTTAAAATTTGAAAAGAACAAACTGGAATACTGTTACTTATAGTTATTTAAATGAGGCAAACTTTCCCTCCTCGCCCCAGTCTTAATCTTCAGATATAAAACCAACACCTGGTCCCACTGCAGGAAGCAAAGCGAGCATATTGAACCCTACTCTTACTTAATAAATGCTCTGTTCTATCCTCTTGTTGCTTCCTTCCCCCAAGCACAGATGTTTCTCAGTGTTCTCTTGCTAAGCAAACTGCATCTCAGCCAGAGATGAACATTTTATCACTTTATTTTTTTCCTTCAAATACATGGTCATGTGCATGTGAATCTACATTATGTTCTGCTTATCCTTAGCAGTATCAGAAAACAACAAATCTCAGAGACAATTTAAAGTTGCTTTTAAAAAAAATACACAGAGCTACAGTATCAATCATGCTAATTTTGAGGAATTATGACAACTCCACAGTAAGCGGACAAATACAGCAGCAACCAAGAACCACCTCCCCAACAGCTTTGTGTTTTACTTGAAAGATGACAGATGTCACTTTGTGCACAGCCAGGAGTTATAGAATTTAGCCTTAAACTCGTAGCGTTCTCATCTGGAAAGTCTCATCCTACAACTCAAAAATTGGAATGGACATAAGGAATCAATTATCCTACTCAGCAGGTCACTCAGGTCAGGGTTGCTGCACGCTCTTTTGGCAGCTTGGAAAGCACAAGCAGTCCCTCTCCTTAAGCTGTGACACTGAATAAAAGGCTTCAAATCTTTTAGGGCATCATACATCCTAGCAACTCAGCAGCATTAAAATTCACAATGTTTACAGAGAGAACACGATTTTTGAAACTGTAACATGGGCTATATTAAAAACACACACTTTTAAAGGCCTGGTTATGCTAATAATAATAAATTGTTGAAGAAAAAAAGGAAAGTTCCTTAGATCTCTTAAGTATTCATGTGTATTTTTAAAACATAGTACACATGAACAGTTATAAAAAACCCTCCTTATCACAATTAGTTGAAAATGATGAGATGTAATAACAACTTGGAATTAAATTCGGAAATTGCACTAAAAGAGTAAGTCATATGAAAAGCAAAAAAATGCCGATTAGTGATATTTTAATAGTATGACTATCCTGGGAAAGAAGTACACATTATTAAATTTATTAAAACCTCTTTCCAGAAAGAGTTAATTACATAGGCACCAACTGCTTACCCTGTCACTGTTTGTTGTTTTGAATATACATGCAACTAGCTGCCTTGACATGCCCATATTTCCCTTTTTTTTTTTTCAGGGCACCAACTTTACCATTTGTTTGTGTTGCTGTAGGTATGGGGTTTATTTACCAGAATACAGACATTTGTAACAAAAGGATACTGTTCAGTCAGAGGGAAAGCTCTGTCTAAAACGCAGGAAAACTAACAAAGAAAAAAGACCCCAAGTCTCCCATCCGTGTAAACTGAACAACATATGCTAACACACACAGTAAAGACGTAAGTTCTTATAGATGACAAGGATACATTTGAGATTATCATGCTAAGACCTGCAACTGAGACTTGGGTAAGCACTTCACAAGCACCTGGACATCTTGAGAAACATTTCTCCTCCTGTTGATGATAAAAAGAGACTTGACTCCTAACTTAGGGTATCTAACATAGAAATTAACAGAGCCTGCATAAAGTCCTGCTCATCCAGTTGCTGAAGAATGTGGGATACACATAGACTATGTGTGCAAATGCACTACACAATGAGTAAAATTCACAGCTTTATCATTTTTTTGATGCAGTCATGTCAAAAAGATGGCATGCAGAAGTATAGCTATTAAATATCCTAGAGGAAGCTTAAACAGAAAATTACCCGACTTCCCACCCACTAGTTTCCCAAGGTTACCTTAAGCTCAGCAACCTGTGAAGAAATGTGCCACATCAGACTTTCACTTAGGAACTTCATGCCATATGGTCCCAGAAGTTCAGAAAGGGCTCTCATTTCTGAGAAATAAAAAAAACCAACTGTTCTACTTCAAACATTCTATCTTCAGTTATTTGATGCCTATCACGTATCTAGCAATGGTGTTTTAATTGCAAAAATATTTTACCGCAAAGTAGAATTTTAGATAAAAGAACTTGTATCATCATAGAACTGAAGCAGCAGTCAGCAACACATCATACGCCTATCCCTGTAGCTTAAATCCAACAACCCTACTTTGACCAAAAATAGGAAAAACAAGCTCTCTCAAGACATGGAGGCAGCATGAATAAAAAGTACCTAAAATACTACTGAAGGTTAACAAATGCTGTCTATAAAAGAATGCTCTAAGAGTTACTGTTATTCAAATTATTCAAGCATACAAAAACTATCCCTCACAAACATACAGTAGAAACACCAAAATTTACCTGATATGTCAGAGTATTCCTCAGCATTAAATGTCAATTCATTTTCTGTAGGCAAATTCACGAATGCCTTCATGGCTGGAAAATAGGCTATGTGACCATTGCTGACTTGCCGTAGCAAAGTTTCCAAATACCTATCAGGAAGGGAAAAAGTTTTAGATGAAAAGACACATGTTCGTAGACACACTATACACATGAAGTATACTTGTGTGACAAGGGACAGCAAAGCATACAGAATAATTTTACTTTCATAGTTCAACTGATATCTGTATGTACTCTACCTATAAAAAAAAAATGAATTTCACAATAGGCAAACTTTAAAGTGATTTTAACAGGTACTGGGAGAAGTAAACTTGTGAAGTCGGAAACTTCAGAAAATTTCACACAACTTCACTTCTCCAATTCCAGATTTTTAATTACATAAAAATAGTACTAAAAACTTGTAACCAGTGTTCATATAATTACTTACCAATTTGTGTACAGACTGGTAATGGTTGGCTCACCATGACTATCTAAATGCTGGGTTTGCTGAAGCAGAACATTGTTAAATACTCGTGTAATGTCGATCTGTACATAATTTTCTATTGACTGGAGGACTGTCATATAGGCTCTTACACTGGTTAACAGCTCTGAAGGCTTTGCAATCTCTTGTGTTGCTTGATTATACATAGTCATTCCAACAATTGACCTTTTGGAAACAAAAAAATTGGAAAAAAAAAATCACATTTATTAGTAAAATTAAACAGAGACAAAGATGCAGCACAAAAATGATTTTATATTCAAAGCTTTTATCTGAATACTCCTCCAAACTGCAACTACAAAACTCTAATCAGTGCACATACTATACTAGCACTTTTAAAAATAGTTCTAGATGCCAAAGACAACTGTATTCACGGTTCCAGAAAAAATTTCATAAGACTGTGAGACTACTCACCCAGCACTTTTTAAATAAAGCTTCTTTCTTCCCATATATAAGGGCAATACACAATGAGGAAGACTTGTAATATTACAACTGCTTTGGTAAATAAATTAACACTGAAGTCTTTTAAAATGCAAAACTTCTAGGAAATGCAAGAGCAATGATGTATTAAAGTGTTCAAAGCATATTAACTAAGGCAAAAATTCTTTGACAAAAGGTATCGTCATAGTTTCAGTTTGAAGTGTCTGTAAAAAAATTGTATAGCTATAATTAAGTATGAATTGAAAACACCCAAAGCAAAACTTCTGTCTTGTGTTGCTTTACATAACAATTTAAAGGCATGTCTGTTTATCTGGTGATATTAACTATGCCTACTCTATTTGAGGGCATAAATTTTGTAAGACATGGACCATACCATTTAAACTCTCTTTCTGACTCAGCTTACACAATATTTAAAAAACAAAACAAACAAAAAAAAAATCACAAAGTTATCGTGAGTGATCTCGTCTCTTTTGTAATGCAGGTAGTTTGCTAGAGCATCCTTTTTTTAAAAATTACATTTTAACTGTTTTAAATAACTTTCTTGAAAAGTTATCAGAAGCACTGCTTTCAACAGCTAATACCTCAGTAATTATCTTGTAAGTTACATTTGTACACACAATTTTAAAAATTTTGGTACATGTTAAGTAAGTAAGAATCTTACTAATGAAAAACAAATCTCCCTTTAGCTGACAGACCGATTTCTATCTAAACAAAAAGTCAAGAAATTTCAGGATGTACTTTGATTTGTTCAAATTCTGACTATAAATAAAACCAGGCTTGTAATGAAAGATGTCCTATACATCAGACTAGCTTTCAAGCTAGATCAGAACTGCACAAAGGACTGTACGTGTCTTTTTAACAAAAATGGACACGGACTTTACTCAGTATCTCACTGAAACCAGGCCCTCAAGCAAACTATATCAGGGGGTCCTTAAAGCAAATAGTCTTCTCAGCAAACAAATGTTTGTACTATTCAGTTTAGACTGTAATGGTCTGACTTTCAGAGTTGAGCTTTTGAGTGGTATGTGCTTTTCAAAAGCAGAACAACAACCAAAAAAAAAAAAAAAGTAAGAAATCGGTAGCTAACTACCTTCATCAGAGGTGAACGGGATGAGTTATTCCAGAGGAGAACATCAGCTTATTTAAGTAACATTTTAGTTGTTGCGTGGAAATGTGCAAATAACCCTGTTTTCACAGGTTTACGTCTGAGAGTCTCTCCTTTGTTTTATAACTAATTCAAAAATGGTATTATTACAAAATTAAGTGGCACAATAATAAGCTGTAGTCCAGTCACACATGAAACAGAGCAGGTTGAAACAGTAAGCAAAAAAACCTCGTAACACTGAAACACTAACTCTTTATTTAAAGGCAAGCTGCAAACCTCTGGAAGAAATACCTTTTTACAAGGGTATGTAGTGATAGAACAAGGCGGAACGGCTTTAAACTAAAAGAAGGCAGATTTAGATTACATATTAGGAAGAAATTCTTCACCATGAGGGTGGTGAAACACTGGCACAGGCTGCCCAGAGAAGCTGTGGCTGCCCCCTCCCTGGCAGTGTTCAAGGTCAGGTTGGATGGAGCTCTGAGCAACCTAGTCACAGAATCACAGAATAGTAGGGGTTGGAAGGGACCTCTGTGGGTCATCTAGTCCAACCCCCCAAATAGTCTAGTGGAAGATCTCCCTGCTCATGGCAGGGGGGTTGGAACTAGATGATCTTTAAGGTCCCTTCCAACCCTTACCATTCCATGATTCTATAAATGCCACTTAAGTATCTGAAAAAAAATATTACAAATTAAACATTTATTCTGTTTGGCTAACAAGTCTCATTTCTTTCATGAGGTAAGAAAAAGGAATGCAGTCTCTGAAAGCCATCTGCCTGTGGCTTCAGCCCCTATCCATAAGCCAAATCGCCCCAAAATTTAAACAATAAGCACAAGTGACTAACGCTGGTCTAAGTTCATAAACCCGAAGATTACAGCTGACTTCTTATAAAGTCATGAAGTTATTGTCACTTGTATGCCACCTTGCCTTAGTTCAAAGAAGTGCTCTAGTGAGCTAGTATGACGTCTTGACCATTGTTTATGTCTGCACATATAACTTAATTGTAGGTCAAATTCCAGCTACAATGACAAGTTTCGCAATCTGCCTTAAAAAACTAGTTTTATCTAGTAAGTACATTTAATAAAATACCCCCAACATCAAATCAGCAAAGACTTATCTTGTATATGAATACTTCTAACTTTACAATATTTCTTACTTGGTAAAGCGGATTTCCAGGTGAGATGTTAAATACTCTCTTGGGGTAAATGTGTGTTCCCAAACCACCATATTTGGTACATAATTGATTGAGAAGCAGAGCTCAGAAAGTGCAGTGTGCAGTTTGTCCAGGCTTTAAGAACAGGCAACAAGAAATAAAGAAAAATATTTAATGTAACATAAGTACGTATTATCATGGAAAGCACACACTGGATGGAAGATGTCTCCAGAGCAGGTAGAGCTCTAACCCTTTCATTATCTTTTTCTGCTTTGACATACTTTTCTAGCTTATTTAAAAAAAAGTATTTTGGGTAAGAATACATCCTACAACCGCGTACTGATCTGCATCACACACAGTGGTGCAAGAGATACACAGATAGATAAAAATACGTATAATTTTCCCTCAAAAAGAACAGTCCGTTTAAGGTTTTTTCCCCAGCTGAACTAAGCAACACAGGTAATGTTTGCTAGTAGCCACTACTAAAAAACTAAAAATATTGGGGTAGGGAATCTCAAGCTACAATTAAGTTTTCTTCCCTCAACTTCCCTATATTTACAGTTCTCTGATGTTTGGTTATTGCAGCTGTAGCAAAACCACTTCCCTTTCAGCAGTGTGTGTGTTTAGGTACTCCCAGCCATAACACTAAGCTTTGATTGTTTCCTTTTTTCTAGCTTCCTTCCTCTTCATACTTTTATCACTCTTTCATCTTCTCCTCTAATCTCTCTTAACAATTATCTTCTACTTTTTCCTCCCTCCCCTATTATATGTATGCATTAATCTTTCCTCTTACCTCTTTCAGGTGGGTTTTTTGGTTCTGTTACTGATTTGCTGGTGTTTTCAATTGTTCTATAGCCACTAACAAGGAAACCTTCCCCACTTGGTACAGGCACTGGAGCCTCAACTCCATGCCTGCAGCTGAAGGCAGCAAACAGCCTTTTGGCAGCAAGAACATCCAGGCCAGCCTGTACTTTACTTAGTTCAGAGTGTTAAAGCGAGGCAGAATCGAAGACACCATCCACTCCTTGGACTCCCACTTCCACAACAATTACTACCACTATACAGGAAACCTAGCTATAGCACAGGGGATCCTTTCTGCTCAGGAAAGGAAAAAGCTGAAGGGATAAATTCAAGAGATACACATTCCTATTGCTGTGTAACAGAATTCAGTCTCTATACAAGCTACAGAAGCATCACATGCTCACAAAGTTGTCATATTTACAGTCAATTAAACTTACATAAATTAAGCAAGAAGCATTCAATATGTAAAACACACATTTTGACTTGTGATTCAAGGTGAAAGGAACAGAAGAGGTGGCTTACTTTGTCACAACCAATCTGTTTTTCCTCATGCTTTCTACTCCTGGTTTCTCTCTTTCAGGTTCTCCTTTCTTTCCAGTCTGTTTTTTTGATTTTTTGTTCACTGCTTGACTGATGGTTTTGGCACAATGCTTTGGCAGCAACTAGTAAGTGAAAAGTAACAGCCCTTCCAAATTAAAAATCTAACTTTTTAGTAGCCATGAGATACAAAATAAGCTTATGGTCCAGATGGAGACTTCATCACACAAATAACACATTCTTCCTTTGATTACCAACTACACAATTCTAATATTAAAAAGCCTTCTTCAAATCACCTTCCACTTTATAAACAGAAAACTTACCCAAAGCAGAGAAAAAATAAAAGCAAACAAGAAACAGAACCATAAAAATTCATAAAGTTGACCAGAGAAAAATTTCAAAGAATTAAAATAGACACAACCACACTGACCTGATCACTCAGCGTACACTGTTCTGTGCAAATGTCTGTGATAAGATTTCGAGCTTGCTTAGCCATTTCATCCAAGAACATGTTGCACAGGGAAAGACTACGATCTCCAATGTGATGTCGCTGTTAAAGAAGAAACACCAGGAAGTCTGATTTCCAGTTTCCTGTTATTCCTACAATACTCACCCAAGACACACTGTACTGCAGATAACAGTTCACTAAATCACATAACTAGGGTATGAGAAATAATAAATTAATTAGTCCTCAACAATCTCAGCTGCAGGATTTTTTTCTTTAAGCAATCTGAACCATGATATTTTCAAAGTCACTGAGATGGCATATTATCATGAAAGATACTTCGCTTACTATATTTTGCAAAATATTTTCTGTAAAAGGAGGCAAAATAGATTTTAAAGAGTACGTTTTCATGTTTAATTTTGGACTGAATCTACTTTAAGTTGTCCAATACTCAAGATTTCTGTAAATCTCCTCTTCATTAACTTGTACCAGTACTAAATGTAGGCGAAAAAGAGCATGCAACTCAAGCTATAGAGAAAGCACAGTATCCTTCACAGCACTGAAAAAGTCAATAATGAAGCCCTGCTGCAGTAATTTCTGGATTCAGTTCCTTTGTCACTGGATCTGCAAAAGCCTCTGTCTCACTGAAATCCTTCTTTCACCACTAATGTATACTTTCTAACAGACACACTACTACACATTGTACACAGTACAATGAAGATCATTTTTCCAAAATCATAATAGTTACCAAGTCACACACTTTAGATATTGAATTCAAAGTTCTGCTGGCTGTGGCAATATGTGCTTGCTGCAGGTGAATTCACAGTAACTAGAGTACAGTGGACTTTGGCTACTGATTCCTTACTGTTACTGGAATTGTTCTGAAAGGCATCTGTTGTCCTAAAGGGAAGCTTTCCTGGAAACTTTTAGTGGCTGTCTAGTATAAATAGAAGTTGCAGCTGTTTAAAGCAAAGTATACAGGGAAAATAATGATGCAAACATATATTGAGATGAAGTTTAGCAGAAAAAGATTCAATGCTTAAAATAGAAAGACCCGTATCATGCGTATTACAACAGATCTTATTAATCCAATTGTTTCAGATTAGTACTGTTAAGAATGAAAACACACTTTCATGAGCACTACATAAAATTGATCAAGTTGATCCCCGGAGTAATTTCAAAGTCAATGGACATACAGGAAATGTACTAAAGGACTGACTTCATCACAACAAAATAGAAAGAATTTCCTTAGAATGAAACTACTTCCTTGAAAAAAGGGTCCATTTCTTTAAGCAACACTGATTTTTCTTTATTTTTAATTCTAACTGAAGAGGAGGGCTTGCATCACCCGGTTCTTACCAAAACGAATGCTTGCATCATCCTCTATATCAATTAAGAACTTTTCCTTTTTTTTTTTTACTCTTAATGAACAAACACTGTTTATACCGAGCCATACAGAACTCCCAGCTACCTATTTCCTTTTTATAACTATGAGTTTATAAACCATTCGAAAGAAAAACTGTTGCTTGTAAGTTTTAATATGCATACGGGATTTATTAGCATCTAAGCCTGAATGATCCCGGAAAAGTCATCTAACCTTTGTACCCTACTTTCATCTCTCTCTAAAGCAAAGATAATAATGCTTATTCACTTCAAAAAAAGGATTTTGAGATCTATGGGTCAAGAATCACATAAGAAGGTATCTACTTGCTTCACTTTTCATGACTCTCCTCCCTCAAATCTTATATTGCCATAACAGATATCATCTTCTAGTGTTCAGCTCTAGTCCTCTCTACTTTGAACAAGAGATGAAAATAGCTAAGACAACATATTTAAAGATTACCTCTTCTGGGCACAGTTCATGGGTACAGCTCATAAAATGAGTACAAAGCAGTGGGAATGCAATTGAGTATCTTGATTGAGAGGGAAGCTCCAAGCACTGCTGAAACATCTTCTCAAAAGCACGACTATAAAAACTGATCAGAAATAGACATTTAAATGGAATACACACATAATTTTGCTGCAAATAAAGTCTACTTCACACAAATCAAATATGCTATTAGTGTCAGATTTGTAGTTATAACTTAATATACCAAAACCTTCATCATGCTTTCACAGAAGTTTGTTTTCTGTATTCACTTCTTATGCATTTTATTTACATCTCTATTATTATCACATTTTTTTGCCACACAGGCACTGCAAAAACTTCCACCTTTTGCAAAAATGTATGAAGAAAGAATCTGCAAATAATGCCAGATCAATTATGTGACTGCTTGAAGAACCTCGCTGACAGATCTTCAGAAATATTTTTATCAAACCAACTTTGATGGAAACCAGAACTTCTAATTGATTCTCCCACTGGCCTATCTTCCTACCAAGTTTGCTATCAAAAAATTACTCTTGCAAGGACAAACCAAACAATAAATAATAAAAAGCTTCTACAGTCAGGTTAGTAACATACCAAAAAATAGAAAGATCTGAGGTTTCAACCAGCATCTCCACCAAAGAATCTACCATTTTTGTGTGGAAAATGATTGTGTTCATCATTTTTCCTAGTTCTCTATGGTCTGCAAGACTAAGTGAAGCTTTAGAAACACTGGTGTAGGCCTGAAAAGACACAAGAAAAATTTTATATTGTATCTACAGCTGCTTTTTCGCAAATTCCATTGCCCAATACATATGCTAAATACTGATTATTCTATGCATAGGACACCTGTGTACTTAAAGACTGCGGATAAACTATTTTATCTTTCCAATATAGCTTAAGAAAAGCAAGCTGCCTTTCAACAAAGTCTCCGAACGTCACATGACACCAATTCACAGATAAACTGTATAACAAATGTATTGACAAAACACAAGTGTGCACTTGTGAGCTCCCACTTTAACAATCCGGTTTTAGAAAACAAGAAAAAGAATGTGTATTTTGAAAAAATAAAAATAACACATCTATCTAATCTTGAGATGATTTACAGTCTAAACAATACTTTATTAGGTCAATTGAAGACACTATTATTGCAATGCACAGAATTGATCTCACTGAACATTATTTTCTCTCTGAATGGTCTCTACCTTCCCTTGGCTGTGCTGGCTGAACCACACTCCATACAGTACGCAACTGCCAACAAACTGCTCATCCTCAACACACTCTATTTCCAAACTGTTATAAATACCCCAAAGAATAATTTGCAAAAAGTATGCAATGCAGACAAAGCTATATCAAAACGCAGCACATTATCTGCTTAATTATTTGTTTGATTTTGAAAGAGTAGGTTATCCCTAGACAGCCTACCATGCACGCACAGTGTGTCAATAATGTACAAGAGCAGTAATTTGTTAAGCCTTTTGTTTTTCACTAGTAAAGTGTCACACATATTTACAAAATCTTACCTGCAATCTAAACCAATCTAACCTCATTCCTCTGAAGTCAAACACCTCTCCATCTTCAACTGCATAATGGAAAAATACAGAACATAAAACCTTAGGAAAAACAACTAGAAATTCAGATATACTAGATCAGACCTTCTAAAAAATCTCAAGGTACTTGAGAATTACTTGGGTACTGAACCTCGTGCTTTTACCTAAGAATTTCATTAGCACAGCCATGCCAAAAGGAATTCAAATATCTAGACGAAAATATGTGCAATATGCATTCTAAATTAAAGGTAGGATTACTTCCCAATAGCATTCTCAAAAGCTCTATCTGTACAGATCTTTCCTGGAAAAGGGACATACAAGATGCAGACACCATGACAAAAGAGAAAAAAGGGAACATATTCAGATTATGCAAGTTCTCTGCTTCTACCGAGTGCATGAAACAAAAAGCAACGAAGCTTTCCAGAGTAATCTGTCATTCTGTTACCATTTTCACAAGTTCACTTAAACTTACCTTGTTTTACACTTAGTGAAGTCATTGTGTTTACAAAAGATGACATGATAATTGATTCATCCTCTGGGCACACTGAAAGATTCTAAAATAAATGTTGTTGCTATTATTATTTCAAACTTGGTTTATGAAACAGTGTCAATACCCATGCCCAATTCATCAGCTATACTCTGAAATGTACAGAAATTTACAAAAGGTAACTTAACTGAGTATTTAAACTAGTGCTATTTAACTGCTTTCACTTTTTAATTTGTTGGTTGATGACAAATACCTAGAAAACCTTGCTTCCAAACCAACATTGGCTCAAAACGGAAAAATCTGTCAGTAAACATGTCCACGCATTTTCAGGCTGTAGTAATTCAAAAAATGGACACCAAACTTCTTCCTGTTACACAACAGACATCAAACACTTTTCTGATCTCTCCAGGCACCTGATCTGCCTGCTTAGAAAATATGGCCATGGCAGGATATAATGGAGCCCACATCAGCGTCAATTCCTGCAAAACCCTCTCTCAACAGTTTTTTACTACCATTGATTTGAATGATTTACACCACCAGAAAGATGGGCTATCAAGATTTCAAATTTTACAAAACTCAACCATTCACGAAAAAAGCTGTTTTAGCAATTCATAAGATCATGTTTCTACTAAATAATACAACACAAATTTCTCATAATTCCAGCTATGACTAACATTTTAACCTCAAGGTTGAAAACATCCAAATTATCACTCAACCATTTGTTTAGTCTTGTGCTTGACACCTGTTATAAATTAATTACAACTAAAATTCAAGCCTTTTTTTTTTTCCTCATTTCAGTTTGATCCGAAGGATTATCCTGTCTAAACACAGCACATTTGTGCCACTTGTACAGCATTTAGAAGTCATTCACTAAATCAAGGAACTAATTTCCCAGGCGTCAATGACGTATGTCAGAAATATTTAACTCTGTTACTCAAAAAAAAAAAAACCCAAAAAAAAACACATGTATGTATATAGTTATAAGCAAAAAAAACCCCAAATACAGTTATTTTGTTATTGAAAGTAAACCCAAGGATATAGTTACATTTCATAATTTAAATAGTGACAAACAGGTATTTAGATTGTTTAAACAGTTTGTTTAAAGAAACAGTAGAGTAAGTAACTTCCACCTTCTAGTAACTGATGTAATGCTTGAAGTGTGAAACTAATTTTTGAACAGAACAAATAAGCTTACAGTACAAACTTATCAAGTTTAAGTAGCTGCCCTAATCACAAAATTTGAGCTCCATCTAGTGGTCACTAGGAAATAAAATAACAGTTCAGAAAGCCCATCATTTCTTTGTCAGCCTAAATAAGAAAAAGTTTTTGCAACACTCTTTTAGTGGCAGTACCCATTTTCATTGTCTCTAAATAAAACATCGCTTTAGTAATACTTATGTATTCATATAACAACCAAAAGCACAACTTTAAATCACAGAATTAAAAAGTAAGTTAAGTTAATTTGCCTTATTTTGTAACAGTCACCAAAATCCACAAACCAGGACTGAGTTTCATAAAGTCATTTTGGACAAAATGCCCTTTTTAAAGTTTGCGTCTGAGAACCCAAAACCACAGTCGTGCCATACCTGAACAAGCTCATTTAAGACCACCGCATCAAAGCCAGAGAGATATTGTACATAGTATCTCTGCATCACGGGTCCGTATTTTCGCACATGTGCTCTGAGTTCCTCCATGTAAAATATTAGCTCGGCTATGTGTCTAGGCAAGAAGAGAAGGAAGAGCTTACAAATACAAAACATCCAAAACATTAAAACCAATTTCTATCAGTGGAATTCTTTTCAATGGGATGTCCTCCTATACTTTACTTTTAAAACTATTATTAATAGCTAGTATCTGTATGAAAAATATTTGTTCACATTGTAAAATGAGTTTACACAGGTAATTTTCTCTGCAAGGTAAAATCCACTCAACAGACGATAAGTGGGAAGGATACTATCACAGAATCCTCAAAGGTCTGTATAACTATTCACTTCTTTTTTGAATAATAAGCCCTTCTATAATATTCAATGTGAAAAAAAACATTTTCTCAAAACATGGTTAAATCTGAAAAATACAATTTTAATAACTGCTTTTCTATATTTATTTTATTTAAACCATGAGGATGGTTAAATACTTGCACAGGTTTTTTCAGAGAGGCTCTGGGACCTCCATCCTTCCCCTAGCACCTAAATCCACTGAAGAAAACCCAAAGTTTTCCTACTCCAGCTCTAGAAATGTCCTTGTGATTGTCACTTGTTTAAGCTCCTGTAGACATTACACAGACTTTAAGTTCAACTTTGTGTTCAGTAATCTTGAGAACATCTCAAAGACTAGTGCCCTTCTGCCTATCCACATTCAGAAGACCTTGTAATCACATTTCTCACTTTTACCTTCTGTTTATGGTGACACTAATGTAAATCTTATCTGATTTAAAAGGCAGTTTTGCTACAATACAGGACATATTCTATAAATCAACAAACCAAGCTTTTTGACAGTTTACTTCCCCCCACCATTGATATGCTCAATGCAAGGCAGTAACACTGAAGACATAATAAAGCTTCTTTTTGCTTATTTAAAGGATATAAAATATTTTTATTTCATAAATTTCATTTTCTGCAGAAAATGAATTTTCATTGATGTGCTCCAGTCTCTAATACAATACTTCTAGTTTTCTGTTTTGATGGGAAGTTTAATATTCCCAGGTAAAGATTTTCTGAACTGTCCCAACTCTTCCATTTAGTCATACTTTTCTGAGATTCCCTTGCCTTCAAATGCATTTCGTCTGTGAAATCTTCAGAAATATTTAAGGTATCACAATAAAAATTAACATACTTATCTATGAAATCATCTGCGCTCTTCTTTGGCATATTATCTGCATGACGAAGTAGCCAAATAATTTCATCACGAGCAAAGGATAACGCCATAAATACAAAAAGTGCCTAAAAAAGAAAAATTGTTCACTAACTTATAGATATGTACAACAGCTAGACAGCTTGTGCACACTAAGAGGCAACTAGTCTCTAAAAGCAAAGAATCTTTAAAGTAGGTTTTCTCCCAGAATGAAGTGTGGGTTTCCCCCCTTCCCCAACCAAATTTCATGTCATACTGTCACTGAGAAACACACTATAAGATTGCATAAACGCAAAACATAAGAACTGTAATTACCTTGGGACCCAGCAGGCCTGGCTGATCAGATAGGACAGTAGCCAGTTCCTTGAGTGCAGAACGTAAAAACTTGCGTCTCTCTCTATGCATTGAGCCACTGCATCAAAAGAAGAAAACAAAACATCATCCACTGTGCTAACCACAGAACACTTGATTTTGCCAAACATTTAAGTCCAAGCATAGGCAGCTCATATCATATCAATTTCAGTATCTTGAAGGATGTGCTTCAATTAAAATTAGCATTCCCACCACCAACGTTGTATATTCCTGAAGTATGGTTACATTTATAACCCAAGTTCTCTGCCCCTGCTCTATGATTTGCGTTTGACTGACTGAAACATTTATATTTAATATGCATTCACATTAAGTACTTAGACAAAAAAAACCTGTAAACTAAATGCTTCCACCCTGAAAATCTGAAAAATAATCTAAAACTTGGGAAGTTAAATTGGTAATGGCATTAAGCAAATCCAGATTTAAAAGAACAATGAGTACATGATCTTATTTGAATAAGCACAACTAATTCAGGATTCAACAAATCCTGTTTATACTTTCTTTTTAACTTTCTTATGAAAAATAACAGTAAAATCTGTCAGAAAAACTTTAAGACACTTACGCATGTGAAACAGCAGCTTCTTTGCACTCTCTGATGTCATTAATACGCTTGTTGTAGCTGCAAGCAAAAAAACAATCGAACACAGTAGTAAGTAGCACAATTTAGCAAGAGCTGAGTGGGACCTGAGAGGAGCTGCAATGCCACAGCAAGCAGGATACAGCAAAAAGCTCACACAAGACTTATTCCCCGATCAGACCTAAATGCTAAAACTGAATACCCAAACCAAAAATACTCTCTACTGATGTCCTCCTCCTGGTGTTCGCTGGTAGATGTCTCAACTGCATTTCTGCATTTTCATATGATGTATTGCAGAAATAGTGGCAAACAGTTGCAAATCTTCAAGTAAACTCTGCATTCACAACACCATTCTCTTCACTAGATCAACATTCGTGGGCAAGATCATTGATTTTAACTTTTGCCACTTCGGAGACTGATTCACCACACTTTTTCAGAACTGAGATAAAAAAAGGCATGATGGTTATGGAATCAGGCTCCTGGAAGTTATGGATTATAGACACAGTCAAGGTACTAAGCAAAAACGTTTGTGTACTGACTATCCTTAAGCAGAACTTATATGAAGTAGAAGTAACATTTTCAAAACAGTTCAAGAAATTATACATTTTTAGAAGGGAGAAAAGAACTAAAACTTACCCTCGTATATTTACAAACAAGTCTTCTGCAGCTTTGTGAATATGGAATACTTCATCTCGAAACAGAGCCAAACAAGAGCTGCTTTGAAGTGCAAGTTTCCAAAGGTTCAAAGCTGTAGCATCGCTATTTAGGATTCCATGGCACAAAATAAACCCAACTTCAAAAGTTCACATTCATGTACGTCACAAACCAGATGCACAAAGAGAGTAACAGAACAGTGAGATTATTATGCATTTTCTCTTAAATAGTTCAAATAGTTCATTGGTAAACTGTTTAATGGATAACATTGTTCTATATATATAAACCCACCCCACACAGTTCTAGTTGAGCTATTTTTGTAATATTAATTACTTAATCCTGATACTACTCAGCTATTTTCACTGGAATTACTAAACCCCTCACTTTCAGTCAAAGTCTGGAATGAACTGATGACAAACTCCGTTCCAGCATATGCTGAATTCTAACTTCACTGTATGTAAAAGTATGATACATACAAATGAGCTTTAATCAAGTTATCTGTAACGTAATTGGAACACAACATCTATTGTACAGTACAGAAAAGCAAGTACTCTTCTAAACATTAACTGATTTTTTCTTAATACTATCATGAGCTTTTTCAGAATATTTTACTCACAAATGATCCATTTTTCCATTGCATCCAGAGAGAGGTATTCACATGGCATCTGTTGAAAAAAACAGTAATTGTAGCAAACTAGTTATATAAAAGATAATACATTTCATAAGAATTACTTTTTAGAAAAAGGGACAAATAAAGCTTTCAATACTGATGAATTATGGAAGACTGCTTCTGATTACTAACAGGGCATTGTTTCATCCCTCTAGAAATTTAGGGTGTGAACATTAAATGAGCTTCCATACTCTCCAGTACCTTGAACAAAACCGTGAACAAATTTTGACAAATGTTTAGCTTCAAATGTATTTAAGAATATATAAGAACAAAAGGCTTTTGATGTATACTAATCACAACCTGGCAACTGTTAATGTTTGAACTTTTCAGAAAGATAACCATTCATATCACAGCTGAGGCAGCAAACAGTAAAAATTTTAATCAGTTCTGATTTTCAGTCTGCTGGCCCACAAACATCTGAGACTGTACACAGGATTCCTTCCTTCTACATTGCAGAAGTTAACATTGCTTTCCTTAATCTTTTGATTATCAAATACTGGAATAAAAGGTAATCAAATAGAAAATGAAACACCCCCACATTATTTTAATGAAAACCTTGCTTAACTTTATTATATAGTGCAAATTAAAAGGCCATACTGTATCAGACTGTGCAGGATTAAGCATTGTACTGGGGGCACTGATGAGGCTCAGTAGTTGTGCGTTTCTCCACTGGTCAGCTGAGAGATTTCTTCGAGGATAGACCATCTGGAGTGAAATCAGAGCATCTGAGAGGGACTAAAAAGGAGACCAGTGATTAGTTTGAAGATGTCCTCAAGGCTCAGTCTTGGATAAATATCCAAGTTCTTTACATCATTTTGTCAGCTGTGTACTGACACTGCCACACTCCAAGCACAAGAGACACTAAGTACTATTGTACCAGTAGTGCTATTTTCTCAGCATTATTACTAACATTTTACTGAACTAGTTCCAAAATGAAACTTGAGGTTAAAACCCATTGCACCTATTTTATTTCACATATGAAAAACTACTCCAGGCTAAGGGAAGGATGAAGAGAAGCAGCAGGGTTTGATTTTTTCTTTTAACTAGAGTTCTAAAATTCCAAGTTCAGAATTAGAGGACATGAAAAAAAATCAACAGGGGACAAAAAAAATCTGTCACAACCAAAAATTGTTCATTATTTATTCAAGCATTCAAATTATTGTGTTATTGCCTTCTCTGCCACTTCATATAGTATGTCCCTCCCTCCTTGTTAGCAAATTATTATTTTGAGCAGATAATGTCTACAGGGGCATCTTCTTAGCAGATCTAGCTTATCTGAGTAAGTGTGGTCCTATGCCTTTTCCCTGTCTTTTGCATCAACACTGGTGCTTGTCAACACTGGGAGCCAGAAGGTCACTCAGGAGACAAAAAAAAAAAAAGTCATCTACTGAAGCTAATTTAAAGGACTAAACAACTGTCAGGATTACTGCAAAGCAGTGAGATGATGGAAGGACAACTCAAGTGCAAGAAACTCAAGCGTGTTTCTATAGCATGGTGCCTGAAGGGATCCCTGACCCCAATTCATACCTATAGTTCAGAATAAGCAAAAGAGCAAAAATCAGACTGAAAAATGGCTTTACAAAACATTTCAAAGGAAATGATTGGTCCACTCTTAAATAAAAGAGCATAAATAAAGATAATAGGGAAAAAGTGAAGCTTCTTTCCTAAAACGTGCACAAGATTAACTGCAAATGAGATCCTTAGCTAAATAAGTCTTAACAAGACAGGAATCATGCAAAGAAGTATAACAAAAATTATAACAAAAATAAGATTACAGATTATTTAGACATATGAGAAGTATTTAAAACTATTTCAATTCAGAGCACTTACAGAAGTAGCTGGAAAACTGAGCTTCTAGTGACTATCTTAAATTTAAGGAAATTAAGAAAAATCTCAGGAGGACTAGAGCAGGAAGACACAATCATTACCTAGACTTCAAAACAGAAAAAACCCACACCTTAAAAACTTTAGGCAATAACTTTGTATTTAACTTAAACTCCTGCCAAAGATTCCAAAATAAGTTGTTAGGCAATCAATTTGCAAGCACCTAGAAAATAACCCCTTTTAAAATAAGTAACAGTCAGTACCAATCAAACAAATATAGTTTCCTTTGACAGAATAGTAAGCCTAGCAGACAAATAGGAAGTAATAAACAGGATATACATTGACTTTGGTGAGATTTCTGTCACTTTTCTTAAGTATTCTGATATGAAAATACAGCCTAAATAAATAATCACAGGACTGCAGCACAACCAGCTACAGAAGAATGCAAGCTTATAAACATTTGTACAGAAAAGGCTGAAGGAATTGGGTTCATTTAACTTTGTGAAGTCTACCAAGCAGGGTACACAATGTCAATTTTTGAGTACAGAAGATACTATTAAAGAGGCAGCAGTAATCGCCAGAATCCCCCGTTTAAGGACAATCCAAAGCAAAAACCCTCTGGCTACAAAACAGAAAAAACACATCCATCTAGGATGGTAAACCAGCAAAAAAATGGTTTCATAGAAACTTCTATGACTCTCCTTCATTTCAAGCTACAAATCAAAAAAACACACAGACATAGCAATTCTCAGACAATCCACAACTGATTATTTAATCAATTTATAATCCTTAGTGAGTAAAATGGAACCTTACCAGCAGGTCTTCGCATTCCTGTATTTGTACAGGTTCTATTATTTAATAGGATACCAATCCCCAGCCCCAGACATCCATTATAAGCAAAATATCCTGTAAAAATTATACCTAATGGCCTTTTGACAAAACAAATGCATATTTACTTTTTTATCTCTGCTTCTGTCAATTAAGGTTACCACGTGCCTGTGAAAAGTAGTTACATACTTTACTGTGAGGTACAAATTCCTCCATCATTTTCTTTAAAGGATTTTCGTAATCCACAATCATCTGGCCAAGGCGTGGATATTCTCTGTCACTAAAAGCAACAACAAACAATTCACTCAGGTGGAGCTGTTATTATTATTATTACAATCATTTCTTATACAAAAGATTTTTACCTTGCTCCGTGTGTCATTTCATGGGCATAGTTATACAATCCAATGATGGCTTTCCTTTCTTCAATTCGAGACAGCAATATCATTAAAGTTGTGTAGGTTATAATCAAATCTAGGTAGTTCTTTGTTAAATCAAAGTTTACAGTCTAGAGGTAAAAAACAGTAAAATATCATTCTAAAGCTTTTAGAAACAAGCATAAAGCTTTTTCCTTACCTTTCTACTGCTTTTCAGCATTTTTTAAGTATAATGGACTGTCTTGAACAAAGTTTTTTTCTGGTTGCATACAGACTTTGTATAATCTTACTCTATTCACTCAAATTCCTAGAACTGTTTGCATTCATGAAAAGAAGCATGCAAATAAATCTTTCCAGGCTTAAGTGTCACAGTTCAGCTGACAGACCGCAAAACTTTTCTTGGGTGTTACTAAGCAGTCAGCAAGCACATTGCCTATGAACTACATTTTGATAAGACTCTGTAATGTAAAAAGCTAGCACATAATCCCACTGGCCTGATAACATCATTCCACATGATATATACTTGCTCCTCTTTCACAGTATAAAACTACGTCAGCAAAATTTAGAATAATGACTAAAACTAGCAAGGTGACGTTATGAAAGAAAGATGAAACCAAGAGAAAAAGGTGTTTGGTTGTGTGGGTTTTGGGTGTGTATTTTTTTTCCCAGTATAACACTTTTAGCTGCTTTTGTACTTGTTTTAGTGAACACCAGAAGTGACCTCCCACACAGCTTAGGTGGACACCAATAACATTCCTGTCTTGTAAGCCTCACATGGCTTAAGCATACAGAGGACAGTAAACCCTAAGAATTAACTTGCAGATGCAATAAAGCAAAAATTACAGAACGATTTGTATGTCTGGTAACAGACAATGCTGTTACAACTGTCCATAAGTAGCTCGTTCAAAATGGTCTATCTTCTGATTGCAAGCTATTATAAAAATCAGATATCTGAAGATTACAGTGGTTTTATTTCTCTTGCATTGACAACCAGAGATGTCATGTTTCTCGGGCTAACATAAGCAAGTCCTTCTGATTCTCCACACAGGACTCCAATTAGAAACATTTTTAAGCGGCATTTGAAAGTTTAAACCCAGAAACTTACAATATCAAAGAAGACCTGGCAAACATCAATAGTGTTCAGCAGCTCACAAACATGGTCCTTGAAAAACAAAGTAATAACTTTAGTTTTAAAAGATCTGAGTAAATAACTTTACTATGCTTAGCGATGGAGACTGATTTTTTTTTAAAAGAACTCAGCTACAAGTTCAGCTATTTCATTACAGTGTTATTTCATAAATAAAAAGACAGAAATCTGATGTGACAGAACAACTGACATATTTGCAATATGTTACCTTAAATTCCATAACATCAACAAACGTGAAGTAGTATAATGCCAGGTTCTTCAGAATCTCTGATTTTTCTTTCTGGAGCTGAGCAAGCTGTTGCTAAAAAAGAAACATATACATATACGCTGGTCTTAGAACACATTGAGAAGACTGTTGAAAAATAACACCTGTGAAACACAGAGTAACCACCAGGCTATACAAAGAAGCCTTAACATGGTTTTCCAAGACTGAGATTCTAGGTGTCTCAAATACACACAGAGTTCTCAAAACAGATCATTTTAACAGCTGCCAACTACACTATGAAGATAAAAGTCAAATTAGTACACATTAGTACCAAAGTCACATTGTTTAGCTCAGATAGAGATGAAAATGGGTAGTTAGGAAAACAGTGTTATCATACATATAATTAGCAAAAGCAGAACAGTACAGTACATGAGCACCAATCAGTATGACAAAAAAAAACAACATTACTTAAGGTGGGAGAAAATAAGGTTACAGACTTTACTACAGAAAAACATTATGCTTTTAAATTCTGAACTTACCAAAAAGAATATCCAGGCAAAGCCACGTTAAGCATGCAAAATAAAATGTAGATACAAACATAAAATACAGTAACGGTTCTTTCACCAGTTCCATATAAACACAATAATACATTCAAGCAAAAGCAACAAAATAAAGAAACAAAAAAGAAGCAAAACACTAGTGTTAGACACTGGTGGATAAAATGAAGAGGCAAATGTGAATACAAAGGCATAACATAGTTCACATGGACTTTTTTCTTTAAACAGACAATGAAATAATTTAATTTCTGTATTTTTCAAAATTTTCTGAAGGAACGAAACAGATCACTTAATTACAATTAAGAACACCAAAAAAAGCAGCTGCTACTGAACAGCCATTCTGTTTATCTATGTATCAGTCTCACAGCACTGCAAGAATCCAATCATTTTACTTGCACTATCCAGCTGCTAATTAAGTCACTTTCCTGATATATGAACTGAAATGAGTTAAAGCAGTCATAACACTCAATATGAAAAAGTGCCCTCCAAAAACCCACAAGATTTTAAAGACTAATCAAGTCAAATAGGATTTTCTTCTCAGCAAGAGCAATCAATTACAAAAAAGATTAAATAAATTGTTTCAAATTGGTTAGCACCGAATACGCTTCTTCACATCCCTCCCTTTATAAAACTGTACTCTGCATTCTCAGTTTTACGTGAAGCACTAGAATTCCTCTAAATTCAAAAAACAGACTGCCTGGACCACTACATCATACATAAGATAGTTTTTGCTTCTTTCCTCTGAATTTTTAGAGGTGATTACGCATTTTTAGAGGGAATTATGATTTTTAGAAGCCCTGAGTCATAACACTTTCATTATAGCCAAGGAAGACAGGCATTCATAGAGTTATGAAACGGAACAAAACATATTATCAAGTATTCCTGCTTATTCATAAAATCAGAGTAAAGGCTTTAACTTCAAAAGTCCAACTTTGAATGGACGCCCCATATAACATTAAAGTTTCTTTCACATAGTCATCAGCTGGGACTTAAATGAAAAATGAGTGCAAGTACATGTGTGTGTTCTTTCACTTCTGATAATCTCATGCACTAGGAAATACGTTATTTCCATTTAAACTGCTGCTGTACAAACTCCGTTTTCAAATGTAAGTCCTATGAGTTGTATTTTAATCCTCCGTACGAATTTACCACTACCTTTTCCAGTGTATACCTTAAAGTTTAACTGCCTTGTGCTCAGAGAACGAAGTATCCAGCATCATCACACACGTAGCCTGGAGCTGCTGCAGGTCTACAGAGCTCCAGTATGCCTCCAGGCTTGTATCCACAATCGGGACCTCCCCATAGGAAAAAGAGTGCTTTGTACTTTCAGGGCTGCTTCCTCAATCCATGGTTCTTACATGATAAACATTCATCACCTAAGATGCTTGGTTTTAATCTTCATCATGACCCAGTGGTTCAAACTATTTATTGCAAGTAATTAGGTTTTAAAACACCAAGCAGAAATAGGGTTTGTTTCTGTGCAACTAACACAAGCATGAATTGGCTGAATTTGAGGAATTGTTTCACGATTTTTCAGGAACAGACAACATGCTATTGTTCAGAAATAAGAATTATTCTAGTGCAGAAAGACGACAACACCAAAACTTACACTACAAGTGCAAATATGCTTTAACAACTTTTTCCAACTGCAATCCTAACTCAGCATTGCACTTTGTTTAGTGTAAGGGAGACTATCAAGATTACAGGTTGTTGTACACAACACCTATGTTTGGTTATAACCAATAGCAATTGAGTGTCCATTTCTGGAGGACAGGACAATTTCAAATCCACAACACATCTGAGCCACAATATGTGAATCGGGGAGATACAGCAAAAAGGGAGACAGTGATGGGAACTGTGCTTGCAACAGAAATAATCTTTTTTTCAGAAATTCTGTGAAGCTGCGCATTAAGTAAGAGAATACAGGGAGGTATGCATTACACTCAACCAAGAACTAAGCAATCACTGCTGTGCACTGTGAGCTAGTTACCTGCATTTCCAGAAATACTTAAAAGATGTTAAAACTTCTGTACAGAGTTAAGGTGATAATTCTTTGAACTCTAAATGTTGAACGTGTCAGCAAACTTTGATATTAATATTTTTTTAAATAAAAGTAAAACAATATAGCAACTGTAATCACTGTTAAATCAGTGTGGTGCAAACAGTTCAATTCATGCAGCACAGCCTGATCAGCGATGTTTAAAGTACAGCTTACAGAATGTAGGGTCTTGGACGTTTATTTGCATTTTTATCACTAAGGAATGTGGGTGTAGCTCTTTCCACACCCACTGCAACAAAACTTTCCATTACTAATTTCCTAACAGCTGTTTAGAAATAGCTGGTGCTATATCGTATTGTATTTGGTTTGAGGCTTTTTTCCTTAGCCTGCAATTCTATTTATCAGTAAACATTTCTGTTTCAAATATTCAATAGAAGTTTTAAAACAGGATAATCTGAAGAAATAACTCTTAAAACATTACTAGCATCAAAAGATTTTTTTTTTTGCTACAGCTAGCCATGCCTTGTTGATTGGTTACACCTGTTTTATTTATTCTTAAAGAATCTGAAGTACAAATTATACCAACAAAGACAACAGTATTTTTGCTCAACTAAGTGAATTAGCTTTAAGACATGTGAAAAGCTATAGAAATCTTAGCATAATATAGCAAGGTCAAAACAAAATTTGAAATAATTTATCTGAAATAATTTTGTCTATTAACAAAATACCACATCTCCAATCTTATTTGAAAGTTATTTATAAATTGGGATTCTAATACCAGAGAATGAAGCTGACACTCTGTCAAGTACATTACCTACAAGAGGGGGAACTAATCTTTACCAAGTTGTCTTGTGCCTTTCATTCTTCATATTAAACCCCCAAATCTCTACACAACTGATTATGAACATGGAGAAAGTACATTAAAATGCAAAAAACAAATCAGAAAATGCAAGACAGCCTCAGTTAAAGCTTCCATGAACACAATGGCTCATAGACAAGAAAGCAATGACACAGATGCTGGCATATTGACAATATGAATAAATATGAATTTAGTATGAAGGCAGAGGAAAAATATGAGACAACCAGCAAAGGTTGTTCAGAGAGTTTTATGTGTAGCAAACCAGAGGATAACTGTAGTTCTGTAACTATTTTATCATATTTATTTGACTGGTAGCAGTAGCCTTATTTCATGCTCCAAGAATAGACGGGTAGGGGAATTTTCTCCTCCTTGTATCAGTGTGATGTTCTCCCTCCAAGTATGATCACTAAACACTTGCATCTGTCTTCTGCAAACCAACACCATAGATATTACAACATCCCCAGAAAGAACACCATCAAATTCATCTTACTACCCAGAATATAAGCCCCCAAACGAAGCATTACAAATTTTGACTGCTAAAATTCTGGGGATAGGGATAAATAACCACTGTCAGTATTCTTACTGTCATTTATTACATTCACTATGCTTACTACATGTAGAGTCTTTAGGTGAAGACTTAAAAAATTCAACTCATTTGAACAAAGTTCTGTGTCTACAAAATCCATAGCAGAATGGTGGGAGGAGAGGGAAGGATCTAATCAAATGAAGAAAATCAGTTTTAAATTCTGTAAATTAACTGTAGAATGATAGATGTGTCCTTGGTTTTCTTATTTCCATTTAAAATCAGCCTCTGAAGCGATATGCTGCATATAAAAATATGTAATAGAACACTTCACATGCTTACTAATGTATTTCTACTGCAAGATCTAATCTGGGTTTGTTTTCAAGTTTCTAGCACTAAGTTAATTCCTTTGAAAAGGGAATAGTCACCCATGACCCCCCACAACTGTCACTGTCCCCGAGGCTGACCATATTATTAATTACAGCAGACAATCAGCGCAGTGAGGCTCCTCTTTAGAAACTGATCTACCCATCAGTCGTAAGCAACAGTTTCCCCATTATCTCACTTTCTTTTACCTAAATTTATACAGCAATTCCTACATTACACTCATTACATATTATGGTATCATACAAGCTTTTGCCACAGGTCTTGATACCTGAGGCAACTATTTACAGAATAACCGTCTCATCTGTGCTGTTCACAGAACAGATAAAAATATTTTGGACATACGTCTCTAGCTGCCCGCATACTTACATTTCTGTAACGAAATCATGAAAGAACTATTAATCTAAAATGCATGAAAGCTAATTTTGGAATGCCATCTCAGTAACACTGCTTAACTAAAACAGCCTTCAGGTATTAATGAAGTTTGCTTTTTCATGGCCAAGCTCTTAAGTTGCCAATCATCAAATCAAAAGAGGATTTCAGTTTTAATGGAGGAAATAAACAGGTTAAGTATTACACACATATTCACTCCTTTGCAGGTATTGCATATGCTATTCAGCAACAAGACTGAGCACATAACTAGTTTGGTTTACCTTGGCAAGTGACTTGTATGCACTAATTTGACTCACAGTAGTGTACTACAATGATTTATTACCAATAATGATACAAAAGAACTTGTATTTAGATGCTACTTCATCTCAAATTCACACACAATCAAGGGTTAAGCCATGAATATAAACAGTATACCGATAGCACTTATAATTTTGAAAAAGTGATAAGTTACATTTTTGATAAGTTACATTATGACAGTTCTGTTTGGTGAAACACTTTAAAGAGATGTCCAGTTTTCGCATTACCTTTTGGAATCACCAAGAAAAAATGCTCAATTTCAAATGACTGTTAGGCTGAAAAATTTTACATATTATTCTCTGACTATATGATAGCATAAGGAATTTTAAGCTTCAAAGTCAGTCTTATGCAGGCAACAACTAAGACATCAGACATGCTAGTTGTGTACAAAATCAGAACAGTAGGTATGGTTGTATCAGAGCAAGGCATTAGCAGAGCAATTTCAATTCTAAATGATTTTTAGCAAAAATGTAGATTAAATTCTATTTGTTGCAGATATTTTGCTGTTTCTTCTGAACTAAAGTATCATTAGTAAATCCTATTCTCAAGCATAAGAAACCTCAACTGCTCGTACAAAGCAGAACACAGACTAGTTACTCATCAGCTAGCTTTACTAATGTGGGGGAACTCCCATAAATGAAATTACTGCCTCCGTGAGTTTTGGAAAACCAATCCCATTTGTGGTCCCTTCAGCATTGTAAGTTCCTTGAGCAGTAGCAGAGCTGAACAGGCAGCTGTGCAAGAAAAGTACAGCATCTTCTTACCTGGAAAGGACTTTAGTCTTCATGGCTAGAAGAACCAGCTGCCACAGGTGTTAATTCCCATATAATTTCCTCAAAAATAAATGACTGTTTCTTAGTGAAAAAGGATTACCAATATACCAGGCAGCACAGCTGAGACCCCAAAGATTCCTCAGAAGACAATTTCTAAATTATCTTCACTAGCTCTGTGCAAATTAGAGTATTAAAAGCTTCATTAGAAACAAGCAAACAAGTGACATTTTCCTTTAGGCACTGTACGCCTTGCAGGGGCTGAAAGGAGTACTTTAAAAAGCAAATAATTATTTGTATTTAGTTAAGTGTTTTGAAAAAGACTAATTATTGGAAGCACCTATCACAAATTAAAAAAAAAAAGATTGATTGGTTATAAAGTGCATATTTCAATTATTTTATCCCACATCCAGCTAATTTGCTATGCAACCAGCTCGCTATGAAGTGAAACTGAAAGACACAGTAAGCAGACCACACATACATACTGGGATCTAAAAGGAAACAGCCAACACATCCATGAAGGAAAAGTAAATAAAATGTAAAGCAAACTAATTCATATCTACACATCCTAACCTAGGCAGGCTGTAAATGCTTGCACTGCTTGTACTCTACTCATATATTATTTCCAGTCCCACTGACCAAATACAGCAGAAAATTATTACAGTTAAATCAAGTAAAGAAACCCCCAAAATACTATTTCCTAAGAATCTGAATGTGTAGTCAATACAAAACACAACAGAATTGATACCAACCATACTGGGAAGACAGCTACTAAAATATGAACACTAGCAGTATCTGGAAAACATGGATGTTCCTCCCACTAACCATACACCTACAAACTTCTGAGTAATGTTTCCCTGGTCTGCTTACTGCTAAGCAATGACTAAGCATCAACTTCTCTAGCAGACATTTCAAAATGTAGGAAGTTTTTCTACAGAAAAATTGCTAAGGAGTAATGAGTCAAAGAAAAACATACGTTCAAGAAAAGACAGAAATTCTCACTACTTCCTATATGCAGTGTTTTGGAAAGCAGAAAGAAGGCTAGCCCCATCACAAAAAGACACAGTGCAGGCAGCAGATTTTTCAGACCCTACTCACATCTACAGAAAATCTACATCTTTTCTCTCTGCATCTCCAGTTCCTCATTGTAAAGTATTTTATTCTGGCTTGACATGGCATAAAATGTTACTGCTGGCTAAGAAACGAGTGTTACAGAAAATATTAGTCAAAACGTAAGAAGAGTCCCTGTTTTGTGTTCTGGTATACTACTCATATATATATATATATATGTTCATATAACTAACTTGCTTAGCATTAGTGGCCAACTTCACTGAAGCCTTAAGCCACACATTGCGAATTTGCCACCTGGATACAGTGAACTGTCATTGAACCCTTGCCAAGCTCAGTGAAGAAGAGCCCCAAGGACTCAGATGTAGCTAAAAGACAAGGAAGTTCAGTCACCAACTGACAGCAGCTGCCTCTTTGAAGATAAGGAAAGAATCTTCAGCCTGCCTAGAGACAACCAAGGGGAAAAGAGACCCCAGACCCAAATAACACCATTGGATCAGCTGCCACTTGTACACCATGTGGAGAACTTGTGCAACATGGGAACTTAAATTGTCAGGGCAGAATTGCCCAGGGATTTCTTTGTTCAGGAGTCCCTGAGCTCGAGGTGTTTTACACCACTGTACCACTCAGTAAATTTGTCTGGCATACATCACATTGGAGACTCTGCTTCAGGAAACCTATGGTCGAGTCTGAGGAAGCACCCTAGAGTGAGTGCGTGTGTGTGAGGAGTCGAAAATGGACACCCGTCAGCTCACTGGAGTCGCCCGCTGCAAAGGGACTCTGGTCCTAGCAGTTAAAGTGGTGTGTGTGTGTGACTCCTTGAATGGTGTGTGAATGCTCAGGCACTGGCTTCTCCCTTAACAAGAGTAATTTTTAGGTCCTATTACATTGTTTCAGAGTTTCATATGTTCTCTTCCAACTTGTCTGTGGTGAGAGCTTTGCCGGTACACCTTATCAGAGGCTGAGGTCTAAAAAACAGGCTGCTTCTGCATCCCTCTCTTTGGAACTTTTCTTCTGAAGCTAGTCTAGGAAATTCAGTAAAAATAAATACTACCCTGAGTCAATTCTAGCACAATCAGATCATAGAATCATAGAAAGTTTTGGGTCAGAAGGGACCCCTAGAGGCCATCTAGTCCAACCCCCCTGCAGCGAGCAGGGACACCGCTAACTAGATCAGGTTGCTCAGAGCCCTGTCCAACCTGGTCTTGAATGTTTCCAGGGATGGGGCCTCCACTACCTCTCTGGGCAACCCGTTC
>Ga0065711_1026787_pt1 | contig 59800 bp, 49 predicted proteins | sample Hoacrofraction12_FD_59098 | JGI IMG/M metagenome (GOLD analysis project Ga0065711, IMG submission 59098) | Hoatzin crop microbial communities from Cojedes, Venezuela - Epithelial fraction 12 v2 (version 2) | ecosystem: Host-associated > Birds > Digestive system > Esophagus > Crop | place... | reverse complement strand
CTGTTCCAGGGCTCCGTCACCCTCAGAGGGAAGAAGTTCTTCCTCATGTTCAGACGGAACTTCCTCTGCTTCAGTTTGTGCCCGTTGCCCCTTATCCTCAAGCCAGGATACACTTTACTCAGGGCAGAAGACAGAACTGGAAAACAAGAGCCCTGGTAAAGAACTGATATTTTTCCCGTCAGGTGCTTGTTCTGTGCGTTCAGATACGTTGGGCCTTACTTGAGTTAGCAGTCACAGGAAACAGGGGGAGTTACTCTGAAGAGTAACCCTGGTAGATCTAATTCTATCTTGAGGGCATAGGGGTACTTTAAATGACCTCTCAGGATCCGTTCCAGCTCATGCGGTACTCCATTACATTAGTCTGTTAACCCCATATCATATTTATGGGCACAAAAGGCAGAGTAACAACTCGTACCCAAACAAAAAAAAGACACTGAAAGGTGACAGACCGGGCAGCCTTTCTGTTCCCAGCAAGCTCTTCCTTACACTGTAGTTAGCCCACCCCTGGATGCCTTCATCCACCTCTTTGCAGAGCAAGCAGGGATGTTGTCGATACGCTTCAAAGCAGTCTGTGCCCCAAACAGCACATGTCCCAAAGGCACACTTAGCGGAGAACATCGGTGCATTCGTACCGGGAACATCGCCCAGCCTCTCCCAGCGAGCTCTTTCTGTCAGACTTTATGGAGAAATCACAAAAGCAGTCACGCAGTGTATTCTTACATCTGGTCTTCTTTGCTTTCCCTGGCATTTCTGTTAATTTGGACACAGGAGTTTCTTGATAGTAAATGACAAGTGACAAGCGCTGGAGGTATGATGTGCTGTTCATGGTGATCACCCTTTGGAAGCTAATGGCACTTTTGTGCTTCCACTCCAGTGATTCATTAAGGAGCTGGAGTAGCCACTGCCTGGGAAAAGGCCTGATTTGGACACTTCTTTCCTCGCTGATTTGTTAAAGTAAAGTTAACACGTTCTACTTGGAGCTTAACAGATGTGGCATTATTACTTGCTAATATTTTTCTGGAAGATTTGAGATTAAAAGAAGAAATCATTGGAAAATATAAATTAATGAGGAGATGTCCCTTTGCCTTTCCTCTTCATCAGAACAGCTTGAATTAACAAGATCCCCTTGATTTCAGACCAACTCCTTGAGAACTGAGGGGCGTTGAGCTGTTTCTTCACAGGCCTCTGCATCTAAAAGTAGCTTGTGCATGGTCCAGATCCCCCAACTTCCAATGCCGTGTTTTAAAGAGATGAAAACACTTGTTCAGGATGGGAAAGAGCTTTCAAAACCCTGCCAGGAATACCACCTTCCTTTGTGTCCCTTGTGCTCTCTCTGTCGTAAAACAGAGCACTTCAGTGCAGCTCAGGGCATGTGCAGCTGGTTACAGCAGCAGTGCCTAGGGAAGCATCCAGGATGCTTGGCTGGGTCCAAACTGATGAAGCACAGTGGCAGAATGTCCTTGGGAGAAATTTTGTGTCATCTTCTCAGTGCTTCTAATACAGTTTTAAACCAGAAGTGTCTAAATCACAGGGAAAATAATTGGTTGTTTCATACAGGCTCTGCGCCTTGGGAACCGCATTTGGATGGTGTCTTACAAAGAAAGTGAGAAACATCTCGTAGTTCATGGAAGATCTCAGCAGAGCACCTGTTCAGAACTGCCTAGTAAGCAGTTTGGATGAGGGGAGACGTTGGCAGGACATCCTGCGTCCGTTTTGCTGCATTCGGGCTGGTTTATACCCCTTTTGTGGCGGGGCGGCGATGGGGACTCCGAGGTGAGAGGCAGCTGTGCCCGGTTCCGGCGCTCGTACTGCAGCAGCACAGGAGCTGCCTGGTTGCCCTCCATTCTGTCTGCAGAGAGCTGTGCAGGGTTCCCAAAATATCTTACTGCTGCTGGCTTGGAGGCAAGCATGGAAATCGAATCGATGTGTTCAACGTGAAGCAGCAGAGCTGGCTCTTTCGGTGCGGTGCACAGGTCTATGCGGGAAAACCCAAGTTTTGCAAGGGGAGAGGCAGCATCGCCTGCACAGTCCTCTTGTAGTTGAGATGTTCTCCCTCTGCTTCACCAGGCAACAGCAGAAGCTAGGAGGTTCTTGCTCTGTGGTTGATACATCTTTATCCATCTGTTTCTAGGTTAGCTCTATTGAGTAGTTAAGCAGGAGCATTTACTCCAGATAGATGGTCAGAAAATCAAGAGTCAGATCCTGAATACTGTGGCACTTAAAATACAACGTACTGCTGATATTCGTTGTGCATGTTACACCTGTTTGCTTACTGGGTTTTGAGCTGTGGGGATTTGTGGCTTCAAGCTTCATCTTCTATCACCAAGGGCTAGAAACTTGCTTTGTTTTCTTAAAGCACTGAGGAGGGACGTGCAGGTAGCTGACTCCAGGAGATGGGAGTTGAAAGGAAACTGTAGAACCGCCTGGTGAACCATGAGTGTTTGCAGGACCCTGTTGTCCCCTTTCTTTACAGTTGACCCGTACAAGTGAGATTCCTTGCCCGCAGCCCTCGTGTCGCAGTCTTCATTGCACCAAGCTTCAGTTCTCCCCTTTTCAAATTTAGGGGCTAGGGGGACATTCATCCCACTTGTGTTTGCATGGCACTTGAACAGCTTTTTTGTTGGTTATGTCAGGGGTGCAAGTATCCCCTGCATGGGAGTGCCCCTGTCCCATGTGTGGCAGGGGCAGCCCTTGGAGTGGCCGTCACAGTGTGGGTGCACCCATGGGTGCTTCTGCCCATTCTCCCCGCTTTGATCACCTGTCCCACAGCCTCCCAGATCAGACCTTCTCAAAAAATGTTCTCTGCCCGGCACTGAGCTCCTGGTGCCCCTGCAAAAACATATGCCCTTATGCTTGTGGGAAATCTGCAGGATCAGATCCGTCAGTGGGATGTGGGTCTGAAATCTCTGTCCTGCACATGGTGGAGATGTGCCGGGTGGTAGCATATTTTTAAATAATTTGCTGCACTCTAATCTCCAGCCCTCAGGAGCCAAGTAAATTGATCCTATACTTTCTGAGCTAAGCTTAATCTTTTATTGTCTGGCCAACGTAGCTCACAGAACTGCAAGCTCCATTTTTACTGCGGACAATTGCAAGCAGCGGAAGTGGGGAATCACTGTTGGTAGAAAGTGCAGGTTTTATGGGTTTCCCCTTTGCCATTTTGATCTAGATGACATCATAAAACGCCACAGGAAAGAGCAAACAGATGCCAGCGCTGCAGGTGACGGGCGAAGGCAGCAGGTCAAGAACAGGAATTCGGCGTATGGGTATGGGCGGCCCCGTTTCCGCGCCTGGATGCAGAGGAATTTGCAAGGTAGGTGAGCGCCTTGGGATGGCGGAGCCTGCCAAATTGGAAAACATGTTTGTGTAACAAAATACAGCTCTTAAATACTTCTCCTGTCTAATTCCTGTCTGCATATAAGATGCATTCGGGCTCTAAATAGCTTTTCTCTCTGCAACAAAGGAATATGAGGGCCCTTTCAGAGCATAAATTCATCCATTTCTCTCTCTTCCACCCTGTCATGAATTACTAATTCAAAGTGACTTAATATCTATTCTCTATTGCCTGTCGGCTTTGCATATTTTAATTATGCCTCTTCCTAATCCTCTTTTTCCCAGAACACACTTAAATTACCCCTTCAGTAACTGTCTTTCATAGCTCAGTTGTTGGAGCTAATTTGTCACTTTTGCCAACCATGCTATTTTTATGATGAGTTTTTTTATAGTACTGTGTAATCATACACGAATCTGTGTTTGGTTCTACAGGCTTTTATCTACAAAATCAAAGCAATCTGCTGCACGAAACGCATCTTTATAAAAAAATTTTGCTTTTTTTTTTTTAAATTACTGCTAAATCACTTCATTGAAGATTTTAGTGACTTTTGCAGCAATGTCTTTGCAGTCCCGATGGAGTGCCAATGGCGCATCAGGACAGTGGGATTGCTGGGAGCGATCCTGCTTGTCTCTGATCTACCTCCCATTCTCATGTTCTTGGTCTGCACCACATATTGCCTTACTGAGAATCGTTCTGGTTCAAAACAGAGTGATGATAATTGCCCTTTGCAAATTGATTTTTCTGTCAGAAGCACAGGCTTTGGTATTTTTCTGCACTCAAGCCACTACCGCACGCAGAGTCAAATAAATCAAACAAAGTATTTTTTTAGCTATTTCTTAGAAAAGAGAACTTCTCTGTTCATTTATAGAATGATTTGTGCTAGTCTTAGTATTTCATAGGTTTTAATTCAGCCCTGCCGAGTGTAGAGACCCACCATGGTGTGTGGAGCTGATGCCAGCAGCAATTTTGGGAAGCTCAGCACGACTAGGAATTTAGCCTATAATTCTTCGGGGACTTGTTTCACTTTGGTCCCAGCTGAAATGCAGTCCCTTCTGGGCTGAGACGTGATAACCATTATCAAAACGACGATCAGAACAGCCCAGCACTGTAATGACAGAGCATGGAGAAGGGTATTACGCTGATTAAACCGGCAAGAGAATTCGTGCAAGCGAAGTGCTGTTCTCCCTCCTGGAATATGGCTTAAACCATCTCCCCAGTGGGGGAAAGATGTTTTTTAATGGCAAGAAATTTGAATTTCAAATCTCCTCAGAAAAAGAGTCTGTCAGACATTGGAGCTTCTCCCCAGACTGGACTTACTGGGCAGAGGTGCCCCTTGGCCAAGCCAGGTGTGCTCAGCACCAGTCTCTGAACGTGCACCCAAATGAGACAGGGGTCTTCTCCAGCTGCTGATGCTGTGGGTTTTTACTGAAATGTTCTTTTGTTAATAAATATCTGGCAGACTTTTTGCAGAGATGGAGCCTCCCATGTGTCACACTTGGGGATATGCGTGACAGACCGAGGCCTTGGTCCCCAGCTGGAGTACACGGGGCACCCCTCAGAGGCCGATGGCTCCATCGTTAGTTATTTATGCTGGCTGAAGCATGCCCGAGTGCACCGCTGAGCAGAGGCTCTCTAATATGAACTGACTGACAGGCATGATTTTCTAGCCAGGGCTGCCTTTTGCATCGGTCCCTCCCATTGCACCAGTGAAATACCTGGGAAAAGCAGCTGAGCTCGGTCTGTCTCGCTGCAGAGGAGATGCCTTCTCCAGGGTGCCAGAGAGCTTGGTGACCCCCAGGAGAGGGGTCTGGCAAACAGGCAAGAGAGAGCGGCAAGCCCAGGGTGGTTCTTGAAGGTATCAAGAAAGGGAAAAACCAACCGTGGGGACAGAACCAAGAGGAGAAAAAAGGGCTGTTAAACACAGCGAGACCACATCTGGTCAAAAAGACAGACTGCCAAAATTCAAGTGTTTGTCAGGAGAGGAGTGTTTACACACCTGCACTTCTGCAGTGAGAGGGCATCTTTGCACAGAAAATCACTGCTGGCCCCGGAGCGCTTGTGAACAGCATTGCATTTTTGTGAGTGTTCCCAACCAGCACCCCCAGCCGTAGGGAGCGAAGCACCCTGACGTGCTGTTTGGGAGGTGCTGCCCACGGGCATGTCCTGGTGTCCTTTTGTTTTAGAGCCAGAGCAGCTCAAATTGTCTTCACCTGTATTCCAGTGTAACCAGCCCATGCTGGCGCTGACTGGTGTTACACCCTGGGGCTGGAGCCTTCATTAATCACTGCGGTGATGGCCCCTGACAGGAGTGTCACCGCTGCCTCAGAACACTTCATTTCTAATTGCTTCAAGTCATTATAAATTGCTGTGGTGTAGGAATCAGTGGTATAGGATCAATACATGAGTCTGACTGCTGTGTGGTTTGTGTCAGTGAGGTTCTGCTATATGGTGCAGGGGTTTAACTGCGCTCTTGCTGCCCTCTGCCATGCAGTGCTTTATGCCTGATTTATGCACCCCTCTGAGTGTATGTGCACGTTTTGCTGGTATAGTGACTCGGAAAATGTCTACTTCATTATGAGTACAGAGGTGTATCACATGGAGTAGTAATTAGGCTTTAATGCACTGTGCCTCCTTCTGACGGAGTGCTTTTCTCTCGGTCGACACTTTGGCACACTTCAAAATCATAATAGGCTTAGGGGAAAGCGTTAAATGCAAGATAAGCTGTTGCTGTGTATGTACTGTGCAGTTACATAAAAAAGCAGAAGGTGCCGCCTTCAATATATGCAGTAAGTAGGGATATGTCAAGCTAAAAAAAAAAAAAAATATATATATATTATGGTCCAGTCTTCACTTATCAAGTGCTGTAATGTGGGCACTCAGAGCTGTTCCAGGCTGCTTTGGGGTTGGCTTCTGGATGCTTGAATCACTTGTGTATCTGTATAAAAAGGCTTTTCCTTTTCACAGTTAATTCCTAGCAATGTGAGCTCTGACAACAGGTTGACAAGTTTCCTGATGTGAGTGTTCCTGCCTTTATTAGGAGTCAGAATTGTGGAAGGCTTTTCTCTTCTATATTCTTTCAAATCAAGTAATGAGTTTGTCAGTCCTACATATAATAAGAATGTTAGTGAGACATTGGAAATATAAATTATTTAATATTCTGCAAAATGAATTCACTTTTCTGGGATAAATTAATGTGATTCTTGCATCACTGTTTATGTAGATCCTCCTATATCATATTAAGTTAACCTTGTAATCCATTTGCAAAACTGCAATCATAAATCGAGTTTGGAAGGATGCTAAAATAAGAGTTTATTTTTGTAGGACCCAGCCGTTTCAGAAGAGGGTTTGGACAACAACAGTACAATCGGAGACAATTCAGGAATACTGTGCCCGGTCCCAGGAGAAGAGCAGCTGCCGCATTAAATGGAGTGAGCCCTTTAAATCGCCAGCCATCGGCTCAAGAGGTAGGGGGGGTGAGGAAGGTACAGCTGTTCTCAAATGTCATGTAGAAATCTGCTGGGTTCTATGATCCTGGATCACCCCAAAGAACAATCTACATAAAAAATTTACAGGCACCATCTTTTACATGCCTGTACACAGTATTTGTGTGCATTGTTGAGTACAGACACATATGCATATAACATAGGAATTTTCCAGTTGGTTTTATAAGCTTATGACTTGGCATAATTTTACTGAATCAGTTCTCATGGGTTTTACAAAAAAGATTTAAAAAAATGTATTTTAAAATATTTAAAAATATTTCCATAAAAACAAATTCCATGTCATCTCATCTGAGTATTATCATTTAGAGGAGATATGTTAAGATTCACCATTATTCGTCCTCCGCCCAGAGCATTTTCCAAGGTCCAGTGAAGTCAAAGGACAGACTGTTGTTGGCTTCAGGTGGCTTTGGTTCAGAGACATACTTTTCACAAAGTAAGTGGTTATTCCCACAAGAGACACTGATTCTCAGTATTGTGACAGTCGTGGGTCAGATTGCCCGCGTGCTTCACTGTAAAATGCATTTTTTTTTTCCATTCATGGCTTTCCATTTTTCAAGTTTAAATGTTTAGGTCTTGTCTCTGCTTAAATACGCTTAAAAAAAAAGATTGAAATATTTTCATTTGTTTTTTCAGTTATTTTTGAGACTCAAGAGATGAGAAGGAAGCTAGTGTTCACCATTAAAGTAATTCTTACAGGTTTCTTCTAGGTATCGCTAGTATTAAACTGGCTTGGCATAGAAGGTGGAAATCAAGTGTGCGGATAGTGCTCTGTGAGAGGGGGTTGTTTTTTTCTGCACGGATGGAAATCCACTGAATTAGGAAGTCGCATATGCTCAGTAAGCTTTTAGAAGAAAGTGGTGAACATGATGGCACATTTAATGGCTGTGTCCTGGGGGTATAAATAAGAGATCCCTAAACTGAGCATGCATGTGCGTGGAGCGTGATTATTCCTGAAAATAAAGACTGTGATGACTCAGATAGGGAGTGTGGGTGGGTGTTAACAGAAAGTAATAAGTAATTGCTAGGTGGCATAATTCTATGGTGGCTTCCATTTTGCAGAAATAAACCAAGTGGGAAGAATGTGGAAACACGTCTCAGTTAGTGGGTAGTAACAGTGATGGTGGTTGTCCCTCAGAAATACGTGGGATAGAGTCCGTGGCAGTCTGTATAAGTAACTGCAGGAGGACCTGCACTGCTGAGGGGTCTTCTGATGTGCTTCATGCTTCAGGGCTTGGAGCGAGCAATGTACGTGTCCAAACAAGCAAGAGTCAATGACCGAAAGGAAATCTGAGCAAAGCTGTAATGCTTGGCTTGTGCGAGATTTACTCTCCATGGACTAATTGTTTTTTGTATTTCTACACCATTAGACTGAAACATTCTTCGTGGTACTTGTAGTTTCATGTCCAGGAACCGAGGCACACATACTGATTTTTGACAACAGTGTGTACTGAGTCCAGATGTTGAGACTACAGTGACGCTGCTCGGTAGGAATATTCCTGCCATAGGTACAAAAGACCATGGAAGAGACCAGGTTTTAACGGATTTAGCGAGTTGGTTTCCACCAAAGGAGGAAAAAAAAAGCACTTGCACAGAAGGATTTTTCTGTTGCAAGACTGGAGAAGTTGCAAAGGCAAAACAGTTGGGAATGACAATTCAGGGAAAGCAGAGCACACAGCACGGGGCTGAGCCCCATCTGAAGCAATCGCAAGCGGCGCTGAACATGTCCAGGAGCAGCGAGGGAATGGCCGCAGTGTCAGCAATCACCACCCGCAATTTGGAGCAGGCTGGATTTCCCAGAGCCAATTTTTTGGATAGCGCCAAAGAAAATGCTAAATAAATGCACCAGCTTTTCAGGCAGCCGCAGTCGGCGGAGGGAAGGATGGTTGCGTTCTGTTGCTCGCGGTCGCTCTCTCTTCGTGCACTGAGATTGCGGCACGAGTGGCAACTGCTGAGCTCTCACTGCTCTTTCAGGGCAACAAGAACAACGATGCTTTTGCCAAGAGCAGTAGCAGTGGGCAGCCAGAGGGACGGCGACGGCAACCCCCAGGCCCCAAGAGATTCAGAGCAGCCACTGCCAGCAACCATGCCCCGGGGAGAAGGTAAAATCTTTGGTAACTCTGGGCTTTTTTGGTTTTCAGCGATTCCCTGTGCAGCTCCTGGGGCTTTGCTCTCGGTCTGTGCCAGCTGGGAGTGGCTACAGCCGTGAGCACATGCAGCATGAGAAAAATACCCCTGGGTATGTTAGGAAAGCACCTGGAAATAAAACAACCTCGTGCTGATAGTTAATAATTCAGCTATTAGATCTGTCACTTTATTTTAGAAAGCAGGGAAAATGTGACCTTTGTATTTTTATTAAACTTTTCCTCTGTCACTTTGAGGAAAACTTTTGAAGGATGAAATAACATTTATTTTCATGAAGGCAGGAAATATAGACTCCAGCCATAACGGATAGGCAGGGAGAGGGTCTGTCCCGGTGAGGGGCTGCAGGAACAGACACTGTGCCACAGCAGCTGGGATGAAGGCAGGCTGCTGGGCGCTGGGCATGGTCTCAGTGCCCGTCTGTGTGGTCCTTGTGTTCTCCGAGCTCGAAAGGAAGCTCCATCGCAATCCCGTCTTTGTCTGGTCTGAGTAGAGCAGGGACTGAATGACCTCCAGAGGTCCCTTCTGACCAGATTTTTTTCTATGGTTTTCTTCCATGATTTGTTATTTTTTTTTAATGAGCAGAGTTCAGAACAAACACAAGCTGTTGTTTCATTTGAGCAGAAAAACAAGTTCCTCTGAAATCCTTTGCTGGCGGAAAAACCTGTTGGGCTGAACTTGGTAACACACAGCCTCATTTGCTTCTCCTACTGCTTTTTAATGCCACACTGGGTTAGACATTTCAGCATTAAACTCCAGGAGAGATCTGGCATCCTATTCACCTGTGTCCTTGTCTCTCTCCTCGTTTAGCAGCAGGCCTTTCCTGCTAAATCGGGGACCAGGCTTCCAGCAGAAGCGGATGCAGCAGCGGTTCTCCAAAGCCAACTTTCAGAGAGGGGTCAGTATTGAGACATTTTTTTCTGCAACCTGCTGATGGTGACAAGCCTTCAGTTTTACCAGGCTTTGCCCAGTTGTATCTTTGCTTCCAAAAGTAACTGGTAGAGATGGATGACTTTTAACACTCAATATATTCCTAGGAAAGTACTTGCAGGACAGGCAATTTTTAATGCAGCTTAATATTCTGGCAGCTGGGAAATAAAACCTGAGCAGGTGATAAAAGTAAACCTTGCAGCTTATACAGCAGCACAAACAGGACAAAGTAAAGCCACCCCATACAGATCACTGTGACAGCCGGAAACCCAAGATTAGCAAATTTCTTGACAACAAGCAAGGACAGAGCTATTCAGATATGCCAAATGAAATACTGGAAAAGGAATCATTGTTTCTGGGAGCTAATTCTTTAAGTCTTTTTTTTTTTTTAAATACACAGCAGATGGGTGCTAATGGAGAAGGGAAACCACCAAGGATGAGAAGGTAATTTCTGACCAAAGGTGTGCTGCAAACATGACGTGCTCTTTCACGCTCCAGTCGAAGCTGGATGCATCTCCCTGTCTTGGCAGGTGGCAAGTAAAACCCAGCCCTGGAGCAGTTCTGACGGTTTCTGTGGCTAATCCCCAGGCGGGCCAGACCGGCATGTAAGTAAATGAGGAGATTTGTTAGGATGGGAGCCCTACAAAAGCCATCACAAATCCCTTTAGCATTATTGCAGCTTTGCTTCTTCTGTAACAAGCGTGCAATGAATGGTTCAGACCCAAAATGGTTAGCAAATGATGTCTCCTTCCCTTCCTGGCATAGCTGAAAGGGGATGGTAGTTACCATGTGGCTCGTTTGTTATCCAGAGTAAGGAGAAATGGCAGCACCGGCAGCACCTGGGAGCAGCTGGCTGGTTGTGCTCGCTGTGGAGTGTCACAGGGGAGATGCTGCATGTCCCAAAGGGATGTGGCACGCGCACTGTGTCAGAGGAGCGCGGAGGCTGGAAGGGAGCAGCTTCACCCCTGGGCTGAGCCGCTGCAGCTGTGGGACCAGCACCCAGCCAGGGGCAGAGAGAGGGGTGGGTGAGGGCACTTGGCATGTCGTGGACACAGACAGCACCCCATGATAGCCTCGGCGTGACACAGACCCCAGTGCTGGAACTCTGCCTGCACAGCAGCTCTCCTGGCACCCTTTGGACTCCCCCAGGCTGCTGTGAGACATGCCATGGGACGTATGGGGCGTGCAGGTCTCTCGTTTCCTCCTTGCTGGTTTGCAGATGATAGGAAGTGAGCTGCCTTAGCGTCCTGAGTGACTGCAGATCTGTGTTTTCCCCAGGCCTGGATCCAAGCGCCCGTTCCTGCGAAGCCAGAGGCCCCCGCCGCGGGCGACCAAGCCCCAGCCCAAAGGGGTGCTGCTGAGATTCAACTTCCGTGCCATGGCCAACCAGGTAGAGGATTGCCGACGGAGCAGGCGCCTTGCACCCTGCAGCAGCCCTGCCACAAAGCTGTTAACATCACACACAGGTTGTTGGGGCAGCCACCTGGGTTTATCTAGCATAACCTGGGAGGAAAGTCCTGTAGCCATGGTGGCTAGGTTGTTCACAAAACTGAAGGCACCCGAGAAGACTGTTCAGCAACTACAGATGCAGCCCGATTTTCCCTGCTCTTTTGGCCCCTCTTGGCCTGTCCATGTGCTTGCTTGGAGCAGGGAGAGGCTCCTTGTGAGTGGTCCTGGCCGGGGAGGGCCATTTCACTGTCTGTGCTCCCTGCTCCTCAGAGACACACAGCACTTCTGGGCTTTGCTCTCTCTTTGCTTTGGTGACCTTCTCAGTGCCACGTTTTACGCTGAAGTATGTTCCGAGAGTCCCAGGGCAGGTCAGAAATCCTGCTCCACCTTCTTCATTGCCGGCGTTTCTTGTCTGGACGGTTTGGTTTTACTTGATGCCTTGTGCTATAATGCCATCTGCTTGCTCCTGTTCTTGCCGAGGATGCCCAGTGTCTTGGGGCTGGGTGCTGCTTGGAGGTTTTCCAGCTGCACACAGTCTGTCAAGCTCCTTGTCTCCGTGTGCTGAGTGGTTTAATTGACTAACTGGCTGTGAAGCACCATCTTAACTGATGGGCTCTAATCAATACCCTGCTACAAGTTTGGCCATGCTTTGTCATGAGACGCGGGACTGACTCGCTCTCCCTTTCCCCTGCAGACCAGCCTGACGCTGGATGAGAGGTTCTCTGGTCTGAGGAATAAGAGGCGCTTTACAGCAGCCAGGAGCGCCGGTCGGACGGTCACCATACCTTAGCACCACATGCTCATCGCAGGGACTGCCCGTAACAGTCCAGGCCCCTAATGGGCAGCTCAATAAAACTCGATAGATTTCCTCTGAGATAGCTAATTTGGCAATGTGCCGTCTCCTTCCTTACGCACAGAATGAATGAGCGATTGAGGGCAGGGATGAGGCAGGAGGAGCGTTGGGGCAGAGCACACGGCAGGTGGGACAGGAGCAGGGTGGTGGAGGGGGATGAGTGGAGATGGATTTTCTAGGAGTGCTCTGCCGGGGAGCCGCGGGGCTGACACCAGCCCTGTCCCCCTGCCAGGGAACCTTGTGCTCCCCGGGGTGCCTCCTGCAAGAGAGAGGGGCAACCAGTTCCAGGTCATACCCGTGGAGCCTTCCCTGTGTTGAGGGTTGAGGACACTGCCTGCCCATGTGGGAGGCGAAACGGGGAGCAGAGCGTGTGCGGGGCTGAGGGATGTGCCCCAGCAGTGGCACCAGCGGGGATGCTCCGGCTGCCTGTGTTCCCCAGCATCCGCCTCGTGCCTGATTTGTTGTGCGTGCAGGCATCCCTGCCTGGAGGTTTGCAGTGTAAGACCTTCCCCCATGCTGCAAACCTCTCGCTCTGCCCCGATAGTCAGGCCTGAGCACCTTGCATTTCTCTTTGGTTTGCTGTGCTGTTCTGACTGCTGCTGCCAGCCTGGCTGTGACGACAGGGTGGGATGTGCCGTGCTGTGCCGTGCCGGAGCACAGACAGGCTGCCCCAGCCCAAAGCAGGCTTTCCAGTGCTACAGTAGTTCTGCGTTAGGGATTTCATACGTGCAGCTCCACCCATGCTCAAAGCAGCGACATAATCAAACTAGCAGCTGCAGGAGCGAGGCCAGGCCCTACAGCAGTCCGACAAACATTGGCTGAGATGTTAATGAGCTGGGTCTAGGCATTTGTTAACGAAGCCCTGCACCAACCATGAGTCACTGATCCATTCTCCACCCACTACTGCAACCTGGCACCAACGCGCTGGACACGGCCTGTTACTGGGCTCTAAGCTATACTTATTAAGGTAAATATTTGATAGACTGCTTTACATTTTACACCGAGCGTCTTTAGCAAGAGACTGGACTCGGCGTTGGTTTTATAGGAATGTGTGAAATGTTCTTAGTTGACAAAGCGGTGATGTACGAGTCCAATGCACTGAATAAAAAACTAACTTGTCAAATGTCACCTCTGGTTATTTCCCTTCCTTTAACAGGCTTTTGGCGCAGGTTCAGCCTCTCAGCGTGGCACTGCGAGGCACAGTACGTGTGGCTGCATGGGCTGCCATCTCGGCGCTTTTGGGGAGGCTGTGGTCCCCATCAGTGCCCACCCGCAGGCAGTTTGCTGCTCGCAAAGCTGGCTCCAAAGCACAACCAAAGCAGTGGGAAGTTTTCAATACATATTGTGTAAAATCTTTGCTGTGATCTCTTTCGCCTTTAACGTTATTGGCAAAATTATCAGAGCAGACCTGGCTTTGAGTACATCCAAAGCGAAACCAATGCAAACTGACTTCCAGGTTAGTGAACTCAGGAGAAGACATCACTGCTTTGTGCCAATGATCTGGATGTTATGGAAGATGAACAAGAAACATTGTCACAAATGGCAATATCACGGATTTCGGTTGCACCTTCTCTATAACTATTGACAAAAATGGTGGACTCGCTAAGAAAACCTGATCACTTCTCAAACCAGATTGCAAAGGCATGGAGCCGTTCAGTCCTGAAAGAACACCTGAGTGTGCAGCATCCCCTCAGTCTTCAGAGCACACCCTGATACTATGCTCCAAATAGATGTTTTTCTGCAATCTGTACCTTATATTTTTTTTAAGTACTCCTTAGATTTAAACTGAGGGCTTAATGATAAAAACTATGCTTTTTTTCTAGCTTGATTCCCCCACAGGTCTAGGTGACTTTGCATGCAGCGTGAAATGGAACAGGCTATGCACGGAAGGGCACCGAATTTATATGTAGCAAAAAGGTGTAGCCATCATGCTAAAATGACCGAGAGGAGGCAGAGTCAGTTCACTCCAACAGGCATAAAATGCCCCTTTCTGTCACAGTACTAAAACCACAGAATAATTATCTCTAAAATTATCCTTGCTGTTGTGCATAGGGTGAGCTGCTGCGTGGAGCCCGGCTGCTCTTTGGGGAGGGTGTTTTGTGTCGCGTGGTTCAGCACGCTTATTTAACCGTCTCCTGGGAGATGACTTTGTCCGGCCGGGCCGTGTTGGATGGTTTCCGTGGCGGTGAATGGCGCTGCACAGTCTGTCCGGCGGTCCCCGACGGAGAAGATGCCAGCAGGTGGCTGCTGGCTGAGCCCCCACCGTGACGGCTGCTCGCAGCCTGGGGCCACCGGCAAGGGGCAGCTGTGCAGCCTGGGAAACGTTTTTCCTCTATTTCAGGCCATCCGAAGCCATCTCCAGAATAACACCTCTGATGGTGTCCGAGAGGTTTGAAACTGTAGAAGGGTCTGAAGAGAGTCCCCGTAACACGTCCCAGGGGATGGGGGACACCAGCACGTGTGTGGCCCCAGTCAGTCACCGCACTGCACCCGCAGTACCCATGATTTATTTCTTTAGCCACTTGTATCATTATGTTTAACAGCATTTGGTGGGGTTTTCTTCCACTTGCATTTTGCTATTCACTTTCTGTTTATTTGTCTATGCCTCCAAAGGCCGGTATCACAAGTGAATATTCATTCTTTTATGCCCTTTGCAATTTTTAGACCCGTGCTGTGTTCTCCCTTGCTCACCTCCTTGCTAGGAGAAGAGCCTCGGTGTGTCTGCTTGTCCACTGCCTGGAAGCCAACCCATCCCTCTTGGTACCTTTCTACTTTTTCTAGCTCTGCTACATCTGCCTGAGACAGCAGGGCTGAAGCAGACATGGTATTTGAGATGGATTAATAGGGAGGCTCTGCTTTGTTTTCTGTTCCTCTCCTAATAATTCCTAACATTCCAGTTGTTTTCTAACCCAGAGTAGCCGCTTGGAGTAGAAAATGGTAAGGCACATTTGTATTGGTTTAATGAAACAACTTCCCAGGGAACATTTTCCGCAGAAGCCAGTCTCGCAGCCCACGTGTCGGTAGTAGAGAGGGCACCTGGAAGGCTGGCTGCAAGAGGATGTGCCCGAGGGTCTGACTTTCCCTGCTAAGACTAGCGCTGACCTTCGGTATTTTCTTGGCTGTTCACGGAATGTCTGCTTTGATGCTAAAAGCTACCTTTAATGAGCTTAACAGATGGGGGTAGAAGGCCAGATTTCCCTGCGAATTTCCCCGTTTATCAGTTCTTTCCGATTTTAGTGCCGTATGAGCAGGAGGAGATGTGCATCAGGTTACTCCCCAGTGTTTTGGGGCACATGTATTGCCACGCTAGCACAGGGCAGGGTCCCAAAGTGCTGCCTCAGGAGCAGCATGGCAGTAGGGGCCTCAAGAATAAAAATGTGTGGTTTGGGGCAGACCCATTGGTCAAATCCGTCCTGGTAACACAGCAGCAGCCAAGGCATCACAGAGCGGGGCTGGCAGCCTCTCCTGCATTGCACGGGGGTCTTTGTGCCAGCGGTTGTCAGTCCAGCTGCCAAACGACGTCAGGCAGGGTGTGAACTCGCTGCCCGCGCTCAAAGGTGCAGGGGGAATCGTCAGTGGAGGTGGAGCCCGCTGTTAGCAGCAGGAGCTGTTAGATTTTAGGGGTCCTTGGAGGGATTCAGGCAGCCAGAAACCACAAGCAAAATATTTAAACAGAAATCTGAGATCCAAGCAGCGTCTCAGGCACTGCAGTTCCCTCAGGGGCTGGGACAAACTGAGCTACAGGCAGAGCATTTGCCAGGAAGCAACCCAGTAGAAAAGGGAGTCACAACAAGCGGAGAAAAGGCACACAAACCCCTAGACTGAAATGTGAGGCAAGAACCAAATTGGACCCCGGACAGCAAAGCTACCTGGAGGGTGGAAACAGTCTGTGGAAGGTTGAACGGTACTTTATCAACTAACATTTCCAGAAATCTCATATCATTTCTGAACAAACCAGTGTGCTACCCCAGCACAGCACTAGGTGAGAAAGGGATGTAGGAAAGTGCTACAAACCTGAAGGGTTTACCACAATTTCCTAGACAACCAGGAAAACTAGCAGCATCCCTCCAGACTGCACCAGGCAATCCCAGTGCCTCCAGTTGAGGTGTTGCAATGGGCAGGATGCCCTGCTTTCATGGCTAGCCCTGCTCCGAGCTAGCGTTAGCTGCACTTTGTACCCTGGAAAAGGGATAGCTTCTTCCAGAGTTTTACTAATGGGCCTTTAACTTCCATTTGCGAGACAGAGAGTTATTTTTCCCTATTGCAGGTTCATTTGCTGAAGTCTTATTCCCACTGTTTCATCTACATCTCTGACCACTTTTATAGGCAACATAACATAAAATGCTAAAATGTAGAGGCAAGAGGCGGAGAAAAGTTGGATTTGGGCTTTATCCACTCAAGATCAGAGGTTTAGGATTTAGTATTAAGCCATGTCCTAAAGCAGATCCTTCCTAGCTATGTCAGGACTGCTGCCAGCTCTCGTGATTTTATTGAAAGTCCTGTGATGTTTAATGGTGCAGTTAAAACCCGAGTTCCTGGAGGCAGGTCAGGAGGTGAAAATCTCAGCTTGCCTGTATTAAAAAGTCAATTTGCAATGCTGTGACTATGTGGGGAAGACCGTGACCCAAGAGTAACTTCAAAGCCTGGGCATTAGATGCCAAAAAAACAAGGAACTTCTTAATTATTTTTCTTGAATGTCACGTTTCTAAGTCAACCTCATGATGTTTGGAGCTTGACTCATGGCTGAAACGCTCAGAGCTCACTGCTGCACCAGAATTAATCCATAGTCACATCTCATTGTGAAGAGGGATCTCTGTGCCACCACCAGCATTTGGAGACCTTTGTCCCTGCATCCCCCATTGCAGCAGCACATAGTTGCACAGCAGTAATAGCCCCAGCTTGTTGCAGAAACACATATGCCTGAGAAATGTGAGATTTGCTCTTTCCGGGGATCAAGACTAGAGAAAAGAATGTTCATCTCTAAATCACACCAGGCTGCAACTATTAACTCTCCTCTTGCCAGACTCCAGAAGGAAGATGACAGAGTGCAGGCTTCCTGCCCTGTGCCCTCAGATGAGTAATGGCACTGTCACTCTCCGGCCACCCATCCCTGGAGGCTGAGGGTGTCCCTGACCCTGGCCGTGGCTTGAGGAGTTGTACCGTGGGGTGAAGATGGAGCGTGGTGACTGGCAGGACCCCCAAGGGTAATCCAGGCTGGGGTGCAAAGCGAAGCCAAGCGCCAAGGAGGGAGGGAGGCTGCTTTATGTTGTCTGTGAGTTTATTTGCAGGTGGTAATGCCTCCCCCAGCTGCTCCAGGAGCGGAACTTTTTGTCATTCTTGCTGGGAGTGTTCACAAACCTCAGGGAGCCTGCTGTGTTATGAGCAGTGCCAGGAACAGGTGAAGATCTGCACGTATTTTGTCCTCCCAGTGAATGTCACTGGAGAAGTAAGGGACTGCCAGAGACAAGGGGTTAAGGGGTTTGGGAATCCACAGGACCTGGGTCAGGCAGGCTTTCCCTCCGCTTCTGCCAAGGGACATCCAGCATCCCCTGCTCTGAAGACCTTTCCTAGCTTCAGCGTTCCAACCTAGATGAGTCTGCAGCCTTCTCTGCCTGTTCTTGTCAGCCCTATCCTCTGCTGAAATGGTTTTCCCCTCCCCTCTGTCCTGTGTCCCCACAGGAGTGTATGTAGGCAGAAGTCCCTTCCCCAGCCTACATTTTGCTCAGCACTTGCAGTTGCCTCTTTCAGCACAGTTCTCCCAGCCCTGTTAAGAGCCCTTCTCAAAGCACACAAATGGAAAATTCCCGGTCTTAACATCCTGCACTCAAATGCGCCGTAACTGAAGAAGTTGTCTTACCTATGAGATACGAGCAAAGCTACTGCTATAGGTAGACAGCCCTTCAGTTTTTGAATTTTTCATAGCTTCATGCAAAAACCCACCCTGTGGATGCTCTGGCTTCACTCACCGAATGGTGCTCCTGCTGTCGTGCAGGGACCTCGCATCTCTTCTGTGTCATACCACAGAGCGCAGCTCTGCTGGGAAGAACAACCACATCACCAATCAAGACAGCAATATTTCATACCAGCCACTTTTGCGCCACACGAAGTCAGCCTTGCCAAGGAGGTATCTGCAGGAGCTCCTGGGTTTCACACCTCCTGTGGGCCTGCAGAGAGCACACATCCTAAATTCAGATTTTCCCCCTGCCCTAGACCCGGCACAATGTTTCATCTGTGCATTTGCTTAAAGGATTTCACTGTCGACCAATCCAAGGTTTCTCTGTTGACCACAGTTAATTTTGGTATGCAGGAAATGCCGGGGCAAAGACAGGAATCTAGCTGCAGTTTCAGTGTCTGTGAGCTGCCTGCTATGTATTAACAACAGACTAAACAGCTCTTGCCAGTTGAGTCCCAGTTTCCATCACTACGGTTTTGTAGTTACGACACTTCTGCAATATGGAAAATAACTATGGAAAACCTCACCTGAGGAAGGACTGAGCTGAAACATCCTTAGATGTCTCGGTCTTCTCTAATAGCTATGGGTGTGCAGGAGCCTGTGGGTTCCTCAGCCCACATGGATTCAGGCGAGGGAAGAAAATACGGTCTGACAAGCAACAAGCCTTGGCTGGAGGGTATGTGACACGACTGAGGGTTTTCTCCCTGCAGGAAAGACTGAGGTCAAATATCTGTATTTGCATATTAGTGGTGGTGGAAGTTGCTTGTGTGCAATGAAAAGAGAACACAGCCCAAACAGCTAGAGACTAGAACAAGATTGATTTCCTTTTTTTTTACATAAGCCTATAAATTGTCCAGATCTTGCTCCTTTTTCTGAGGAACTGCTATCTGCAAAAAATTTGATTAATTCCACCTCAACACAAGAATGATACAGGGGAGGCAGGTTCCTCAGGGATCTCGATTCCTAGAAAAAACCACCAGTCTTTTAAGAGTTCACCAGCTCTACGTGAGGGGAAAAAATCATATGTGTGTTCCTCTTGCTGACAGTGATGAAAAGGGAAAGGACCATCAGGAAAGGGCCCTGCTTGGACCTCGGCACCAAACAGCTGAGAAGGGTTGGGGAGGATGGAGAGACTGCAAAGGGAAGCAAAAAGGAAACAAAGCCCTGCAGGAACTGTGGAGATCTCCTTTGCCCAGGGTGGGATGCTCCAGCTGCTGGCATAAAGCTCTCCTCTGTTGCGTATCTGTGCTCCCTGATCACCTCCTCCAAGGATAGGAAAGCCTTGCAGCTAGAAGGAAGCTGGTGAGACAGAGGCATTTTGCACCCCACCACAGCCGTGAAACACTGGAGGGTGCATCTGAGTGTTAGCAAGCGCCCAAGACACCCTTGTTCCCAGGGTCTCCTCAGGCAGGGGAGCACTGCCCAGGCATTTGGATGACTGGCACCCTGTTTGTGGCAGCTCGTGGCTGCAGTTCCTGCTAAGCAACCCCAGTGGGGAAAAATGGAGCGTTTTGGCTTGTTACGTTTCTACAGCAATCCAGAAACACACCAACAGCCCCAGGTACGGCTACGCCTGCTCTGATTCTGGAGTTGCCCTGGACTGACTGACGGGCATGCAGAGCCTCGTTGGGTGCAATGGGTCTAACATTGCATTTAGCAGCTCTTTGATTCATGCTGTTAATTGTGCCTGATCGCGAATCTATGATGCAAATGAACACCTCAGCACTGCTGGCAGGAAAAGGGACTTTTTTGTACTGCATGCAAGATGTTCTGGTGATGTATTTATATCAGCTCCAGCAGTGTTCATTAAAATAGACAGTAATTGCAGCACTTTTAAAGCAGGGCGATAACAGAACATAGCCACAAACAGAATGTGAAAATGTAGCAATTTCCACCCAGCACCTAGCTTTAATGCAAGGGTTGATGTTCTAATTAGAGCCCCCGATCACGTCTTTTGATGTGTGGTTGTCTTTGCTTGAAAATAGGCTAGGTGGTTTAGATCATATATATTTAGAGAAGTGCATTTTTATATCCGTTTCAAATTACAAGCTGGTTCTCTGCTGAGGTGCTCTCTTACTAGGGCCAACCAGGAAAAAAATACTTAAAACATCATGAACTGAGAGCTAACTGGCATGCTGGTGGGCTGGGCAGGATTTCAGCAGGCAGCCACGCAGAGCCTAGGCAGGGCCAGGGCAGAGTTTTTCCTCTCTCTGAGCTATCCTGCTGCAGTCTGCGTTAGAAATGAGATCCGCACAGACCACGGTGTGCACACAGACCACAGTGCACGCAGCTGCTGGCCACACTTCACCTTCATTAACTAGCTCCCCACCTTCTCCTTTGCTTTTGATGCATCCCCATGTATGCTGTGAGGACCTTGACCTCTTTAGCTGCTATGCAGCAGCTCCTCGGTCCTGGGCAGAGTGCAGTCCCTGCTCCAGCATAGTGCTTGCAGTGTCCTGGCAAACGCAGAATCAAGCTCATAGCATAAAAGCACCCATGGCTGCTGCCCACCCTGGACTTGTCAGGCCCATGCTCCACCAGCCCAGCCACTGCCACAGAGGGTTTTACTGTGCTGGAGCTGTCAGAGCCCAACTCCATCCTGGATCTATGTGCAGAAAACCCTTGCAGAAGTGTTTGGTTCAGCACTCACTCCATCTAATCAGAAAATTTTGGTATATTTGCTTGGTTGCTGATTTATAGCTGGGTAATGTCGTGCTCATCTGGGCTGCTGAGGACTCTGGCTACCTCAGGGCCAGGGGCAGATCCTCTGTTATCTCAGCTGCTGGTGTCCTGCTCTGCTCAGCCACGTACGTCAGCAACTTCCAGCCAGCACGGAAAGCTGGAGGGAGGTAGAGCGGAGAAAGAGCCTGGAGCTGCTAAAAACTAGCTCACAGTCGTTCATGATTCCCACAGATGTGTCCATCAGAGGCAAGCGGCTGAGTGACAGACAGGCTGTGGGAAGTTATTGCATCCCAGACCCACACCACTTGATAACTTGCAGTAGACTGCCAACAAGACAGTGTTTTTTCTTGAATGCCCTCATGTGGGTCTCTAGGAGCAGCTAGAAAACAGCCATTGTCTACATACAAAATCCTTACACTGACAGTTAGAACCAGGAATGGGAATTCTGGATTTCATTCATATATTAAAACTGATCATTTTGGTGGCAAAGATGGACAAATTACATTGTCAGCTGTGCAGGTGAACTTCCTCCTAGCTCTTGAGGAGAAACAGAAATGTTTTCATGAAAATGGTGTGTTTCATCAAGAAGCTCTCACTGCTGGGGATGAAGGAGGTAAACATTTTTATAGGGGTTATTTATTACATACCAGTGTCCTGACAAGATAGGGGACATTCAGTCTTTTTTCAGGTTCTTTTGTATACATTAAATCAAGTCCCAGAACCATTCAACAATTTATGGGCTCCTTTCTACATCGTATCAGTCTCTGCAGGTGCCATTATAACAGGTCTCCCAACAGCTGCTATCATCTGTGCCCGTCTGTCCTCTCCTTCCCGATAGCCGCTGGGAACTGTAAGCTGTAACTCTGGGTGCGGTGAAGGAAAATTTTTAAAAGGTTTTCAGAGAATATTCAGCAAATTATAGGAGTTAATGTGACCTATATGTCAAGTTCACATTGTCTGAGGGAGGCCTTGCTTGGAGGTGCTGCATCATTTTGCAGCAGCAATGAATTTCGTCCTGCCTGAACTTGGATTAATATCTCGGGTAGCTCAAAAATGACCAACAATCCTGCCCGCAGCTACGTAAGCCTTGCATTTTCTACAGTTCGGACTGAGACACGCACTGCTGAGTGCCTGCTGGCCCTTCAGCCAAGCTGCTGCATTGCCACCCTGCAGCGAGGGGGTTCCCTGGAGCACGGGAAGGATGGGGGGCACCACTGAGGGCAGGCTGCGGGGCCAAGGAACACAGCTGGGCTGCCGTCCTCCGCTTCTGCAGGTCTGGGTGACACGTCACATGTACAGCACCGCAGCCACCTGCCCCCGTGCCTGCCGCTCCTCAGCGTTGCTTGTTGTGTTATACTGATGGGCCAGCGGCACGTTCAACTCCTTTGTGTGGAGGCAGATTGAGGGACGAGCGAGGGGAGTCCCGTCCTTCGCCCTGCAGGCAGTGGATCTGCGAAGGACTGTGCAGCCATGCAGAGGAGCAGGTAAAAGGGAACGTGAAGAACATATTTTGGGCCAGGCACTTTCATTTTGAGCTGTTTTTTGCTCTGCATTCCTTTAAGCCCTGCAAAAGCCCTGATGACTCTCTACTTTTCTACTAGCAGCTGTATTTTTTAAAGACATTAAAATAGATCTGACCATAAACCCAGATATACAGACAATAAGAACTTTGCATGTGTGAGGGTTTCAGGACTAGATCCAATTGTTGTGGCATTTTAAGGCATATTTAAACAAAAATGTTTCTGAATATCAACTGGTCAACGAGTTGTCTTTGGTTCAGTCTTGCTGAGTTACATTAATCATATTTACTAAGCTGTAGAAATGCTTGATAAGTTTTTTCTTCCCCCTCTACTTTTTTTTTTTAACTCAGCATTCCCAGAAACTGCTGGGTGCTTTTTAAAACAACTGACAAAGTAAAACCCACACAATGCAAGAGAACCAAAAGATAGTTCCACGTGTTATTTTGCTCAGTTTGCTAAATCCCATTAGCACTGTCAATAAATTTCTACTCCCTACCCTAAAAAGTTACAACACCTCAGCCCTTTGTGTTGTTTGCTTGCATTTTTGAAAGAGGGAGACCCTCTAGAAACAGATTCTGCACAATGCTACCCTTCGCCGGACTTTGTGCCGCCTTTGCACTGAATGGTTTAACAAGTGTGTGTTAAATGTTATCATAAGAGCTGAATTCTAAAGTGGTGAAATCATCTGAAAGTGCAACAGGCCTAAGAGGCACAGCACAGTTCATGTCCACTAGAGCAAGCCCAGTCACAAATATTCGCTTGATATTTGCCAAGAAAATCTGTTATTTTTCAGCAAACGCAGAGGCAGAAAGCTGAAAGCAAAGGGTATTTTTCATCATTAGCTCCTGTCCCTTTTGTTGCGTGCTCTCTGTTCCACCCAGGCAACACAGAGCCCAAACTCTACATTAGAATTAGAGCAAATGGCATAAAAATATTTCTCAGGCTTAAAAAAAATAGATACCCATTAAGACTAAAGACCCTCTCCACTTCTGCAGAGGTGCAGGCCCACGGGGACAGCAGGAGGGGTGCACTGGGTGCTGCAGGTCTTGGGTGACCAGTCTCTGCCCCAGACTTTCCCTATCACTCTTTTCCCAGAGCCAGAGTCAGCAGCCAGGTTTGCTGCTAGGTCGCATCTTCCTCAGAAGCGCAATTCATTGTGGAGGAAGGGCAAGTAACAGCCCCATGTGCGCAAAGAGTTTGTCATCTCTTTTCAGACAATTTTCTATCTTCTGCTGCTACTGTGTGCTGTACTGGCAAGTGCAGTGCATTCATTCATGTTATCCCGATAAACACGTCAGCAGATTTGAGAAAGCAAATTTGGTTTTGCTCTGCCAAAGCCAACTGATGCATGCCTGTGTTTTCCTTTCAACACAGAAGTGTGGTTTGCTGGGATTTACCAACAGTTACTGAGTGGGATCTCAGTGCCCATTCAGATTCTGTCTATTTTTGGATCTAGAATTCAATGGTAACATTTGGTCAACTTTGCATATCTGGCTGATTTTAGCTAAGCAATTTCTTATGTTATCTGTTAGAAGCAGACCATTTATTTCTCATGACTACCCCCCAAACCAACACGTAAGTGTTCTCCAGTACTTCTACTGTAAAAATGACTGTATATCAAAGTCTTTAAGATCTACAGTGTATGTCTAAGAGTCTACACAAAACTGCCTTTATATCTGCATCTTATCTTTTACTACTAATTCAGAATAAAAGCTGCGTCTCTCTATATTGCACTGCTTACAGACTGAGAGCCCATCTCTTGCCCTCCCCTGCCGGCACAAACCACCTGCACAAACCAGAACTGTCATCACTGCAGTGAGAGCAAGAGATGGTCTCTCTGCAGACATGTCCTGGAAATGAGCATCTGACAGCCCTACTCCTCCGGCCTTGCACCAGCCAAAATCAGATCAGAATCACGTACTCCCAATATAATACCCAGACAAAGACATCTTCTGCTTTGTTCTGTAATAAGATGTACCCAAGAGACTAATTAGGTGTGTTTTGGACGCTAATTGCTTGGCAGCGCTGTTTGCCTGCAGATACCTTGTTACAGCAGTTGCATGAGTTTATTTGTTTCATCTAATCAATGGAAGGAAGTTGGGTGGCAGCCAGGTCTGCCGGGAGTGGTTTCAGCCCCTGTAGCACCCACGGCAGAAAACAACGCGCAAGCTGCAGGGCTCTGTGTTGCTTTGGCTCTGATGCACAGCACCTCGCCTGGCTTGCAGATGGCATCTGGGAGCCACGGAGCCACCGCTTATGGCGTGGAAGCCGCTAGGCAGAGCTCGGTCCTTTGCCGCAAGGAAGATGACAGCGAATTGACCAGGTGGTGCTCAGAGTCACCCTCAGAGTCCCACAGGCTGTAGTTACGTGAATAGTTAGGCTTGAAAGAAGGTGACGTGGCAGGAATGATAAGGAAACTGCATGAGCAGAGATGCACAATGTTAAATGCGTCATTAGTGTGGAAGCTTTGTTTGAAGCCAGTAAGTCTTCCCCTAAACAGAAAGACTGGGAAGGTTGAAATGTCAAAATCCCGTGCGAGTGAAACTTTCCTAAATCTGGCCGTTATCTCTGTGCAAACGGCAGTGCAGTCTCTTACCACCATGCAAAGCTCTGGCATCCCAACAGACGTGGATCATCGTGTTTGAGGTTTCGGGAGGCAGAGCTATTTGGGCTTGCTGCTCTGCCTCGTGATCAACACAGAATAAAGCAGGCTCAGTGTGTAGTTCTCCAGACAGCACATTCTTTCTGAAGTCCATGTCCTGATCAAGCTTATTAAGGACAACTTCACATCAAACCCAGGCAACTAATTGCTTGGGATTAGACAGTGTACTCCCTTCCCCGAAGACACTCACTGCTGGGCAAGACCAAATAAATACTATTACTTGAATTCCAGACCAGCAGCTCCTCCATGGAGGCAGCTCCATCTATGTACAGCCTCTTGAAGGTTTTGGCCATGCCATGTGCATCTCTTTCAAATGTGTGGGTTTAGATGCTGTATTGACTACACTTGTGATTTTTCTGCTGCTGCAAACTACAGAATGATTTTTAGCTGACATATTCTACAGAAACTGAGTAGGAAATTGTTCATCTCCTGTGGCAAATACTCCTAACCAGAGAAGTATGCCAACATCCCCATGAATTCTCTGCTACAGTAGTTTGAGGGACTTTAATGATCAGAACTGAGTCATTCATAATATTTTCCTCAGAGCAATCATTGTGTCTCACAGCAACACCTATTACTGCTAGTGTCCTGAGCTTACTGACCTCCTCCTCCAAGAGCTGCGTATCCACCCAGCAACGCTCACTGTTACCTGGTGGGGACAAGCACACCAGGTCAGGCCTTGGAAGCAAAGAGCTTGGACTGAATGGATTTAAGGAATTCAGGAGAATAAATAAACAAGCCCAAAGGCTAAATGTTAAGCTGAATCGGGGCCAGCTGAAGCTGATTTATAGCAGCCACTACCAATTTCCAAATAAGTAACAATTCTTAGTGGATTTGTCCCATTTCTTGGCTAAACAGTGAATAGTTGGATCTAGTCCAAATATTGATCCAGAGAATGTCTTGCTTCTAGTGAGTAAACACAAACATGGTTTGCTGAGAGGCCATGACTGAATTGTCCTGTTACTTTTCTTTCAAAAACCTTTTCCCCAGTCTTGGCTGGCATTTGTTCTCAAAGAGGAAGCAAAGTAATTGTTCTAAACAACAGGCTTGCTAAACGTCAGCTTAGCATAGGAGTTTGAGATTAAAATTTTGTTGCTAAACTTTCTTGCCAAGCCAGGCATATGGTTCTTTGACAAAGCTGCCACTTCCAGGTATTTGTTTTGCTTTTTTTTCCAGTTGTGAACATGAAGTCATTCCATTTATATGCACAGGAAAATCCAAGCTTCTCCTTAGTTGGTAAATATCCCTTTTCCATGGCTAATGGTACTTTTTGATTCTGCCACCAGGAAATATCATCAGCTGTAAAGCGCTGTTCAGTCCAAGCTTTTCCTGAACAGAGAAGCTCTGACGTCAGACTACACTTTCCAGTAAGCCGTGTCTCAGAGGCCATGCAGATGGACCAGCAGCACCCATGATGTCTGACCTACCTTTCATAGCAATTCCCAGCCCTCCTCTAAAGGAGTCACTGACCAGCTCTGACGTTGCTCCTCGCTTTGCTGCTAAGCCTGAACCTGTTGTCCTGGATAACACCCCAAGACATTGCTGTAGGCCTGTGTTATCCCACCAAATACATGAAAATAGCTTCACTTGGGGATTAAAGCCCTGATTGCCCTGGGAGAAGCCTTGCTTAGGAGCACATAAGGTCAGGCTTCCTCCCATGGGTGGATAGGTGGTGGCAGGTAGACCCTGTCACATGGGCAGGAGTGGGGTAAAGGCAGAGCTGTGAAGACAGAGGCAGCTCAGCTGGCCCCTGGGCTCTCAGAGCAGTAGAACCAGTTAAGATCTTACAAACACAGCTTTGCTCTGGAATTAGTTTTAGGTGTTTCAAAGGCCAAGCCAGGTCTCCAAGAGGTATTCCTATGTTTTATTTGTTTTTATAAATATGAGATTTCTTAAAGAACAGAACAGTTGTCTCATGAAAGAGTTGTTAATGAAATCTTTTAGCCATAACATCCCAAAACCGCAGGAAATGCTGGAATGGTAAATAATAAATATTTTCATAAAAGCAGGCTATATCTTGTGCTCTGCCTCTGTCATTGTATGCAGCTGGCAGACTCTTCTACAAGGTCTCTTAAATAGTATGCTTCTGTGATACTTTGCTGTTTGGCAAGTACAGCCAAAGATCTGTAAAGAGAGACAAAAGCCTAAGAGTGTGTGCCCAGGTTATCACAGCCCCAACAGCACGTCCTCAGAGGGGCTGGCTGCCTGTGATTGCTAGGATGACACCAGTTTCTACAGGAGCATAACAAATGACATCAAAGCAGACACTAACATGATAGCAGCGCTATCCACAGACGCTGGAAACACCCACATCTTTTTCCTGGGATGACCAGACAACAGAGAGCTGTGCTAGAGTACTTTTCCTGATGCTTTTCAACAAGTTGGGATTTTTTTAGCCCAGATTCAGAATGGATCACAAGCCATCTCTATGCACATACCTCTTTGCTGCTGTACAGAGATAGAGAACTGCAGCTTTGCTCCATGTCATGCCACCGCTCTGCCCCAAGACAGCTACACAAGCACACCTACAGCCACACCACTCACCTGGAAAGGAGCAGAGAATTCAGGGAGGAACTAGAAAAGGAGAGTAGTTGGTAGCTTGTTCTGCTTTGTAATGGGGTGCCGGGCAGGCAAACAAGGGGAAAGGTTTATAAACTAAGAGTCACAAGTACTGCTTTAGTAACAACCAGCTCTTTGTAGCTACTCCTGCTCTGTGCTATAGCTGCTTGCAATAAGTAACTGAGAGTGGGAAGCTCAGCTAAAGACTGATGCTAAGCTCTGGAGTTTTTCTCCCATCTGGACCCAGAGCTAACTGGAAAGGTGGGAGAGCCTGAGAATTGCTGATGAACAGAGCTGACGGAAGGACTTTGTCCTGCACTTCACACAGGGCACAGTGCGTAGGTCAGAAATGCTCCTGCAGGTGCCTTGGCTGTGATGCAAAGCACCTCTCCTGGCTTGCTAATGGCATCTGGGAAGAGGTTCAGCTCTATATAGAAAATAACAGAGCTGCTTTCAAAGAGGAAATGTGCAAATTAAAGCTGTAACTCGAATAGGCTGTGAGTATAACTTGCCTTTAGATTATTTATGTCCCATGTGCTTAGTCTTGATCATACTCATTACAGCAGATACAGCCCAGGATTGTTTAAACTCAGAGCCAGGACAGTTGAACAACAGCCTTTGGGCAGCAGGGTCTTGTGGCTGCTGTGAGCAGGTTGGTAGGGAGGTGTCAGGGGAACGACTGTGGCTTTGGGCTTGCTTCTGAATCATGCAGGGTATTTCAGGAAGATCACAGGACAATAAAAAATACACAAAGAAATCACACTTCTGCTTTTGTATTTTTTGGTAATTTTTAACACATCCTTGCCTGATGGGTTGTCCTGCCTCTTAATGTCTCCACCTTGTTGTAAGTAAAAGATCTGCAGAGACATCCTGCGCACCGCTGGTTCTACCTGGCACTGTCGCCCAGAAAGCAGGTGGGATAATGCTCTGATTTGCAGGTGCACCACGCACCAGGCCCAGCCACCGAGCAGATACCTGCCCCTTCTTCCTCCAGAGGAGGTGCTGGGTGCACTCATGGGCACGTCCGCAGACGAGGACTGTGGAGGAGCAGCTGATCTGGTTTGGACCCTGTCCTTAGGGCTTCTCTAAGCAACCATGGAAAGATAACCAGTGTGTTTGACCCATCCTGACTAAGGTGGACTCCCATTTGGGGAGCTGCAAGTGTTTTAAGGCACATGTCCCGTATTCATCCATTGCAAATGTGAATACTTAGACACATGTTGCAGCTTCTTGAGATGCTGCAGATTTGCTGAGTTACAGCAAGTGACTGTGTGTGCTTTTTTCCCTCAGCAAATGCGAGTTAAAACTCATCATGATGCTTCGCCTGGCTGCCGATCCTTGAACGTGTATAGCCTGCTACTGAATCATTTCATGGCTGCATTGCCATGATCAGCACGTTGGCTTCTGTTTGTTTAGGAGCCCGTTGGGAGGTCAGTGAGCGCTGCGGTGTGGTCACCACCTCCCAGGGTAAACTCCTTCCCCACTGCTTTATTTAAAGTGATGTTTGGATTGGGAAGCTCATTTCTTTTTGTGGGGAAGCAGTTTGCACAGTAAAAAAAGAGGAGAGAGAACAGATTCAGACTTCATTTATGTGAAGACATGGAAACTATAGATTACTGTTCTGCTGTCTCATAGCTGGAAATGACAGACTTCGAGGGTTTTTTACGTAACAGAGTCAAACGTTGGCTCCTGAGTTCATATTTAGACACTTGCTGAAGTATTAAGAGTACCAAATACCCAGAATATCCCACCAAGGTCACACAGTGTGTTTCTGGGGTGCTCGGTCTTTTTTTATAAACAGAGTAACTATAGCAGAGGATTCTAACTTTTGGCTTGTTAATTTTTGTACCTGTAGTCTGGAAGCAGCTTCCTCTTCTGAGCTGACCTTGGAAAATGTGTTAGGAGTATTTTCTGCTTTCCATATCAGGAAATGTTATTTGCGTCTTAGACTCCTTTTTCCTTTTTGAAAAGAACAAAAAAGAACCAAACCATGTAGCAATAAACTGCAAACTAAGAACTTTATTTCATATTTTAAAACTAAAATACAAGTTTTTATATCTGAACGTTTTTTTTCACAGTGGAGACACTTTGGTCCAGTGTCCAGCTAGCTCTGTGTTTAACTGTTTTAATGTGGTGGTATAAGTCTGTGTAATGCGTAATGGTAATACTGTCTCTGTGCCTTTGCCATCACACATACCAAGACCGTAAGCATTAAAACACTTCTGTATTTTTAGGAATAGTCCCTCAGTTCTCTGGGAAGGTACCTCAGGGATCAGTCCAAGCCATGGAAACAAGCCGGCTTGCAGAGACGCCAGCGCTGTGCCTGGCACTTGAAGCCTGAACCGCCACATCAGCATCACTTGCAATGACAAGTCCTGGAGGAAAAGCTGATGCTGGGGAGAGAGAGCAGTGACAGGATGAACTTGCTGAGCCTGAGGCTCAGGGCAGTGGGTCTCAGGGATGCCCATGGCTGTGACCCACAGCTGAATATACCATGAATCACATCCAGTCCAGTGAGATGAGCCACCTTCAGGTAGAGGAGCACATGGGATCATGACTAACACTGCCTCGCACTGACCTGACAGCTCTGCTAGTGGAGATCCCCAAAGGGGAGGAGGGATAAGCCACCAAGAACTCCCCGTGCCACATCCCAGCCCAGACGCTCCATGGGCTCCTGTGCCCTTCTGTGGATGCCGGGCTAAAGTGAGATCGTGTGCCCTGGCTACCTCCTCCCCGTGCCTCACATGCCATGGCAAGGCCTGAGCTGGCTCCAAGACCAGCTAGCTAGCAGATTGCTGTCTTGATTTCTCTGTAGCACCATCACCCCACGTGCTTCTTCAACAGGTTTCATAGCTACTGCACGAAGTCTACATAAAAGCCAGTTTTAAGGACCTGGATTCAACAAAGAAAAATCATATTAGCAAGGTCTAAGATAGCTACCAAGTGTTCATCTTGGCCAATTAATTCCTTGCATGTGCTCTATCTTTGTCAAGACAGAGCAGATCCAGCAAAGAATGCCACCACAAACTAGCAGAGAGATTTTCTGGAGAATGTGGGTTGGAAAAGAATCTCAGGGCTGTACAGCAAAAGCACAGTTCAACATTATAGAGATGCTGCATCATTTTGCAATAGGATGTTAACAGTTTTTCTCATGCTTGTATCGTTTGATCCCAGAATTGTTGTGTCACTGTCACACAGTTTTCAGGCTCCAGGTCTGAGGAACTGTGAATTTGAAGAAAAATTTGGCTGACACAATCATCTTGCACAGGTTGCTGCAATAAACCCTCTCTCTACTCTTGTATGACTTGCTCCAACCCCAAATGAGATCCAGAGTTGCTCCAAAAGCTCTGGGATGTTCTGAAGACAACAATGAATTGTTCTTTGCTTTCAGACTTGGAACATTTTACCTAGGTGTAGTTACTACCTGCACAGGCTCATACGATCAGCCTGCCTGTAATGGCCTGGCTCCTGAGAAGACCTTGCTCACAGTGTTAGACAAAAATCTGTCACCAGTGCTGCAGAATCCAGATCAGCCCAGCAGTTCTCTCTTGCTCTTTGAGGCATGTGAAGAAAGGTCTCATTAATGTTAATAATAATTAATTATGCAAGTCTTATTGCTGTTAAAAGGAGGATGCTGAATGGATGAGAATTCCCTGAGCCAAACAGATGGCATCACTCACCTGGGAAGGCTACACATGCATATATTCCAAGCAAAAGGAAAGGATGTAGGATGACATCCCTTGGAAGAAGTTAATGTGGGCTGTACATCCTCACTGAGCAGCTCCTGCGTCCAGCCTGTCACTGCTGATTGTGCTATGGAATATTTTGTAAAAGGGCAATAGCTACTCTTTCTGTTGCTATTAATGTGATGGAAAAATTTACCTTCTTTCTAAATTGTCTTAATGATTACCTATCTTCCTTACTAGGTATTTGCATCTTCATTTCAATTTTCTCATTTTAGGTCAATTTGAAAAGTGCTTGCTCTTGAAAATGCATCTGCCTGTAGGCAGACTGTGATTGAATCACCCTCCTTTCTTCTCCTGGATAAACAGACCGCTCAGCTCCATGTTTTCACCCTGTAGGTATGTTTCTACATTGCAAGTAATTTTTGTGGCTGCTCCAAACATTGAGCATCCTGGAATATATTGACATCTGAATGGGAGGTGCTGGATTTTGTTTGCCTGTTTCTCCCCCTTTCACTGCCTCAGCTTTGTAGGGCAAGCTTCTTCTTCATACGCACAAGTGACGATCCCGTATGGATGTGAAGTTCAAGTTATCATGAATTACTTTGCGTGAGAAAGGCTGCCTGAGCATGATTTGAGTCGCCTGTAGTCTGGGAGGGAGATGTTTTTTTTTCTAAGAAGTTTCCACTGAAAAAGGGGAAAAGCATTTTAAAGCAGGACCTGAGGCTGACAATGAGGTTTCAGACTGCGCCAGCACAAGGTCTGGGTTTGCAGCAGTCTAGACAGCAGCTGCCACATCTTGCAAGGGTGGCTGGAAAGCACCGTGCCCTCAAACCAGAGCAAGCCACCAGCAGTCAACTATTTGACTTTTTTATTTTTGTCCCATTACCGAAGGAAGTATTTTGGAACAATGAAATTTGCCCAGGTCAAACAAAGCACCTGCCTTGAGTGCCATTTGTCAGCTCCTCTGTCATTTCCCTGTCTTGCTGATAACCTGTTCTCCGTCACGCATGTGATGGAGCTGGTCAGGCAGCCACAAAACGTCGGTGATGGGGTGAGATCAGCTGCTCCAGTCTCAGCCTGCTGGGACTGATGGCAATGGGCAAGGAGTGACTGCCCCAAGCTGAATGGGGCCAATGACTCAATGTCCTCTGTTATTTCATTCCTGGATTTTATGAATTAGAAATGCTGATTGAATACTTTGTTAGTCTCCTTGTATTGCTTTTTTTGCACTTTCTGCCTGGTACAGGCAGATGGAGCGGGCAAAATGAAGAGGAGATGGTTCTGGTCATTTCCAACAGCCCATATTCTGGAGGGAAAGTGAAATTAGTAAAGAGGTGAATAAGTTTCCAGGAAAAGGGCTCCACTGAGACAAAAACAAAAGTCTTCTCTACTTGACAGCATATTTTAAAGGTTTTCGGCTCATTAGTGAGAAGATGACTGTAGTGGCATCTGCAGGACTAGTTAATACTGATCTTCCATCAGTTTTAAATCTCTCTTTGTTTTACTTTTTAGCAAAAAAACCAAAGAAAGTACTTGCAGTGGTTGTACGGTACCTTCCCTATAGTTTTTCTGCAGTAATTCTCTATTTTTGAGGATACGGCATCTTGTTTTTAGGACATATTCCAGTATGATAATATTTCTTCCTTTGAACTCTTGAGGTCATGGAGATGGAACTTCAGGCATTCAGCAGCCCAATTTCAGCCCTCATCAAGCTTGTTCACTGAGTAAATGAGAAGAGGAGATTTTTCTTCAGACAAAGTCTGTGGCGGCAGGAAACTGGGAGCGTGCAGCTGCGGGCAGTGCTGTGAGCAACTGTAAATTGTGTGTACCCATTTACCTTGCTGCAGAACAGAGTCACACAGCAATGATTTTTTCCCCACTTGCAGATGTCAAGATGAGATATGCCCATGAAAGTTTAATGCTCAAGCCTGACCCTGAATTTGTGAATAAAACGCAACGTCCAGCAGGATTTACAGCAGCATAGCAGAATTAGGAAGGTAGCAAGCCTGTCTGTAGAGCATGCAGGCAAAGGTGAGCAATGCCATGTAGCTCCTCCTCTCTCCCCGCCTTAAATTTTTTCTATGGAAAGAGGAAAGTGTGCAAAGATACTGAAGTCCTTCTGCAAGGTAACAAACAGTGTACTTACAAAAATGTGGTAAGAACAGGAAAAAATGGAACACTTTCATTACATTAAGCTAAACCAAGATAGAAAGTTTGTGTTGCAAAGAGCACTTCTCACAACACATCTTGTTTTTTCCGACAGTATAACACAATTTGTTCTCAGACTATCAGTCACAAAAGCATCCTTCATGGTTTCTAGTTGTTTCCAGTGATACAGGTGGATCTAGCAGCCACTGTAGGCTGTGTTGTCTTTATCTCCCGGAGCACAGCACCCTCCTTGCTGAGAAACGCTCTTTACAGTGCACTGTATTCCAGCAACCAAGACTTATGACATCTCCATAAAAGAAATAGCTGGACGATGTTGTGGTATATACTGGAAACGTTTCCCTGGTGTAAACGGGTGCTGTTTCATTTCCTCAAGCCAAGTTTTTCTCTTTTGCAGTGATGACTGTTTGTACTTTTACACTACAAAGAGCCTCCAGACCTGATGACATGTTTAAATTTTGCATAACCAGCACTAAATTTCCTCTTAAAAATGAAAAATTACATAGTAGATGGGTAAGCTGCTAGAAAAATGTGACACTTCAAGAAAATCCCATTGGTGACACTTCAAGAAAATCCCTTTGATTTGGTAATGGATTAAGGCTCTCTAAACTTGTGGTTGGTCTTAGTTCTGGCTACACAGAACTACGATGAATACTGCACAATAAGTCTGGGAAGTTTGGGATTTTCCTTTGACTAAAATCTCTCCTATGGCATAAATGGATAGTCTGTGAGCAATTGGCCTGACCTAATGCTGCAAAACGTTCACTTGAGACGTTGTGTTCAACCGAGTGCATCCCCTTGCCTTGTCCCATTTGTGCAAACATCCATGCATGCAGGGCTTTGCTGGCATTAATGTTCACAGTGGCTGCTGCTCTGACAAATCAGGGCACTTGTGAGACAGAAGGGAAGATGGTTATTAGAAGTCTTCCAGTAAAAATGGGGTCAGACTGCTCCACCTTCACTCCGTGCCTGGCTGTTCCCTTCTCTTCTCTCCTCTCCCAGAAACCTCTTACCCAGAGACAGGCCAGCCCGAGCAAACAGCAGCTCACAAGCAACTCGCCATCTCAAGTACACACAGGCTTTTTGCAGAACAGTTACTGACAACAAATACATCAATAAAAAAGTACATGTTCATTTGTGGATAACTCACAGGCAGAGAAAAGCTGGCCTTATGTGGCCTGGTAAATTGTTTGCAATGAATAATTCAACCAGTCAAAGTGCATTTGCTAATAAAAGAGAATTAGAAAGGAGATGTGCTAGCGGCAGCAATCATCAAGCCAAGATGAAAATGAAAGCAAGAAGTAGGGCACTTTGCTGCCTTCTCTCTCTCCCCTGCGTTAATACACAAGGAAGTCTAGACCCTTTGAAAGCCTAACAGCTTTGCGCTCTGGCAGGAAACTCCAGAAATTAAAGGCAGGCCACCCTGTCCTACCGCTCCTTTCTCGGGATTCTGGAGCGTGCACAAATACATCATTTCTGCTATTGCACATTTCCCTTGAGATGGTGCCCAAAGGCTCCATTGGGGCTGGCTCACGCCCCGTGAGGGGCTAGGCAGCATCTCTCCCCGGAGCTGCTGAGGCTGTGACCGGTGAACACGGCTGTGCGCACCAGCAACTGATGAGCCCTGTCCTCTCTGCAGCTGTCAAGTTCCAGCCCAGCAGCAGGATTATGGAAACACTAACTGGTTTCAAGCATGCTCCAGAGAAATTTAGGAGCAGCTGGTGACTAAGAGGATGGAATTATCACAACAGGTTTCTTACTGCCCTGCATGACATTGTCAGCTGGACGCAGGATGCTGCCCGCCGGCTGAATCGACCGAGGCTGTTGTCAGCATCAGGGATGCTGTGGGGTTTTGACCCAGTGCTGGTCAAGGTCCTGCCTCCACTTGGAAATGAATATGAGCAAAACTGGCTGGGCATCTGCAGGACAGCATGCCTGGCCTGCGAAGAATGGGCTATGGAGAGCTGACAGTTTCACAGAAAAGCTTTCAGGCTTTTCATTTCCCTCTTTTCAACTTTCACTTGAGCTGTAATATTTAGGGTAATCAGATAATTCAGGGGACATTTCAGACAAGTCAGAAGGGAGATTTCTCTGTGTGTGTTACATCTCAGTCTCAAAAAAAGCAAAGAGTAATCTTTGTGTATTCAATGTGCTGCACTGTCACCTTCCTCATGACAACGTATTTCCACTGTCACGGTGCACGGTGCGATGGGTGGTAGCAGCCGGGCCACAGGGAATATTAAGACTATGTAACTGGAGAATGCTGCTATTTTCATCACACTTTGGGCCACACGTGTTGAGAAGGAGAATTTTGCTACACACATCTCTGCGGTGGGGATACGGGGCAGCCCTTGGTGCGAGACAGGAGCTCTAGCAGAGCTCTCTCCACAGCTGATAGCCTAGGTGTTTTCCGCTAGCTGAGCCTCACTCTTCTTATCTGTCCTTTGGGCACAAGGGTTGTTAACCTCGTTGGTAAAGTGTTTGAGATCCACTGGAGAAATTCCCTTTATAAGACGAGACGTTGTTATTAAAACATTTTGAACTGCTCCATGACTGTTTTCAAACCCTGCTTTGCAACATAGTGGAAAAAAAGTTTTTTAATGCCTCTTTTTTCTCTTGGGTGCTCTGCCACAGCCCTGGTTCTTGCTTTAATACCCTCCCCCTCATGCTCCCATCTCCTTCTGTAACCCACCGCCGCTGTTCGCTGTTAACTGTAGACTCCATGGCCACCTAACCATATGGATGTCGTAACTTTTCCTAGATGATCCTTGTTCCAGGGGCCACTAAAACAAAATGTCGCTTGGGAAAAGACCTCTCCTCCAGTTCTCATCCTGATACCTGGCAATGGCTGGAGCAGTTCTGTTCACCTTCCCTGGGGCAGAAAATCCTTTGCTGTGTTTCTGGCTGCCCCATTCCCGAATGCTGCAGCCCCTCTCACAGCTGATGGTGCGGTTCAGCACATGCTATCTCAGCTGGGTGGTAATACGGACTGCTGACTGTTTTGGGCAGAGGGTGCATATAAGGTGTCCGATGAGTAATGCACTGTGTGCACAGCGGGGTGCGTTAATTCATTATTTTATGAGGGTTGGCAGTGCTTGCTGACTTCCTCTCCTGCGGAGATGAAAGTGGAAGCACCGTGCCTCCTCACCAGAGCCGGCCTCCATCCATTGCTGCTGTTTCTCATTCATACACCAGAGACCAAGGCTAACTGTGGTTATTATATACATTATTCAAGGGAAGGAGAGAGAAATTGCATTAATCAGAGTGCGGTGAAACAGTTCAGCAAAGGGCAGCTTTCCTCAAATGCATCTTAAACCTCTTAGTGCTCTGCTGGGATGCCTAAAATGCTTCTGAATTTACTGTACATATTTCTTTCTTACGAGAGCCAGTCTTTTGCCTTGCAGGGCACAGGGATTGAAAGCACCTAAGAGCAACAACAGGAGGCCAGTTCGTTTGGTGACCAAACACGGGTTGCTGTTGTGAGAGCCAGAAATAGCAAAACACTTTTGAAACAGAATCACAGTCAGAAGCAAGGAAAGCGACATCAGCCTTGCATGCCACCCGAGGCTGTCAATTTAACTGTCCCCAGGAGATAGGCAGCAGGTTCTGGCTTACGCCTCGCAAGAGTCAGTGTCTCACCAGTCCCACTTGGGGCCACCCCTGACCTTGCCACACAGGGCATGGTACCCAGCCCAGAGGACTGGGTTGCTCAGCTCCTTCCACCCATAGCATCCCATTTCCTCACCTGCCTTTCCGCACTGCTGGTGCTCCTTGCAGACAGATGGGGGTCAAGGTGATCTGCCAGAGTAAATTTCAAGCCTTGTTATGGTTCACTTGTTCTCAGTCAGGATTTACGTACCTGACATGCTCATTGCTTGGCCTCTACTTTCTCTGTCGCTATTAAAATTAAGGGACCTGTGAGGGTGACAGCAAAGAAGAAAGCATTCAGCATCTATTCTACTGGCTAAGGAAGGAAGCTATGGCAGGACAGCATATTCCCTCCAGGCCTGCAGAATACCATGTCCCTATTTGCCTTTGAGACAGCCCAGCGAAGCAGACTCCTTCCAGCCCATCAAAACTTACTGCCCCAAACTCGCAGTTCAGGAGAAGGTGCTGGCCTGAGCCACTTGCCTAACCAAAGGCTGAGGACAGGACTGCTGTGAAGAGGTTGGTTTGCACGAGGATTTGGCAGGGAGAGGGCAGCACCCTGACATCCAGCACCCTGTCATCCTCCAGCACGGCACCAGCTCACTGTGGTGGCATGGGCTACAGAGCCGATGTCCCACGGGTAAGCTGGCCACAGCCATATGTCAGGACTGCCTGAGGGACAAGTACACAGTGTTCCTCAGCTCCAGACACCACCTCTGCTCTGCTATTTTCTTCAATTAACCACGCCAATTTCCCAGCTGGAAGCAGCTCCTGCACACCCAGCCCCGCCAACAGTTAGCACCATGTTTGGGACCGTTTACACCTAAAGCTGTTCCTGATTTCTCCTCTGAGATTTCCCAGCTTTGTAGCCGATAAAATCTGGAAAGGGTGCTTCTTACAGAGATGCCCTTCTTCTTGCTGGCCCCCTCCTCACATCCACGAGCCGTGCCGGGACCGGGCACACGGCTGCAGAGAGGCTGAGCATGGTTTGTGGGGGCTGCATGGCACTTGAGTGCTTGCGAGCTGGGTGGAAAAAATGTTGAGCTGTGGGAAGCAATGATCTTTCAATAACCACTGAAAAGTGTATAGTCAGACATTTAGGAGCAACCCTGGCAGAAAAACAAAGAGAAACTCTGGGTGAACTAATCCAAAAACAACAAAAGAAGTTTTCCTTTGCCCCTCCTGGGTTAGAGCACTGCTTTTCCATAACATCAGCCTGACTTGCTGTCTCTTTCTTGCACACATCCCATCTACTCCTCCCCAAAAAGGGTTCAGAAAGGAAAATCTCCACTGGGGGAACATTAATTTGCAGATTTTTCTGTACTGCAAAGTAAGAGGAGACAGAGGTGGAAAAAAAGCCATGAGATGGCACACAGCACGGGGTCAGCTCGCTAAGGCAGCTGAGGAGTGAGGAGCAGCAAAAGCAGAGCTGTGCTGCCAGCGGGCAGCTCTTGTGCCAACGGATCAGCCCTGAAGGGAAGGGGTGAGCAGCAGTGATGGCGACAGGGATGGTCTCTTCTTCCTCACCTCAAACACCTCTGGGCTGTGGAGGGCAGATCTACAGCATGTAGGTGAAATGGCTTCTCAGGGAATGGGGGAAGGAGAGCCATGTGGGGAACTGTTACTCAGCTGAGCTTTGTTTAGTTACTCAGCTGAGCTTAGTTTAGTAACTCATAATCATAACATGTCACAAATGACACAGGGCATCGCTTCATGAACAGCTTGGCTTGTGCTTCCACCCCAGACTGGAAGAGATTTTGTCTCCTAAATATACGTATTTGGCAAGGACAGAAAGCTCACCTCTTGCCATCCTTTCAGAGGCACAAAAATGAGGATCCTATATGTTTTTAGGTTCTAAAAGGTTTTTCAAAATGAGTCCCAAGAGGGTTGTGATGACTCCATCCCCAAGCACGGCTCCACCTCTGGACCCTGAGCCTGCATCCATGGGCCGGGTGCTGCCACCACGTGCTTCCTATCGCACCCGATGGGCATTTGCAGGCAACCTCTGCCTCACTTGGAACATTCCTGCCTGCCTGGTGGTGGTTATTACTTGCAACAGTGCTGGGTGCTGCAGAGCACTGGATGCGAAAGGCAATGCCCTGGGGAGCATTTTTCCTCCGGTCCAGACAGCTGATTTCTGCACCGGGCTACACCCTGACGTTACCAGTCTCCTACACCCCAAGGGAGCGACCTAGGGAGATGCCTGGCCATACCTGCATGGAAATGCCCCATTCCACCTCCATTTAAGCGTTTTAGGAATGCATCAGGCAGAGCTGCTCTTAGGCAGCAGCTCATATAGCGATAGCATTCGCAGGGTGGTTCTGAGTCCCTCACGCATGTGCCAGCATCCCTCTGCTCCCACTTTAGCAGGTCATCTACAGCTTGTTGCCCGTAGCAAGCAGGATACAGGGGCACAATAAGCCTCTCAGCTCAGCTCTTGCTAACCTGACAAAGAACAAAGAAAAAAATTTGTTTGCTGTTTAAAGAGACAAAATTCACTACATTTGCAGGATTAGGGAAATTTTTATCAAAATTTGCTGATGTCTGGCCAAATGAACATGGTCATTTTGGAGCAAATCTGAAGATTTACAGAAAATAGACTGACATTTTTAGCATCCTTTACAATTACATTTCTGATTTTTGAAAAATGCTGACCACTTTAGTCAATTTTCTTTTTAAAAAGTAAAGAATAATTATGTATGAAAAAAAGAAGTCTCCTGGAATATTTTGAATCACTGTGGAAGATTAATTTCTTGTTTCAAGAGCTTTGAAAGTGGCTGGGAAGCTGCAGCTGGAGCAGGACTTGTCCTTCAGGACAGCCAGCAGCATGGTTGAGCTCCACAGCCCAGGCTGTATGGAGCTGCATGCTTCAACAGAAGATCCACAACCAATTAATAATTTTTTCTGCATTAGTCTGTGATGGCTATTGTAATATTTTCATCGTACATTTCTGCCCTTTTGCAGGCAGAAAAGCCAGCATCATATAAACTAGAGGGAGTTTAACAGCAGAGAACACCATATTCCCATGCAAACTTCTCTTCTGTTAGAGAAAGCCTGGTGTTGTCCAGTGTCTCTGCATGTTTATCTGCTCCTGCCCCTTCCCCAGCTTCTTTCGTGGTCGTTATTTCTGCGCGTTATCTCCTTCTGCCATTTGTCAGCAGGGGAGGATGCTGGGTTTCCCTACCGAGAGGGACCAGGCATGCGTGTGTGCTCCTGCAAGCCGCTTCCCCGAATGTTGCTCACGGCAGTCCTCAGGCCACACATCTTATGAAATAGTACAAAAATAGTCAGCACACAACTCAAATAACACACTGCTCTTTCTTCAGAAGTACTCAAGACCTGGACTGGTTTGGGAGGAAAAGATCCTCCTGTGAACCATCTTCTTTCCCAAAAACTGCTCCTTTGAATGACTTCCCGAAATATCCACATGGCTCCAGGAAAAGCTCCAGAAATCCGAATTAGAGAGGCTTTGCTCCATAGTCAAGACTTCAAACGCTGCCATTTAGCAGCCTTCTGAAATGCAGTATTTCAATGTCTCTTTGCACAATAGCAGTAATGCGAAGAAATCTCACAAGCACAGCTGGTCTAAATAACTGTGTATGAAATACAAACAGGCTGCTTGGGCCTGGTACATACATCCTGCTGCTCTGGATGATTTCTAAATACAGAACACAGTGAGCATCAATTGACAACTCATAAACTATTGAAAAGGGATGCTGGGCTATTTCTGTATCCTGAAAGTGTGCACTGCCTGGAGAAAAAGGGAAGGAATAGTTTTGGTTTTGAGCTTAGCCTTAGTGAAAGAATTTAGACAGCCAAGTACATTTAAAAATACTTTGGCCTGCTGTTTCTTTTCCTTTGCTGAAATACCTGTTAAGCATCAACTTAACCATGCCTTAATGCAAGCATGCAAACAGCCCAAGCCCAGAAATGCTCAGTGAGTTCTTTCTTAAGAGGGAGAAAGAGGAGACAGTCCATAGCTCTTGATTTGGGAGAGAGTTATCTCTCTGCTGTCTTTTCAGCCCTCCGTGGACCCACTTTCCTGTGCAATGGCTCTAGGTGACTGCAGAGGTGGCAGACCGCTGCGGTGCAGTGAGCTGCACACCTCAGGCTGTGCGTGCTCCGGGCCTTGGACTTCTGCATGACCCCTATGTACAACCCAAAAAACTGGAGCGTTTCACGCAGGGGATCAGCCCTGAGCCATTTCTGGCAGGAGTTAACATATGGCACAAGGTCTACTGAGGGACAGAGGGTAACAGGCTCATTTGTCATCCTGTCCAAAGCAGTTGTCTTCTGGATATATTTCAGCATCTCAAATATTTTGCAAGCTGCTCTCTCGTGCAACTCTACTGAATTTTTGCAGAGACCACCGTGGTGGCTTCACTCTGGGTAAAGAGGCCATATTACGCTTCATTACTGTCACACTGTAAGCCTGGCACTGCTGCACACGCTGAAATCCTGGGGAGGGACTCTGTACCTTGTCTCGATGATACTGTTGACACCAAAGCCAACAACTGCATGTGGCCAGTTACAGAGTTGATCTAAGTGAAGAGTTTAGTTAATTTCTTGCTTTCTTGGAACAGAGAGGGAAATACATATATGTACTATAACCATATATATTAGTGAATATTTTTTGTGATTTACTTCTCTCTTCTCCAAAAGTGGTTCTTTGCCAGTTCAGATGATCATTATCCGATTCTTAAAAACATGATGGCAGGCAGAGACATGTTCAATACGCATAAAAATCATAAATTTGATTTATATTATATGCTCAAAAATTCTAAGGATTCTGTCCACATAAGTAAAAGCAATACTAGATATCCACTGATCTACTGAAATCATTAGATCTACTGATACATTAGACACTATAATTGGGAAATCAGCTATCTTTTTTAGGATCATAGAATCTGTCAAAAAACAAAAGAGGTTGTGGAAGTATCTGCTAAGGTAGAAATCCTTGTTGCAGTGGTGAAGTCCTGATAACAACATCATCTGCTTCCAAATACCAGGATCAGCAAAAACGAGGAAAATATTGCAACAGCATTTAGTGATACTTTTCTAAGGCTTCAAAAAGACAGCTCAGGAGAAAAATATGCATTTCCTTGAGAAGTGCGAAGAGAGTGCTGTGAATATTCCTGGTGTGACTGCGCCCAGTGCCAAGCACATGGTGCGGGTACCTGGCTCCAGCGCAGATGGTCACGGGGCGTGAGCCAGGGCATCTTCGATGATTAAATTGTCAGGAGGAGATTTCTCTATTCAAAGTAGAGAGTTCAGTGACTTTTTTGCAGCTTTTTGCCTCTCACCAGCATATTCCTGCCAGCAAACTTGTTTATTTGGATATTTGTGGAAGGTGAATCATAACAAAGGAATCACAGACGCAGCTGAAACAGGCTGCCGCCCGGTCCTCATTCTGGCAGCTCATTTTAGGAAAATGCCACTGATTTACTGCCATTGGTATCCAAAATCCTATGGAGGAATCAGGCCTTCACTTTTCAGACACAGGTGTTTGATTTTTCTGGCTATGCTGGGTAACAGAGGGGTTAATATTTAAATTGAAACAGTAAGTACAGTGTAAACAAAAGAAAGAAAAAGGGAGAGAGCATCCTGATTACTGTGATACCTTCAGCCTCAGCAGCCTGAGAGTCCTGTGGCATTTCTGCAGAACATCAGGCCAAGCAGTGCTGCCTGACCGCCAGCTTTCTCTGTGGTGCTGTGGGAGACCTTTGCAGGGTGAAAGAGGAGCAGGCGGCACTCACCGGCTCTCATCCCCCAGCTCAGGGTGGCCCCCGCTGTGCTGCAGGGATGATACTGGCTGCTGGCGATAGCCCGAGTAGGGACTCTGCAGGTTCTTGGTACTGTGGCCCATGGCCAAACTGCATCAGAGCATCAGCCTACAAACCACGGGGTCTTCACTTACCTCCTGGCAGCATCAGGAGCGTAACATGGTGAAGACTGCAAGGAGCTCATCTGCTTTGGTGCTGCGTGCTAGGCAGAGCATTGCTCACCCTCATTTCTGGCCCAAAAGCCAACCCATACCAGGAAGATCCACCTCAAACAGCACAGAGTGCATCCTTATTTAGCTGATACATGCATACCATTTCAGGGATCAGGCACCTTATTTATGACAGGAGCTGCGGTCACTGCACAGTGCCTTCTGTAGAGCTAAGGAAGGGACATGGCGGGAAAAGCTTCTCAGAATGCACAAGTGGAAACCGGGTGCCAGCGCTCGGGCTGTGTCCTGGGTTTGTGCACACAGTGGATTTTGGGGGCCGGGTCTCCAGCAGCAACACAGGAGCATGGGAGCTCCCGCGGTGCGGGAGCCAGCCCGTGGGTTGTGCTCCCGGGGTCGCTGTGTCAGGCGAGGGGAAGGGACAGGCGCTGCTGTGGGTGATTTCTTCTCTCTGCCACTTCGGTACTGCAGGCAGGAGCTGGTCCTCCTACCGAGTGGAGTAGCTGAGAGAGAGTGTTTCAAAGAACCTCTGGCATTTAGCATGCGATAACTTAAAATCTTATCAGGATCGAAAGGCCTCTGATATAGAAGCCATTACAAAGGTTTTTTAAGGCCTTGACTTCCTTCACTCTGCAGTGGATACAGTCCAAGGTAAAGTCCAAATCTGAGACTGTCACACTAGTTGAGGGACACTCTTGTTGCTAATGCTGACACCGCTTTTCTAATGCATCTTAAGTGGTGTTGTGGAGGTAGATGCTAACTCTGAAAAATGGGTCACGATCACTGATACCATTGCAGGGTGGGACAGGATCTTTCCTGAGTGCTCCCCACCAGGCACCAGCGTCCTTGGGATGCACGGCTGGCAGGGATGATGCCTCTGGGAAGGGAAATAGAAAAAGCATGTTGTACCAGGATCTGCCGCGCCAGAGCCCAGCAGAGCAGCCCCTCTGCACAGCCGTGCTTGCCCTTCTCATCTGTACAGCTCGTGAATCGAAATCAGCTCTCCAAAACCCTTCATAACCAAATCCCCCTTAAATCAGTTGTTTGCTTCACGCTTTAGCAGTTGGAAACGTTATATCCCCTTTCAGAACAGGGGGCAAAGTGCCGTACGCTGAGGTGCAAATGCTCCCGTACAGGGAACCTGCAAAGCACTGCTACAAAGTCCGCAGGCTGGGAGCCATCCCAGCAGGGAGGTGGGAAGAAAAGGTGCCGCACGTTGCACCTTTCACCCCCTCGACGCACTGCTGCCCTCGAGCTGAGCTGCCGCTGACTTTGGTGGTGCTAAGCGACAAGTCCCCTGGAAATACTCAGAAGGAAATTTGGCCCTGAAAGGTGTGCCTGGTACCATCCTGCCCTAAAAAACGTAGAAGCCCAAAACCCCAGGCTCCCCTGCTTGGCAGCACCCTTGGCTCCGGTTGATACCAACAGTCTCTGAGCTGCTGAGCCTGTCTTGCTCCCTGGCAAGGAGGCTTCATTTTCTCGTCACTGCCTCCAGCACTGGATACTCCAAAAACTAAGCCATAGGGGGTGTATTGGGTACGAGCTAGACACCAGGCTCGAGGGTTGATGAACTGTGGCACCCACTGCTATTTGCAGTTGGATATTTTATGTTCATTACAAATACACAGTCAGTTCAGTGCAGTCAGGGATCTGTTTCAACTTGTGCACACGAGGGCACAGGTACAGGCTTGAGCTGCCTCCTTCTTCTTAAACTCTTTAATAATTTGCTCTTCTGCTGGATAGCCCCTGAGCTGCTGCCCATGAGTAGTTCACACACCTCCCCTTCACAAATTAAATGCACAAAGGCATTTGGGGAGAATTGAAATTACACATGATTTCGACAACAGATACAGCTGAAAAACATGTTTGTTTCAACATCTTCTATTTTCCCTTTTGTTTCACCTTAGGACTTCTGTAACTATTTGAGTTTCCAATGGAAGTTTTTAAAATGCATTTTTTCCATTACAAGTGACCTTAAGTATAAGGGGAGTTAAATATAGCGTTCGGAAACATAGCAATGTTCAGGTTGAACTAAGTGCTTCTGATTGCTCAAGATTAAATAGTTTTCTCCTCCGTGTCTTGCTAACCCAGACTTGTTCTCTTTTTGCTTTGTTTTTACCTCTGAGCTGGCAAACGCTCCCCTTCCTGTGCCTGCTCAAGGGTGGCTGTAACACCATTGCAGTAGGAGCACCTCGTAGTACGTTTCATGTTTCTCCTCGCAGCATTTTCAATTGCCTTGAGCTCTTCAAATTTGAAGCCTTCATCTTTGCTTTCCAGCACATTTTCTTCTCTGTTAGCTGAGAAAAGGCATGTTCAGCACTGCGACGGCAGATGCAGCCACGCTGAGCCCTGCAGCCAAGGGCTGCGGCAGAGCAGGTTCATGGAGCTGCAGAAACCTGCTGTGCCCCTGAGTGCCAGCATCAAGATTTCTCTTAGGAGAATGGAAAGATGCTTACACTTTCCATTGGTGGACTTTTTTATTTGTGAAAGAGCCAATCTGACCTGAACAGGTGCTCTTGCACATCTCGCTTTGGGCAGAGCCAAGGCTGAGGACCTGCATTACCCTTCATCCCTTTCTTGGGAGTACTCCAGAGACAGACGGGGACACAGTCCTCTTTGGTCGTGAGTTTTATGTCGTCTATTGATCCACTCTGTCAGACAACCTCTGCTGGGTGGGCAGCAGAGCAAACGGCCCCATCGCCGTCTCCCGCATGGTGGGGTAGCATGGGACCAGCTCCAGTTGTCAGCCCCAGCCGAGCAGGTGGCTGCCTTGCCACGCCGACAGTGCCTGGCTGTGCGGGTGGCTGTCCCTTGCCATGCTGCAGGTCAGCTGTCACTGCTGAAAGCATTCTTACTTTGTAACATGAAGATTCAGAGGATTTTGAGTGCAGCAAAGCATTTTGGAGATGTAACGCAGCACAGTAAGGTTCCTTGGTTTGTGGTTCCTTAGCTTTCTGCATTTAAAGTGGGTCTCCAACTCATGAGGGACAGTCACTTTATCCAGACCAGCAGTTTGAAGTCGTGTATCCAGACCAGCAGTGTGGAAGTTTCAATGTCTGCATCAGTGACTCATCTAATTCTCCTTCCCGATCCCCCAGCAAGGAATATTGCCATCCCTGATCCTCCTGCCAACGCCTGCCTAGCGTACAGAAGTGTCGTAGGGGAGAGTTCTCATTGACAAAACCATAAACACGGGCAGCTTTATGGGAAAGCTGGCATATTATATGTGCTGCAGATAACAGTGCTGCTAGGAGAGAGATAGCACAGGCAATAAAATTCAAACAATGAGTGTTTGCCCAGCAGCTCGTGAACTCGCAGCGGGCTGCCAGAGGAAGCAGGGAGCAGCCCATATCAACCACTTCACAGTCAAGGCCAGAGAAGCAGTAAAGGAGAACTCAGGGATGATCTGCTGGCAGCCAGGGCCCCGCTGGGCAGATCTGCATTTGTGGTCCCTTAGGGACAACTGCAGCCCTCTGGTTCCAAGCGCCCAGCTAAAACAGGCCGTGGACCGACCACGTGCGACTTCGCCCTCTGCCTGTTTTCTTCCACGCTGGGCATTTAGCAAGGAAAAGGAAAAAGAAAGCCGATGCAAGTGCAAGCAGGAGTGTGGACCGTCCCCAGCTGAGTCATGCTGTTCATACAGCAAGGGAGGAAATACTCTTGCATGTGTGCCACTGAATAAATTACGCTTTTAATAATGGTAATGGGGCTGAAAATCAGTTTTGCACACATGTGGTGTGCAAGAGTGCCGACAGGAGCTGGCCCCCCATGCAACAGGTGATTCCATAAGCCGCCCTGGCTGCCCACACGGCAGGCAGCTGCCTGCACCCGGGGCTTGACCCGCGCAGGCTGTTCTTTTAGCAGTTGTGTCTTCCTAATCCCCCCCCCACGTGTCAGCGCTCCCGTGGCATGCTCAGCGCTGCCGGCGGCGGCTGCAGCTCTGCTTGGCTGGGGCAGCTGGGAGCGTGAGGAAGGGTGGCCTCCAAGAAGTCTGTATTTTCATGCTGATAAAGATCAAAGTTTTTCTCTCCACGGCTTCACAGCACTTCCTGGCTGGGGAGGAGGGCTTGCTTGGGAATTGAGTCATCCGTCCCGTCCCGGGTGAAGGCAGCTGCCACACCAATAAGGCAGGGCTGCACGTGACACCCAGAGCAGCTCACACAGGGCAGTTTGGGACAGTGGGACTGTTAGCCCTGGCGAATCTGTGTCCTGAAGGTAAAGCTGTCATCAAAGGTCGTGCGGATCACAGCACGTGTGTCACCCAAGGGCTTGTCTGTAGAAAACATGGGTTTGCACTGCCGTGGCCTCTCCCAGCCCTCCACCCTCCTGTATTCCTTGGTGATATCACTACTGCCTCCATAATCACAGCTCTGAGAAATCCTGTGGGTGGACCAGCACCCCACTGTGCTAGATAGCATGTGGGCACTGGACATGATCATGTTTATCCCAAAGCATCTAAATACTCCAAATAAAGAGTGAAAGGTGGCACATAGACACAGAGCAGTGAGTTCAGGGAGGTGGCACTGTGGATGAGGGTTGAAAATTTAAAAAATTGTGCATAATAGTGCAAGCCTTAACAAAAAAAAGTTGGGCTGTGCCAAAGGGAATATCCAACTCGCTGGCCTGAAGGATTCAGCACCTGATGGTGTTTAGCTAGGGTGGGAATTAATAGAGAGAGCTTTAAGAATCCTGTTTTGCTCGCTTGGAAGTGATTTCCGTGCTGAGAAGAAGATGCCAGGGTCTTAAGCTGAGATTTAATCCTGAGAGGCTGTGCATGCACCAGAAAGATGGATGTATTCCTCCCAGCTGGGGCTGTGAAACCATTACAGGCTTATTTACACTGCAGGGCAAAGGGTTTATTCAGTATGTGTTACACACAGTGCATCTTCCAGCTCCCAGGTCTGTGACGCTGGTCCCCAGTGGGGAAGTTAGATTCTTCTTCCCAGTTACAGGATGGAAAAATAATGGTTTGGCTGGTAAAACAGACCAAGAAAAGGATCAGCTATACCTGGAGCAAAAATAATGCTTCATTTTGCGTCAGCTTGAACCCTTTCAACGCTTGCAGCCTCCTTTAAACATTTAACCTCACGTTCAAAACGAAGTGTCAGCTGATGTTACTTTAAAATGTTGCACTTGAATCTCATGTTAGAATTTGTATTCCCTGAGATATGGGAGCAATTTGCTGAGTTTGACCTGACTCCACACACTTTCTGTTGTTCACCAGATCTGACTGTCTGGGGGAAGTTTACATCCACCGTACAGTTTACACCCAGATTTTATGAGCAGGGCCGGTCTGAAGCTGTTTGTGGTTGAGCAGGAGCCCAGAGGCAACAGCAGCGCAGCGCAGAAGGGTGAACCAGGACCCACGGGGCTGTAAAATAGAACCACAACTCTACAACTGCATTGGGTTTGCGTGGCAAGGTGTTGGTAGCGGTAGGGCTACAGGGGTGGCTTCTGTGAGAAGCTCCTTGAAGCCTCCCCTGTGTCCAACAGAGCGAGTGCCAGCCGGCTCCAAGAGGGACCCACTGCTGGCCAAGGCCAAGCCCCTCAGCCACAGTGGAAGTGCCTCTGGGATAAGATAGTTAAGAAGGGGGAAAAAACTGCTGTGGAACAATAGCAGCGGAGAGACACGATGAGAATATGTGAGAGAAACAGCCCTGCAGACCCCAAGGTCAGTGCAGAAGGAAGGCAGGAGGTGCTCCAGGCACTGGAGCAGAGATTCGCTGCAGCCCATGGAGGAGACCATGGTGGGTCGGGCTGTGCCCTGCAGTCCATGGAGGTCCAGGGCGGAGCAGATCACCACCTGCAGCCCAGGGAGGACACCACACCAGAGCAGGGGGATGCCTGAAGGAGGCTGTGACCCTGTGGGGAACCCACAATGGAGCAGGCTCCTGCCCGGACCTGTGGAGAGAGAAACCCACGCTGGAGCAGGGGCATGCCTGAAGGAGGCTGTGACCCTGGGGGGAGCCCACAATGGAGCAGGCTCCTGCCAGGACCTGTAGACCCGTGGAGAGAGAAGCCCACAACAGAGCAGGTTTGCTGGCAGAGCTTGTGACCCCATGGGGGACCCACGATGGAGTAGTCTGTTCCTGAAGGACTGCACCCCTTGGGAAGGGACCCAGGCTGGGGTAGTTCATAAAGAGCTGCAGCACGTGGGAAGGGTTCGTGCTGGAGAGGCTCATTGGGGACTGCCTCCCGTGGGATGGACCCCATGCTGGAGCAGGGGCAGAGGGTGAGGAGTCCTTCTCCTGAGGAGCAAGGAGTGGCAGAGACAACATGGGATGAACTGACTGCAACCCCCATTCCCCTGTGCCTCCTGGGGGGAAGAGGGAGAGAATTCGGGAGTGAAGTTGAGCCCGGGAAGAGGGAAGGGGTGGGGGGAAGGTGTTCTAAGATTTAGTATTTATATCTCATTATCCTACTTTGATTTGATAACAAATTAGATTGATTTTCCCCAAGTACAGTCTGCTTCACCCGTGATTTTAACTGGTGAATGATCTCTCCCTGTCCTTATCTCAACCCATGAGCCTTTTGTTGTATTTTCTCTCCCCTGTGCAGCTGAGGTGGAGAGCGACAGAAGGGCTCTGGTGGGCATGTGGTGTCCAGCCAGGGCCAACCCACCACCCCTCAGCTCAGGGAGTCAGCATCCCTTTTTGCAGCAACTCAGTAAGTATGAGCAGGACCTCTGGGCTAGCAGCAGCCACCCTCAGCGTGGGACCTCAGTGGTGAAAAAAGAAATCAGGAAGGTATAGCTGCAGCCCCGGGGAAGGAGAGCGGGGGTGCATCTGCCAGCACTGGGTGTCACGTCCCTGTTGGCAGAGCATATCTGGATCAGCGGGATGGTGGGGAGCCAACCTCACCAGCGAGCTCATCAGGAACTTTCACACTGTGTGATTTCCAACTCTTTGTAAAACAGCTCTTTCAATATAATCTTAAAATAATTTCATTAATAAAGAAATGAAACCCACAGTCAACATAGACCTTTAAAATCATCTGTAAACAAGGCTAGATTTTCCAAGCTGCCTTCATGGCTAGCTGGCCTGGCAAATCCATCAAACAATATTATGGTTCTCACCACTGCAGAAAGTGTGTGTCAAAAGATAAAGCAAGTATTAGCTACTTAGCAGCTACGTAACAGAGAAAGCTATCTCAGATTTTCTTCCAGTACCAATTAGATGGACCACAAACGTATAATGTTTGGAAAAGCCTCTTTTCACAGATGAGATGGGGATATTTAGTGGCTGAAAAATATTTTTATGTGTTAATGCCTTTGGCAGTGCTTCATTCACAAATCTCTTATGAGATATATGTGTGAACACAAAACTAAGTCAATTGTAAAAATATTTGGGGCAAAATCAAATCTAAGGCCATATGTTGCTCACCCTGCTTTTAGAAGAAGTGCCTTTTATTCACGGCTTTCACACCAGTTGATGCTGGTCTGGATAGGGACACTAAAAATATGAAAAGTGAGGACAGATAATGCTAAAACAGCAACAAAAAGTGTAGGAAGAGATCAAAACTCTTCACACTGCCGAGTTCAAAAGTGAGATTAGATCTCTGTGGGCCAGATATGTGTTACTCTGTCCATCACAGGAGCTTCTTGTTCCATCTGGGGCACTTGATGCTGGTAGCTCTTAACACTGTGTTTTGTCTCCATCTGGAGCACAGGAGATGCTGAAGTCGGGCGAGCTGTAATTGCAGACACCACCCACCCCAGCCCGCTCCAGTGCCTGGAGGCAGGCAGTTGGGTGCACGCTGGTGAGCACATGGCTACTTCTCCTGCAAGTGTCACACTTGGAAATGTCTCAGACCATCCACCCCTTGTCAAAAAAAATGGATCTCTGAAAAAATGCAGTTTTGGGCTCATCCATTGGAGTGGCTGCTGGGACAGGGACTCCAAAGAGGTGCAGAGACCCAGACCTTGGAGTAATAAAACAACAGGGGTAGCTGCTTTGGGAAATATCTTTGACTTGGCAAGGCTGGGAGCAGGAGCCCATAGCACCCTTCTGAGAACCAGTTTGCCCTTTCCGTACAGGTCAGTATAGCCAGGGCCTGGTTATCTCAGGTATCCTCCACATGTGGGAGCTGAGGACCTCTCACTGGTGTAATCTGCCATCCTTAAAAGACCTTCAGCGCCTGCTGCAGAAGCAGGAGGACATGGAGTGCCCTTGCCTGAGGACAACACAGCCTGTTTTCTAATTCTGCCTGTGCCCAGCCCATGAGAGAACCTTTTTTTTTTTCCACAAGAGTATTATTTTCTTCTGTTTTTAAGCCACGGTGCAGCTATGAATACCCTTCCATCCTGCATGTCCCTATCAGCTCTAAAAAAGAGCAAGATGGGCTTCTGGGAGGAATTCCTTTCTGGAGCTGATGCTGAGAAACACTTTTTATGAGCTGTTTACTGTTCTTTTCCAGTAAATGATGTTTTTTATAGAGCATGTTGGTCAAAACCTGTAGACTGTTGTCAGGCTGGAATGTGAAATGCCAGGACAGCAGCCAGTTAAAAGTTGCTGTGACAGAAGTTACGTGAGTGCAGAAGATGAGGTTTCTGCTCACCCATCTTAATTGGCACAAATGCTCTTCAGTGTCGGTGAAAGCAAATATCCATGCAAACCAAGTTTTGTTATGAATTCATAAAGAATAGCCTGAGCAAATGAATTTTTAAGTTTATGCATTTTCTTCATTACAGAGCACCCTCCCCTCTGCCAGGACAAGGTACAATCCTGCTCTGGTTGAAGATGGTTTTTTGAGACATAGGAGCTTCCCGTGAAGTCCTCGCACAGACTGTCCCAAGGCTGCACACTCCTCGGAGGCATTGTTGAAGTACTGACTGCAGGACTGGGTTTGCTCCCAAACCTGGCAACTGCTGTTAGAGAAAGGTTTTATGTTTTCTAAGGTGGTAGTCATCACAGCAGTGCTGTTGGTTTGTCCTCATCTCCTTCTGCCTAGGAAACATTAAGTATGAGCTACAGACTGCTGGCTGAAGAGGAGGCATGTGGAAAAGTCTTTCTGCACTACTGGAAATAAGTATGGTAATGATTCCAGAATGCAGACCAGAGGGGAAATGAGCTGGGCTCTTGCCACATGAAGGCCAATCATTTTACAACACGGAAATGCAGCTTTCTTGTTCTTCTTGAAGAAAACATTCCTTGTTTTTAAAATGAAGCTTGCTGGAGTTTTGATGCTGATTAGTCATCCTTCCAAACGCAGTCTTTAGTGGGTTACCAACCCACAGCCCGATGCAAATTATTTCAGCAGCTGACAGTCACATACTGCAATGACCCAGCTACCTAATAACCTTGCCTAGAGTCAGGCACCAAGAGAAAGATTAATTTTAACATGTCTAGATCAGCAAAAACTAGAACAGCAAGAGCTAAGCACAGGGAGTACAGTGGTGGGGTCAGGAAGGAGAAAGCATTGCTGCCAGCTGGATCCAGCACTCCGCATGCTGTTGCCCTGAGGACTGATCCATGCCCTTGTGCCAGGGGGATGGAGCTGAGCACCACTTATGGGACTGGGGATGAGGCTAACCCCATCGCACCTACACCCTGCTGCTGCTCCGTGCGCTGTAGCTGCACCCTGTGTGCTGCTGGGGGTCCTGCACAGATGGGAAAGGAGAGAAATCCCAGCATGAATGGCACTAAGAGGTGCTTTCCTGCAACAGACAGGAACTGCAATAGCAGCAGATAAGGCTGGAAGGGCCTTGGAGAGGGTAGCTTGTCTGTCCCATGCCCCACAGCAGGATGACCTGAACCTGAACCACCCTAAAATGATTTTTGTTTGCCCTGTCTCTCCAGTTCCTCATGTTCTTCTCGTCTATCACAAGCAGTTGCTCTGCCCTTTGCCCCATCCTGCACACCAATTACCACAAAAGTCACATTATTTTCAGCCAGCTATCTCTTTCTTGCTGTTATCATAGCAATAAAGCTTAGGGAATACAAAGCACTGATATGTAAATGTTGGCTAATATGTCAGCACCAGTCGATGCACCCCACCTGTGCTGGGGAGGCTGGCACCCACCAGAGCATCCCCGTTTTGACGTAGCAGGATCAGCCCTACCCCAGCAGCACTCAGCTACCTGCAGATGCAATTCATGCCAGGAGGGTGAAGGAGCTTCCTCGGATCTGCAGATCTGCCTTGCTGCAATGCAAGCCTGTAAGATCAGGGCACCCGGCCTGATCTCTGCTCTGCAGGACACAGGAGGAGTCAATGAAACCTTGTGGTTACTAGACCTGTAAGCAAAACTGCTCCTCTCGGTTTGTCCCAGCCACTGCACTGGATTTTGTGCATGCTGGGCCCGGTTGGAGCTAGTGTTTAGTTTGGCAGGCATGGTGCAGCCTGGCCTCAGAGCTGGGAACGGTCCCCCACAACCGTAGCCTGGCTGCAAAACTGCAAAGCAACTTCTGGACTGGGCAGGGTGCAAAGGAGTTGAGCGTGTGTCACAGATATACTTCAACACATGATCCTGCTGCCTTTTATACACAGCGTAGTGCCTGTGCAAACGTGCATATGGCTGGATAGAGAGATATGCACTTAAGGATAACCTATTTTTTTCCCCTTGGTAAATATCCTTATCCAAAATCAGCTTATAGGAATTCTGTGAGTCTTATCTTGTTCTGCAATTTTCCTGCTTTACACAGTCACTAATAGTTCCCTATTTATTAGCACTGGCACATATCCATGCAGTCTCCCAAGCCCTGGGCTTCCAGGAATGTAGACAGCCCTGCTTTGCTTCCGCTCACCATGGATTTTGGAGGCTGTGGGATGGCTGAGTTTTGCAGGATCTGGGGGAACTTTGTGCCAGTATGGGTAAAATCGAGGGGGAGGCAAAAGGTGGAGAGGCAAAAAATAAGAAAAGCAAGAAGAAGGTTCAGAGAAAATGAGAACAAAATATTCACAAATTCATTATGGACTAGAAAGATAAAAAAGTCCAAATTAGTTACTAGCAAATGGGAAAATATTAGGAACACTAGAAATAGTGTCCTTCAGCAGCAAGAACACTTCCTCAGTTACCGAGCACAGCCTCCCACTCTCATGCTGTAGCAGATGAATGTTATTCATTACAGAATCACAGAATCACAGAATGGTCAGGGTTGGAAGGGACCTCTGTGGGTCATCTAGTCCAACCCCCCTGCTGAAGCAGGGCCACCTAGAGCAGGCTGCACAGGACCTTGTCCAGGCGGGTCTTGAATATCTCCAGAGAAGGAGCTAGCTGCCATACAGTCTCTGCGTACCTCATTTTGACTTGAGTTGAGCCAAAGGAAGGCAGTGTAGAGAGAAAGAGGAAAGCAAGGCCATCGCTCCCAAGCCTGACTGGCACGAAGGCAAGCACTGTGCTGACCAGAGTCCTCCTTGGAGGCCCTGTACGCTGTCCAGTTCATCCCATCCCATCCCAAGCTCTCTATACCATGCAGCATCGCCTGCGTCAGCAGCTTGTTTTGTTTCCTGTCTCCAGTCTTGTCCCAACGCAGAACGAACTCCATGAAATATTGACCCGGTCCTAGCTTGCCAAACCACCAGGCTTTTCCCCCTTCAAACCCTTCCTAAAAACTCATTCCAGGGTGACGTTGTCCAGCTCTGAGCGGATTGCCAGGATTTAATAATAAGAAGCTGCATGCAGAACTTCAAGCCGCAGTAATAACCAGGTTACTTCATGCCAAATTGTCAACCTAGATAAATGACCAAAATGACCGACTGTCAGCTGCATGGGCAGTGACTGTATTTCCCACAGTTTGCAGCTGACTCTGCTTGGTTCTTCTCTCTGAAACCACCTATGTCCGACCTTCTGCATCTCATGTTCTCTGGAAACATGATTTTCTTTGGAGACAGTTGTTTGTACCTTAGCTAGGAGAAAGGGCGTGTGGATTCAGTAGCTTTTGAAAGTCTGGTCTTGATGGGTTGATAAATTAAGTAAAGAGAAGAGACAAAACACCTAAACACCTTCTACACCTTCTCATTGCCATGCTGCTTTTTTTTTTTTTTTTCGGTCCACAACAATGAAGGAGGGAAGTTCACCCTGTTGATATGAACTGCAAATAAGGTCTCAAGTCACCCACTCTCCTGCATGCTTCAAAGGTCAAGGAGTCCTCTGGACGCTTGGCCCATACAAAACCCTGCAGTTAAGGGTTGTACAAAGGCGTAACGTGAATAACTCTGGCTTGCCACTGCTGGGTTGGAAGTGCAGAGCTCTGCTTATGTTGCATGGACAATCACTGAAAAACCCCACTTGACAGGATTGAGCACGATTTTGAACAAATAAAACCTATACTGCAGAATAGAGGCAGCACGAAAACTCTGAGCAACCCCTTTGCCAAAGCATGAGCTTGTCTTACAGCAGGATAAACAGGAGGCACTAGTGGTTTCACAACACAGTCCAGAGTCCCACAACGTGATCTGTTATCTGGCAGTCAGGACAGTGAGAGGGAAGGCAGCTGGCAGGGAGCTTGCCTCCAGCCTGCCAGGCTGATAACTTTGGTGGGTAATCTACATTCACGTGAGGAGTCTCACGGGTTCTTTAGACTTTGAATATAGATTCCTTGCATGGGCCAGCCTTGCTGGATAAACTTTACTGATACTTATTTGCCAAAAGTTGTCGTTAAGTAAAGAAGTACCCAGAATTGTTTGAGTAAATATTACTAGCAGGAGGTAAATTCAATTTACTGTAGTTCAAAATACTGTGCAGATTTCCATCTGCTTTCTTGCAATGGTAAAAAAAATAGTTCCAGCTTATTAATCTATTTGCAGCGCCACTCAGTTGTTCTCCTTGGTTGACGACAAGTGGTTTTGACGTTGATATCCTGGTTCTTAGATTCCGTTAATGTTGTGGGTAACTATTTGCAGAAAAAAAAACAAAAGTCTAGTTGAGAACAGATGCCCTAATTCTAATGGAAGAACTTCACACTAGCTCCTTTAAAGCTCCTTTTTTTAAAGGTCGTTACTGAACCCGGATGCTTACCACTCCTCAAGTCCGTTTTGTAGTTTCTCTGTCTCTTTGGCGTACTGCGCATCAGAGACACAAGTTTTTAATTACCCCGTCAGGCTTCCTCCCCTTCTTCCTGACTGGCACCACGCCTCACTTATGGTCTACGATGATCTGGATCTTAAAGCAGCTAGCTTATACGTGGGAAATCAGGCATACCTTGCAAAGGTGCATGCCACATGATGTGTCACGGCTTCTCTTAGGACCATATGATTTCTTGCGTACCCTTCCCAAAAGGCACCACCTCCTCTTTAACAGACAACCGGCCTTTTTCCTGTTAGTGATGATGGCAGGAGCTCTCAATCAGAAATTATTTAGATTTGCCACTGAGAAGACAAGCATTATTTATCCTCCTAGCCCCTCTAGGTTTATTGCCTCAGTAAGAGACTCCCACAGCTAAGTGATCAGAATTATGTGCTAACAACACATAGTATTCAATAACCCATTCAAGACCAATGATGTAATTTATATACAATGGAAAAGCAGTGCGGGAAATGTATTGCTAAGCTGGCAGATAAGAAGCTTACATTTAAACAGACACAACTAAAATTCATTTTACTTCTGTAGGCACAGAGTTACACTAACATCAGTCTGGCAGTGGCAAAGTCTGTTAAGGGCTGATCTAGCTTCCACAGAGGTGAAGTCGTACTGGAGGCAGGGTCAGCCCTTCATCAGCCTGGTGATGATTATTACAATAAACCTCATTTATGGAAATTCATAACCTTACAGTTAAACATGTTCAACACAGAAATCCAGCAGGCAGTCCTTCCATTGTGGCTCTATAGCCAGGGCATTTTCTGATGCCTATTAAATTCACCGTACTCTGCTGAAGGAGAGAATTAATGAAGTACTGTTTAAACTCATCTTCAAAAAAATATGGCCTATTTTCTTCCTCCTAAGTTCCTACATGCTAGTACTTCATGAAGTCAGCATTTTACAAGTACATATTTTCTACAAAATATGTATTTCATTACAACTTTATTGAAAAGACATATTAAATAAACTACCTGTGGTATAAATCAGGTTGGAAATACCTGTTACCTTTCTGGTGCTAACCTCTCTGTTCATGCGTGCCATTATGCGGAAAGTCCCTCTGTGCAAACAGTGCTCTTCATCATTTTCTTAATAGCACTCTTTTTGAAAGGGCTTTAAAAATGCCCCAAACATAATTTCAAAGCTGGCCAACACTGATATTCCAGATCCACCCTGTGCTTCAGTCTCTGTTTAAAATCTCCACGGGGCTTTCTATAAGGGCACTGGTTTTCCCCTGTGACCTTTGCCAAAATTTCACCTTTCCTCCCCCAGCTACATCACCTGGGGATGCAGTGAAATAAGAGTTCAACTGCGTGCTGTCAGGTGCTCTGGAACAAGTTTGTTCACTGTTTCACAAAGCAGTAATTGCTGAGCCTTGTGTCTATTTTTCGCGAGAAAGGGAAGCTAGTATCTCGGTTAATGAGTGTTTTTAATCATAAATAATCACCCAAGAATGTGCAGTTTTGGTGTTTTTACCAGAAAGGCATTTGCTAGTTATGTGTAAATGAATCTCCACATTAGACATCTCACTCATAATAAAGTAATTACACTGAGTAGGCAATAAAAATCTTAAATTGAGCTTGATGACTACATCAGGATACAAAGCAGTGGTTGTAGCTGAATTAATGGATTTGTCTACTATAGCTTGACTTTCTTTGTGCACGAAGACAGGGGGAAATCCTAATAAAAAGGCAACTGGTAAATGTTCAATATATTTAATACTTCGCTCCCTCATTTGGAGAACAAAGAATTGCCTGTTTCATACTAGTGGTTTGGACACAAGCAGGGCACGGAAACGTGTAATCTGCATTTTCTGAATAATCAAGATCTACAAAGATGATTTCATGTCTCTGGCTCTTTTATGTTTGTACGCTAGCAATATCTAACAAAAAATTTTTGCTAAAATTTGCAACCAGAACCAGAAATATTCATGGTTCTATTGTGTTTGTAATGCAGCGTGGAGCGTTGGCCTAACCTGAACACAGGCTACCACCACAGAGCGTAAAATTCAACTAATCCTTTAAATTAGTATAAAATTACTACCCCTATTTCCTGAGACCTGATCTAATAAACTGATGAATATGTAGGAGTTTCTGATGTCCAATGGGAAATCCAACTGTACAAAAAGACCAGAAGGACGAAGGGAAGACAGTCTAATTCTTCTCAGGAAGCTGCTCCTGCTAATGTGATGAGGAAACTCCCACGGTGACCCGTGTCGCTGCCATCATACGGGACCACTCTGTGAGTCCCTGTCAGTTTGTAGCTTCGGAAAATTAACCGCAAAATTATTTTTCCTGACGGTTTTGACAATGAAATGTATTTTGTTTTATTCTGTAATGATCAGACTGACAGTCTTTCTGTAAATAATTCATACAAAGACTCATAATGTGTGACTATGCAATTCAGATCCAGAAATGTTCACCTGTAATGATAGTAACATAGAGAAATAAATACTCATTATACTGGATTTTACTGGGCAGTTCTAGCCAAATATGCTGTAAATTTATTTAATTTTTAAAGAGAAGAGAGGGAATGATCTAATGTTGGTGTGCACCTTATCTATTAGGAGTTTGTCAGGTTACCACCACCTTTCTGCGAGTTTAATTTTTCTAACAGTGGTGGAAAATATTTAAACACAAAAAAAAAGGACATGTGCTGTTACTTTATACAAGAGCTAGCACCTTGCATTAATGTTCCTGTTTTATGTCTGAATTTATTACTTCGTGCTATTCTCACCTCCAGGCATGGGAACAGCTCATCTTTCTGACCTGGAAAGGGTCTTGTGTGCCTGAAAATACATCTCCTTTTCTCCTAAAACCAGAAGAAGCTATTAATACCTGAGTCGATGTTTTCTCCTGGGTCTGGTGGAGATTGCAGTGTCGGGCTGCTGGGTAGTGTAAGGTCCCTCATTTGAGGGGTCCCCCTCTTCTGGCCCAGCTCCGCCATGCAGCTCTGGCCCCTGGCTGCTTCTCTTCATTCACCTCCTGCTTGCCAGAGCAGGTTTTTGCTTTTTCATTCTCAGTTCGAGGTCTCTTTTGAATTAACTTCTGTTCACAGAATCGTAGAATCATAGACTGCTTTGGACTGTAAGAGACCTTTAGACGTCATTTATCCCAATGGCCCTGCAGTGAGCAGGGACATCTTTAGACCACGTTGCTCAGAGCCCCGTCCAGCCTGGCCTCGAATGTTTCCAGGGATGGGGCCTCCACTGCCTCTCTGGGCAACCTCTAGTGTTTCACCACTGTTACGGTAAAAAATTTCTTTGTTATATCTGGTCTAAATCTATCCTCCCTTAGTTTAAAGCCATTACTCCTTGTCCCTTGCCCTGCGTGCCCACCAGCAGCAGCTCCAACCTGGGCATCCTGGGCACCACCCAGCGGGGTTGCTCCTGGGGACACAAAGGGGTATTGCGAGCGGAGCCCAGAGCTCCTCTGTCTGCTTGACAGGGCTGAGGCGGCCAGGGCTGCCCACGAGTGGGAGAAAGGATGCAGTGAGGAGGGATGCAGGCACAAGAGGGGGCAGGGATGCTCGTAGGGAAGAAGGGACGCCTGCTTGGAGGAGAGTTGCTTGCGGGGGAAGAAGAAGGGGTGCTTGCAGGACAGGAGGAGTGCGTGCACGGGCGGCGGGATGCACACCGGGCGGGAGGTGCGGGACGTGCCGCCCGCGGGGGATGCGGGCAGGGGAAGGCAGGGCAGAGCAGCGCGGCGGCGGCGGGGACGGGGGCGCGCCCCGGCTGGGCCCGCCCCTCCTCCCC
>Ga0065711_1000619_pt1 | contig 59804 bp, 43 predicted proteins | sample Hoacrofraction12_FD_59098 | JGI IMG/M metagenome (GOLD analysis project Ga0065711, IMG submission 59098) | Hoatzin crop microbial communities from Cojedes, Venezuela - Epithelial fraction 12 v2 (version 2) | ecosystem: Host-associated > Birds > Digestive system > Esophagus > Crop | place... | reverse complement strand
TTAAGAATTGCAGAAGTTATGTTAATGTCTGTCTGATGAAGCTACACAGGTTTTTGTATCTGTATAGCTTGGCAAATTTGCTCTGTTGTCCACTATATGAATGAAGAATAATCAGACTATACAGATTTGCAGAGGTGTTAAAGGAAGCAATCAGCAAAAATTTTTCTGTAAAACAGGATTTGTTTAAATGAGACTATCAAACTTCTAAAGTACAAGCAGTCTAGCCTACAAAATTTGTATATCTGCATTTCAGCAGGATTCAGTGGTGCTGTACGGTGTGCAATTAGAAAGGGAATAATGACTCCAGGGTCTTGTATGCATTGGAACAATTTCATATGAATTTAGCTGTTCCTTGCGAATGTTTCATAGAAGAGCACTGGCATGCCACATTCCTAGGGGGTGAAAAAAGAATGGAAGAAGTCCAAGAATTTCAGTCAGAGCTAGCTATATATCCTCAGGCAAATATTTGCCAAAATGTGATTTTTGTGCCGATACAAATGATACCTAAGCTTATGTCAAATTTGAGAAATAGTTCCAGCTGCCAAAGAGAAGTATGGAGAATAATTTTTGAGACATGAAATGAAGCTGTGATTTGTGGTATTTCATGTCAAAATTTTCACTGCAAATTTTATGTAAATGTATTAAGCAGCCAGTGAAGAAAATCAAAATGAAAAACAAACCAAAAAAAATCTTTGATTTATTATAAGAGAAGAAATTAGTTACTACTGCTTTCTATGCAGCAGCAGCCCAGTTCCATATCAAGTAGTAGCTTGTGCCTGTGGAGAGAAGAGGCTAGAATTTCTTCTCCAACTGCAAAAGTACAAGGAAGAGTGGAATTGGTGTTCAGGAGATTCTTTTCCCCTACTCCCTACCAGATGAGAAATGAAGTTGCTGACTCACACTCTGCAGATCTTCAACGCATTTTCTCAGATCACCTGGCTTACAAGTTTACATAAAAATAAATATACTGTGAGGGATTATGTCTACTCCCTTAGAGATAAAAGAAGAAAACACAGTACTGCAGTTATATTCAAATAATAAAGATCAGCAATTGCTGCTGTGACACTGTACTTTCCCTGTGAGTCCTGCTCAATAGACATTAGAACCCATCTCAGGCATGTCCTGGGGAGCCCTCAGAGCTTTGTCTTGCTGGTTCCCATTCTCAGAGATTTGAAAAAGATGCTCACAGCAGCTGTGTGAATGTATTTCCCTCGGCCAGCAATGAGTGATCCCGCCTTACTTACTTCCTCCTCCTCAGAATTCGCTTGCACATGCATTGTGATTGCACAATGCTGAAACTTCAAATGTTACAACAAGGACAATAAGTGTCCTTGTTGTAACATTTGTCCCTCACTCCTAGTGAGGGAACAAACTTACAGGTAAGTGGTTGCAAAACATTACTGGTAATGTTCAACCATTCTCAGCACCAGGGAACTTTTGGGTGGGAGAAGGGAAGCATCTCATAATGCCATTTTCTTGATCCTAAACAATTCTGAATTACATTATATGTTTTCACAGTTGAACACCCTTTCCTTATTGCTGTAAGAGATAATATAATTTACGGAATTTCTCTGAACCCTGAGGAGAAGATGAATGATGCTATGGTTCCAATAGCAGGAGTTCAAAATGGTGTTGATGTTGACTTTGATGACTCTGAACAGATGATTTATTGGGTTGAAAATCCGGTAAGGTAGTATTTGTGTTCAAAATGTGCACTAAAATAAGACTTTTTATTTTAAAATAATGTTTTTGACTGAAATATGTAAGCATTGCAGGTAAAAACTTTGATAAATGTAATTAAAAGCAATGAAAGGTGTTTTCTTGGGGTTTTTTGGTTTTTCTGTTTGTATGGTTCTTTCCCCTAGGATAAGATAAAGAAGCTGCATCTCCTTCGTAAATTAGCTTTCATCTTTGTCAGCTGAAATATTTGATTAATTCTATTTCTGGCTCAGCCAAATACATGAACAGGAAATGTTGGAAAGCATTGGCAGAACCATACTCTCAGCCCCTCCTTTGCTATAGTCCACTCTTTCTCGTCTTGTCTTAGGACTTAATTCTGCAAACACAGCCAGAACACTTCTCCATGGGAGCAGTACTTTGGACACAGTGGCACTAAACATTAGAGTGAAAATACATGCATCTAGTTTGAGCACTTAATGAAGTAACATAGTAGAGAGACATCTTTTTCTTTAAGTAGAAGGAAATGGTTGCAAAGCCACAACAATTTCCAAGTAGCACATATGAGACTTACAGATATGAAAAATAGGTTGAATTAATTTTTAATAGTTGATTATAATTGTTTGACTAAGCGTTTTTAATGCTTGTCCTGAACTAAGAAACCATGTGTGTTCCCTAAGGCTAACTCACCACAAAAATAAAATCTGTGGCAGTGTGGAAGATGGATGTGGTAGGAAACTGCTGATTCAGCAATATGTGTTCGCTCCTGGAAACTTAAAAGCACTTCTTTTTTCAAGAAAAGCAATGCTTAGGTCCTGGAGAAGTATAATGGTAGATAAGGAGATTTCTGTAGTTATGTTTTATAGAAACAATTCACACTAACGTATTACCTTTTATCCACACAAGATTTGAGTTTTTTTCCCCAGATAATTTCCCTTACATTTTGCAGGTTTGAAGTAAAAATAAGTTTAAAAATCACTCATTTTAAAGCCTTTTCTGGGTCAGTCATAAAGGAATTGTAATTTATTTAAATACTTATTCATTTAAATTTATAATGTTTAGTTCCCATGAAGTATTTATATAGACCTGTTTAAGCAAACCTTTGCCCAAGAAACTAGATAAATACTCAGGAATCTATTTGATCCTCCATGCATTCTGAAAAGAAGTTCTTGGCAGATCTCAGCCAGCAGATACAGCTGACATTTACAAGAGGTAGAACAGTTCTGCAAGAGGTCATGGGCTGATGCATCCATTAACAGAGCTGGCAAGTGAAATGCTAGCTGCTTCTGCAGGCTGAGTGCGAGTAAGTGCTGTATTTTAGTTAGGTCTTGAGCTCCCACCTGACAAACGCGTGACTATGGGCTGTACCCCTGACTTGCAGGTCTCAGGCTGCTCTTGCTCCCAAACCAAGCTGACACACCTATGTCAGTCACGGCTCGCTCTCTGAAAAAAGATATTTCTGTAGTTTCTAATGACAGAGGCGTACTTGCCTATATTCTTAGTTATAGTCCTTGTCCACTGCCACAAGACCTCTTCCTTAACACCCTGTTTTGCCTTCATCCATTGCGTGTTTGGATTTTCCGGGTGTTTGTCTACACTCGCATAGTTTATAGCTGTAATTTCACTGCCAATGTTGCCAACAGTTGAAGCTGTAGTTAGAGCTCAAGTGAACATCGGTCAACTCATTCACCCTGTCTGAAGCATCTTGAGGGAGCAGAGAGAAGTATCAGAGTCCTCCCTATTCTACCTGAAAAACACTTCCCAAGTATTTTTATCTTCAGCTGTTATGTTCCCTAGGTTATTAATTGTAAATGTCAATAATAGGCAGGAGAATTCCTTACTGTCTTTCAAGTGTCTATGATACTCTACATGGTTGTAAATATTCAACGTCCATCAGGCTCTCAAAGTAGGTTTATACGGTACCAAAAGTTATCCTACTTCCTTCTGTAGACTCCAGGACAGGTTAATTTGCAAATAGCACTACATTTTTAGGATTCAGCAAGCAACACTCTACCAGTGTCTAAGAAATTCTACCTGTTTAAGCCAGCAGTGAATTTGGTCTGGAGTTCTTGTTCAGGTTTTTGCCATTTGATATGTTGATTCCTTTCTGAAGCACCATTTTAAATTCTGCCCTGAGGTGTTTAGGCAGTGTACCGATATTGTGGTAACAGAGCATGGACAAAATGATCACTGGGTGCTTTTCCTAAAGCTGTTTATACCTTGTTTCTGCTCTTAGATGGCAACTGCAACCTGTTCTCCATTTTTTACTGCCTGGGCCTGCTCTGTCTCTGCCTGTACCCCCTCCCTTCCTGAACTGAGCTAGTGTTAGCTGCGCAGCTTCCATCTTCAGGTGATGCAAGGTTCAGGCTCTAATGGTGCACTCTATGTTCTGTCCCTTTGAGTTGGCAGTGCCCCTCTGTCTTTCCAGCAAAGTGCCAGAGCAGAACAGACCTACTGCATGTGTTGCCTCAGTGAAGAACTGGGCTGGTGGGTCCCAGTGCTACCTTGTCTGGGAGCCTGCACCATGGAGTGAGATCTTCCAAGGACAGGCACAGCATGTCTGCGTCAGTGGAGGAGGAAGTAAATAGTGAGGGGAGAGAAACTGATTTCAACCCTTGCCCACAGCTCCCCTAACCCTACTGACCTCTTATCCAAAGGACTTAATAATGTGCGATAGCTGCTGGTATTTCAATTCTACATCAATACTAGTTGTGAAAGATTCGTGTGATAATACACAGGACTTCTGCAGAACACCTGTAAAACTGACATAACCTGAAGAAAGCTCAGGAAGGCAGCTATGGTAACCGTTTCAGACCTTTATCTGGCTTGTCTCTCTGTTTAGTGCTTGTTTATATCATGCTTTAACATCACACACTGTAGATAATATCATAGAATCTGCAAGTGATAGGTTATCATTTCAAGGGTTACCCTGGTGAAGAATCTTAGTCTTGATTCTATGTATTACAGCTTATTAAAAATTTTGTTCTTAAATATTTATGCGTGGAGAGAGCACTATTTTCCCTTACTAGATTTCAGGTGTATTGAAGACAGTTAACTGAGGTATACTGGTAAAAATCTTTTGATAATGAAATACAAATTACAGAAGTGTGACTGTATATAGCTTAAATGTATACAGTTCAACCTTGTGTAATATAGTAGTTTTATTTCTGTTGATCAGGTTTTGTTTGGTGAACAGTAATGCCTCTTTACACTGGATAATTGTGATTACAATAATATTTTTCCCATGTTTATGCCTTGAGCATAGGTTTCTTTCTACTGGATTTTCATTTTGCTAAAAAAAGATTGTAATATAAAGTGCTGATGTAGTTGGAATAAACCAGTGTGTTCTGCTCTTGACATTTTTCTATGTTTGTTATCTCTTTTTTTCCAAGGGTGAAATTCACAGAGTGAGGTCAGATGGAACCAACAGGACAGTTTTTGCTCCAGCAGCTGTTATTGGTGCTCCTTTTGGCCTGGCATTGGATTGGATATCTGCAAACCTGTATTACAGTAACCCAGGGACGCAGTCAATTGAGGTAATTATTTAAGAGGGGCAACAGGAAAGTAAGAGCCTAGATTTTTGACTGCTATATATATAGGTTGAAATTACTAATTTTTTTTTAGTGAAAAAGTGAGATTAGATTTATTTTAAAATGCAAACAGTCTGTAGAGCAATACTTTACAAACATCAAGAAATAAATCTGAATTTGAGCACAGTCAAAAAAATTGAAAGCAGTGTATTCAGGGAACTTTATTTGTGCATAGATCTCTTCCCCTTCCCCCTTTTTTTTTTATCTTCCGTTCAAGTCATTAAGCTTCTGATGTTTGACACACAACCTTTCTGATCAGTAGAGTTATTATTATTACTATTATCACTTCAAATCAATGATCCCAAAGCAGTGCCTCTGAAAGTAAAGGAATGTTGCCATCAAATGCAGTAAGATACACTCCCAAATGCTTTGATATCCTATTATGTAGCTTTCTAGAGACTGGCAGTCTTATGGTATGTGAAGGATAAAATTGCCATTTAGTGAAGCAAATAGAGTATAAGCAATATATAATAGAGTAATGACTGTGAATAGGCACAGTCATTAATGTCCTTGTCTTGAGATATAAATATGTACTATTAAATTTAAAGACAGCTAATTTAAACAAATAAAATGGAATACTTTCTAAATCAACATTTCGTCAACTTGTTCAGCCTGTAATGCTTTCAAGATATTGTGGAAGCTGAAAGATTAACTATTTTGATACCTTATTTGTTAACATAGGCAAATTCTGAGCTGGAAGCAGCTCATTTAAGGGGTGTGTGTTAGAGAAGGGAGATGGTCAGAGTACAGAACAATATTGCTTTTTCTTCATAGTATTTGAGAGTCTTCTTCAATTTCAACTCCATGTGGATTTAGGCTTCCTTCCTTTAATTTGAAAATCTATCGTAAATTCTGTATTACGTGCTCTAATGAGTTTAATGTTTGTATAGGTCCTGAAGTTGCATGGTGACGTAATGTACAGGAAAACACTGATTACCAATGACGGTACCTCTCTGGGAGCTGGCACGCCGATTGGTTTGACAGTTGATCCAGCAAGAGGGTAAATTTCCAAAATTGCTGTTGTCTTTGTGTATTAGTATGTTCTCCACGTTTTTCTTAATTTTTGGGGTCTTCAGCTTCCATCCTGGATTTGACATGGGGTTTTTTTTTCATATTTGTGCAAAATTTATTTGTTCTTTGTCATGGTTTAGCCTGGCAGGCCGCTAAACACCACAGCTGTTTGCTCACTCCTTTCCCCCTTCAGTGGGATGGGAGAGAGAACTGAAAAAAAAAAAAAAAGGTGAAACTTGTGGGTTGAGATAAAGACAGTTTAGTGGGACAGAAAAAGAACAGAAAATAATAATAATGATAAAATAATACACAAAATAAGTGATGCACAATGCAATTGCTCACCACATTCTGACTGATGCCCATCCCATCCCTGAGCAGCAGTAGCCACCCCTTGACCAACTCCCCCTGGTTTATATGCTGAGCATGACATTGTATGGAACGAAATACCCCTTTGGCCAGTTGGGGTCAGCTGTCCTGGCTGTGCCCCCTCCCACCTTCTTGTACACCCCCAGCCTACTTGCCAGTGGGATGGTGTGAGAAGCAGAAAAGACCTTGACTCTGTATAAGCGTTGCTTAGCAACAACTAAAACATCAGTATGTTATCAATATTATTCTCATACTACATCCAAAACACAGCACTGTACCAGCTACTAGGAAGAAAATTAACTCTAACCCAGCTGAAACCAGGTCATTCTTTTTAAGCCCTAGAAAATAATTGCATGGCTTCATAAATTGTTGCATAGCTGTTCATTCTCCTTAATTTACCATATACTTATATGTTAATTTTTTTTTATTAAAAAGGATCTCAGAATATTATGATTGTGAAAAAAATCTCTGAAAAATGGGAACCCAGAGTAAAGAGAACTCTGAAGTCTTTCTTTGTAAAATGTTATGAATATCTTGTGATGTCTGTCTTGAGGCCTGTCTGCAGTAGAAAGACACACTGCATGGGAAGAATGTCACATGTTCAATAGCGTAACACTACAGACAATTTTACTACTCTCTCCCAAAGACATATAATTTACTTTTTTTTCGAGTAGAGTACTCAAAACTGCAATCCAATCCCCAGCCACAATATTCCATAGGAGCATATTAGTAATGAGACAGTTCTGCTGGTGACTTGGAAGGCTTTCAGATAAATTGATGCCTGACTTTTTGTCCCTAGTTGGGAGTCTGGCTGCCATGTGCCCCACGTGTTCTTCAGCAGTGGAGGCCAGAGCAGTGCACATATTCCCCAGAGCCAGATAATGGAATTCTCTTTCATCTAGATTGTTAGACTTGTCATTTTATTTAAGTTGGAACCAAACTCACTGCTGAAACTTTGCAGCTGTCTGTGATACAGAATTATTATTCTCCCACTTTATTGTTATAGTCCTAATACTCTACTGAGTTTACCTGCTGACGGTATTGTGGATGACACAGAGGAGGATATGAATTTCTAAAAACAATTTAGCAGGCATTGTTCCCTTTTTCAAGGAAACAGGCATTTCTCTTTTTAAAGAGAAACAAGCATTTTTGTCTTTTTTCAAATGAGCTTTTTTTCATTATGTCCTTGTTCAAAGTGGTCTCTGTTCAGCATGTGCTGAAGTGTTTGGCTGAGGAAGGATTTAAGCCTATGCTCAAGTGACTCTGATCCATGGATCTCTGCTATCAGCTTTGCTAACAGATGTGATGATGTGTGTTACAGGAAGCTGTACTGGACAGACCATGGCACTGACAGTGGAGTTCCAGCAAAGATTGCCCGTGCAAACATGGATGGATCGGGCATACAAACCCTCTTCACTGGCAACCTTGACCATGTAGAGTTCATTACCATTGACATTAAGGAACAAAAGTTGTACTGGGCTGTCACAAGCACAGGAGTGGTAGGAGATTTTTTTCAAGAATTGCTTTTTTACCTGTCAGTCTATCTCTGTCTGTGGTTCACATGACTAATTCAGTTACTTTAGTTTACTCATGTAACTGGGAGTTGCAGGACCGAGCAAAATCTGAGTAACTGTTGATACTAGTTACCATTAAAAACATATTATTGATTTGAATGAAAAACCAGAAATCATTATTGGTATGCTGCTGACCCTTTCCTTCCTCTCATGTATAAAGAGATTTTAGTAGCATATGTTGCGTTTTAATTTTGTGTGGTAACATTGATCTTTTATTTTAAGAAATGTATTACATTTATTAAGCTTTAAACTGATTTCTTAGGTTGAGAAAGGCAATGTGGATGGTACAAATCGTGTGACTCTGGTGGTTCATCTTTCTCACCCATGGGGAATTGCTGTGTATGATACTTTTCTGTACTATACTGATCGAGATTATGAAGTTATTGAACGAGTTGACAAGTCCACTGGAGCAAACAAAGTAGTACTGAGAGATAATGTCCCAAGACTGAAGTGCCTACGCGTGTATTACAGAGACAGTGAGTATTTGCTAAAGAGACATTTTAAGCTATCCAACTTGTGAAAACTCAAACTTCCCTCAGAGGCATAATGCACATTCTTTGAAAGCAAATGGTATGATTAGGCTTTCAGGAAAAGTGTCAGAAGCATTTACCTGCTTTTCGGAAAGAGATGTTCCATCATTCTGTTAAGGCATCTATTGGCACATGCAGTTTTACTAAAATATTATCAATGTAATATTTGCTAAATAACAAATTTTGTTACTTTGGCTTCAAATTTATGTATCTGTTTTATCTGATTCTTGGCCCCATTGATCTTAGAGTACAATAAACCAGCAAATCCATTGCTAAAGCTTATGTGCTAAAATGTACAGTGATTAAGATCTTTATTTTTGTCAGCTGGTTGTTAATACTATGCAAGTATATGAATTTGGTTATATAGCTGCAGGAGTTTGTGATGACACAGTTCAGATTTTTTATGTCTTGCCATGTGTGTCTTTCACAGATTCTGCTGGTTCCTCAAATGGCTGCAGTAATAATATTGGAGTTTGCCAGCAGCTTTGCCTGCCTGTACCTGGTGGATTATTCTCCTGTGCCTGTGCTACCGGCTTTCAGCTAAATCCTGATAACAGAACCTGTTCCCCATACAGCTCATTTGTAATTGTTTCTATGCTTTCTGCAATTAAAGGATTTAGTTTAGAGACATCTGATCACTCTGAAGCCATGGTACCACTGGCAGGAAGAGGTATGTGAATATTATAGTAGGAAAAAATCTTGTAATGCCTAATATTTTGGCACTTCTTGCTGGCATAGCACATATTTTAAACAAGTTAGTTTATATCAATGATGATTATTACTTTTCAATTGTTTCAGGACGAAATGCGCTTCACGTGGATGTTCACATGCCTTCTGGTTTCATTTACTGGTGTGACTTCAGTAGCACAATTTCTTCTCAGAATGCAATACGTAAAATTAAACCTGATGGTTCTTATTTTAGAAATGTTGTTACAAATGGAATAGGACGAAATGGGATCCGTGGCATTGCAATTGACTGGGTAGCAGGTAAGCATAGCTGAATTTAGGAGAATGTTATTCTGTACAGATTGTAAAATTTTTAGACTAACATAAACGGATCCTAGTGGAACTATTTTGAATGGAAGTCCTATGATTCTAACTTGTGTGTCTAAGGACTGATTTTAAAACAAGAAATAGTACTGAATCACTCTTATGTTTAGATAGGTGTGTAAAAATGAAAGTTTATCAGAACAGATGGATACAACCTTTTCACATGATGCTTTCATATTTGTCTTAGGGCTTTTTTCTTCTCTGTGCACTCATAAATAGCTGTAATCCAGTGTACTACTGTATTTTAATACCATAGTGGAAAACAGGTAGCAGAGAAGAGTGCACAAAAGTTGTCTGATGACATTGTTGATAAGAAAGAAGGACCCTTCATCTACCCTCAGATTACTTTGTACAAATCCTATAAATTGGAATGAAAAGTAAAGAAAGCAGAAGAAATACTTTTTCTTTGAACTTTAATTTTCCCCCTTGCACTTCCTGTTCCTATTTAAATGTATTAGAGATTAATTCAAACATTAACTTTTCAGAAAGTGTTCATCGACCATTGCCATTAATACCTTTATTTTATACATAAACATACTATATATATGTTTTGCAAAAGCTCTTCTGTTGATTGATAGGCTTGTTGGGATGAGTTTTAGAATAATCATCTACTGTATTCATTTAACTTATTTACTGTATACAGTGCTGTGCTATAACATGGATTTCATAGCTGTGCATTGTAAAAGGTAAAGGAATAGGCATATGGAAGGGCAAACCAACAGTTTAGATTAAAAAAGCCAAACCAACAGAACACCAAAAGAACAGCTGTAGTTAATGCACTTTTCATCTTATACCACTGATTTTTCCCCATGGAAATCAATGAGGATTTAGAAATTGATTGACTATCGTCAGTCTGGGTGTCTTCTAATTCTTCAAAGTGTAGGCAAGTACCTTATGCTTCCAACTACTAAGATGTTTTGGATATTCATTTTATAGCTTAGTATTTTATCAGCTCATGTTTCTTAGATGTTAATGATATATATTAACTTTCTGGTTTGTTTTTCACTCTTTCTTTTTTTCTTCGTTAAATACAGGAAATCTTTATTTTACAAATGCATTCCTGACAGAGACTTTTATAGAAGTTTTGCGTTTAAACACAACTTATCGCCGTGTTCTGTTGAAAACTACCATAGATATGCCAAGGCACATAGTAGTCGACCCAAAAAACAGATATCTCTTCTGGGCAGATTATGGGCAAAATCCAAAGATCGAACGTGCATTTCTTGACTGCACCAACAGAACAGTTCTTGTGTCTGAGGGTGTTGTCACACCTCGTGGGTTGGCCATAGATCACAGCAATGGTTACATTTACTGGGTGGATGATTCCTTAGATATGATTGCAAGAATTCAGCCTGATGGTGGTGATGTTGAAATTGTGCGTTACGGCAGTCGCTATCCAACTCCGTATGGTATCACTGTCTTTGGAAGTTCTATAATCTGGGTGGATCGGAACCTGAAAAAAGTCTTCCAAGCCAGCAAGGAGCCAGGCAACTCTGATCAGCCAACAGTAATACGAGACAACATTAATTGGCTAAGGGATGTTACCATTTACAACAGTCATTTCCAGTCACGTTCACCCCTTGATGTCAACAACAATCCTTGTTTGGACAACAACGGAGGCTGTTCTCATCTGTGTTTTGCCCTGCCTGACATGCAGACACCCAGGTGTGGTTGTGCCTTTGGAACACTAGGCAGCGATGGCAAGAGATGTTCCATTTCAACTGATGATTACTTGATTTTTGCTCTTGAGAATGCCCTCAGAAGTATCCACCTAGATCCTGAAAATCACAGTCCCCCCTTCCGCCCAGTCAATGTGTTAAGAACTGCAGTGGCCCTGGATTTTGACAGCATAAACAACAGAATATATTTTACACAAAGTTATCCTTCAGGGACAGGAAGAATCAGCTATGTTAGTATTTACTCAGGAACTGGCTCTCCAACAGTAGTTGCATCTGGTAAGTGCACTGAAATATGATACAAAGTAATTGGATATTGAAAAAAATGGACTGCAGCACCTAGCACTAGCTCAGCAGGTATTTTTATCCTGATGGTCAAGGTAGACTATTTAGTTAAGATATTTGATTAAATGCTCCTTTTGACTCTTCTTGTCAGTTTTTTTCCTCTTCTGAGATTCTTATTTCATCTTGATCACAATGAAGTGGAAGTATAAAAATGTTACATATAGTTTTTATATATATGATAATATTTAATAAATTAAAATTATATATAGTAAATTATTATTATGGAGGGAGAGATGATTCCTGCTACCAGAATAGCAAGCCGAACTTAGGTCTATCTAACGAAATGGTCTTTGTAACACTACTGCATGCACAGGACTGCCTGAGTCCTAAGTATTAGTTCTTCAGATTTCTAAATGGACAGATTTTCACAAGGAGATCTTTGGTGTTGCCACATTATAATAGGCAAAGAGTATTGCAATATCTCAGGAAACCGTACTGAACTCGTGTGTGTGCTTGCATCTGTCTAAGACCTGGGGACTCCAGACGGCATAGCCTTTGACTGGATCAACAACAGAGTTTACTACAGTGACTACCTCAATCAGACGATCAGCTCCATGGCTGTGGATGGCTCTAACCGCACAGTGATTGCCCGGGTTCCACGACCAAGAGCTGTTGTATTAGATCCCTGCAGAGGGTATGTGTTGCACTTCGTGTATGTTATTTTGACTGCAAGTGAAACTACAGTTTAGACTTTGATGAAGACTGCCAGATACTTCCTGTTCTGAGCCCTAAGTTTCAGGTGTGCATAACAACCCTAGATCTAACTCTTCAGGTTTAAATTTTCTAAGGTGATCTCAACCTCAGAGATTTGAATTTTCTTCTGTGATTTTTAGAAAGTTTATGAATGTGTAGTGCATGAGGCTCCACTTAGTGCAAGTGGGAGCCAGGTACTAGGGGTAAATGAGAACCATGTTACAGGTGTTTGTCAAGAAGTCAACCATCCTCCATTTGCTGTGTAAGACAGAAAAACAAAGGGTATTTCTTGAAATCAAGATTTCTTTGAGAATATCATATGATGATAATCAGGTGACACTGCCAAGAGATCTCTCTGTAGAGTCTTACATGATCTGTCCCCTTTTCTGCTGCATTTCCTGAATGCCTCAGAAGAATTCTTGTTTCCATATCAAAACACTCCCTGAGAGGCTGGGGACATCACGGTATTATACTGTATTTCTAATTTCATTACTAATTATACTCTGTTTCAAATGAAGATAGATAAGAAAGAGATTAAATGACTTTATGGATTCCCACAGGAGCTAGAAAAACTTTTCTGACATTCACTCCAGTGGAGCCCAGTGATCCCTGCTAGAAGATTCCCTTGTCAATGTGCGCCAAAATAGAGGCAGATGTTCTTTCCCACTAGTTTTGCACTGCACGCTTCAGTGAGAGACACCAGGGTAGAAATACCCTGGAGCAGATAAGAGCTTCATGAGCTTTATTTGCTGAAAATATAACCTTGCAATCATGTTATTGACAGGTATATGTACTGGACTGACTGGAGTTCAAATGCAAAGATAGAGCGAGCTACACTTGGAGGAAACTTCAGAACACCTATTGTAAGCACCAACTTGGTATGGCCAAACGGGCTTACCCTGGACTATGAAGAACAGCAGCTATACTGGGCTGATGCAAATCTGTATGTATTGTTGGTTTACATTTGTTGGTTTACATTTGGTTAATTTTTTAATAGGTCTGTTAATTATTTCTGCTCATTTCTTATTTGTTTTTCAGCAATTCAGTTGAATTTGGTACTTTGTATTACACATCTTAAGAGTTATGTAATAGCAATGCAATCTCAAGTCTTGATATTGATGTGGAACTACTGCACAATAAGAAGTTTTATTATGCCACAGTGCAGATTTAGTCCACTGCTTTATGGCATTTGTACCCCCTGGCAGTTTGTTCATCTTACATGCAACTTGGGACTTTTATAAGCATCTTGTCTAACAAATACAATCCCAGTGTACATTTTACATCATTCATTGCTCATGGCGCCTGTCACCTGTGGAATTCAGCATGATGTTCTTGCTGTTGCCTACCAGACGGAACTCTACACTTCAATTTGTGCCACCAGAATTTCTGCTGTCAGCAGGAAAGTTTTTAAAAATAGTTCGGTTTGTATCCATTCACATTCACCCAAATGACTGCAGCAGTCAGACCTTTCCCCTATGGTTCCTTCAGCATGGCAGTTGTTTTGTAGGCTTTTCCTTTGCTGTGACAGAAAAGTGATGTCTGTAATGTAATAACTCTTATAGTCTGTGCGTGTATGGGATCTTCTTGGAGGAAGGCATTCTTATTTGGATCCATCTGTGTGCAGAAGGACAGGGCATCTGAAATGGGACCTTCTATTTTAAGGGGAATGCTGGATGTCAAATGAGACATCCTCTTTTCTCTTTCAGACTCTAGTTAATGTAGGTAGGGGAGCATATGCTTCAACAGTGTGAAGTTGTCTTTGTTCTGTCTTTCATGGAGAGGGCCTTTACCCCTTCAGAGGGACAGATACCACTATCGGGTAAGATATGAAGCGCAGACACTCAAAAATGACAATGCTCCTTAGCTCTGAATGCACCAAGAGAATACAAGTGCGAGGCGTATATTCGTCTCCATTTTAAGTCTTCCTTATTCTCATCTTGCTTATGCTAGTCTCCCAAAGGTGCTATCCTCTTTTCTTTAAAGTAGTGTTTCTGTTCTTTTGTTCTAGACCCTTCTGTTGCCTTGTAGGCATTGTGATACGATTGAGCACATACGCAACTCTTGAGATACATCTGAAGCATATAGAAAGTATGTGCTAGTTGTACTCGGTTCCTTTCCTGTATCTTCACAATTGGTGCATACAACATAGTAAGAATCCCTCACCAGATAACACCTTGGAACACTATGTACAGGGCTCCCCCTCGAAAGTTCCCTGTGGCTTGAAAGGGGGAAATTCTCCTGCAATACAGGCTCAGATAGTCGCATTTGAGCTTCTTTCTTTTGTAGAAGCACAATTTCATAGAAAAGTGCCTTTGTGCACTTTTCTTACAACTGTTCTTTCACATTAAAGTTTTTGCCTTATAAAGTGTCTGCCTATTTTTATTTTCCCGTAGTAGTTACTAAAATCATATTTTTTCTTCTCCTCCCTATATGAAATGCAGCCTTTCACTTCCTACAAGTGATGACAAAGGAGATGACCTGTTCAGCTTGTTGAGAAATTTCTTATCTGCTCATTTTGTCTTGTTAGCCATTTCCATTCTTACTGAGCCCACACTGGCAGTCTACATGCCTTAAATACAAATGCCTTAAATACAATTGGTAATAATTAAATTTTGTCTCTAGCGGATACTTAAACATACAGTTGCTTTGATGTTCGAAAAAATAAGGTCAAGTGATTTTCTTACTGCTAATGCTAAATTGTTGGAGCATTTCTGTGTTTCTGTGAGAACTCTTTTGGTGGCTTGAACCAAAAGATGGAGCTTCTGCTTGCAGTCTCCAACAGCAAGATTTGGCCCTTCTGAATTCACAGACAAGAGGTATTGACCACACAGTGACGAACAGGGAGAGAAGCGGCTATCAGGAAGAACATCACCGGTTGGGATGTCTTTAGTCCCACATCTTCCTTATCCTTACCCTCCATAGGGCCATTCTGTGACTCTTATTAACTCCTTTTCAGAAGCTTGTGTGTGAAAGATACCACAGCCTCTTAGAGAATCGTTCTGTTCCATTGACGTTCCGTAAACACCACTCCACTTCTTAGGCCTTATGCCTTTATGCATAAGCATACACACAGGTAGCTTTGTCTGCTCTTTAGAGATGAGTATTAAGAGCAGTGCAGTTGAATGATGCCATACTTGATGGAGCAGAGACAACCCGAAGTGAGTTCTTTCTGTCAGTAAAAGGTTGGCAGCCTTGCCGTGTGAACGTTACAGTGTGACTGAACAGCAAGATGCTGGGAGCTGGACACAAGGAACAGCCTTTGTCTGTGCTCGTTCTCGTTCTACTATCTTCAGCTGGCTGACTATCTCATCTCATCTCATCTCATCTCATCTCATCTCATCTCATCTCATCTCATCTCATCTCATCTCATCTCATCTCATCATCTCATTTTCAGCATTTACTTATATCCTGATGTTTTCTGTCAAGCTGTTTCTCTTCCTTTGAATAACCCCATCCATTACTTGTTAATCCTTCTCTTGTCATCCTCATTGCAAATAACTTTTGAACATTCTCAATTTTCTCTTCTCTCATGCTTTATTCTTGTATGGTCTGCCTGTCTCAGGAATCTGTGTGGTAAAAGGAACCTTTAACATTTGTCATTGTTTTATAAATAATGTTTAGAAATATGTCCTTGCATGAATAGTGCATATGAAGTCTCCTGGCATCAGCATGTTTTCTCCTGCTTCCCCACTGACCTTTGCTGAAGTGCTCATTACAGGTGGGAATGGCTGAAGGGGAGAGGCAGTGACAAGGTGGTTGTGGGTCAGTAGTACTGTCTGCATGAGTTCACATACAGCAGGAACATGTCTATCACAGAACTTGGAGTTAAATGCTGATTTTCTGGGGCTCCTTGAAGTCTTGCATGTTGGAATTTTGTTTATCATTGCAAACACTGTTCTAAGGTAGAATCAGAACTGGAATTTCAACTAGGAAGAAATGTTTATCATAGACTATATATTTTATATATGTGGTTGTCATTAATATTAGAACTGTCTTTCCCTCCTGTATTCTTATATGAGAAATAGCGAAAAAATGCGTGTTTATAGTCTTGTGAATTTGCTTGTATTTTCTGATTGTGTAAATTTGGATCTTCAGAAAATAAAACTGAAATGAAAATGTGTCCCATTTCATGGGAAATCTGGTTTTCTCCTTGTACAAGAAGTCATTAACATCATACCCATTCCAAAAGTATATTCTCTCATGAAGTTTTGCATTGTTTTTAGATATCAGTAGTGTAGTTGTTTAAACATTTCAGTCTTCAGCCTGATTACTCTCAGTACATTATTGTGTCAGTATTACAGAGCTGCTACTCTGCATCACTATTGAAGGCATAGACTGGAAAATTTGAGATTATTAACTCATAATAGTACCCTGCATATTGGTGCACATTACCAAAATGGTGGATACTAGTTGCAGGACTAATTAGAGCATGGCTTTATGCATTAAAGACTTTCTTTTAAGGTGTAATAATTTCTTTGTTATTTTAGACAGAAGATTGAGCGATGCACTCTCACCGGTACAAATCGTGAGGTAATTGTTAGCACTGCTCTACATCCATTTGCAATGACATTGTTTGATCAGCACATATATTGGACAGACTGGAACACACGAAGCATTTACCGAGCTAATAAGTATGATGGTTCGGATCAGATTGTAATGATCATGAATCTTCCACAAAGACCAATGGATATTCATGTCTGGGCAAAAAGTAAGCAGCAGCAGTGTACCAACCCTTGCAACCAGTTCAATGGTGGCTGCAGTCACATCTGTGCACCAGGTAAGTTGTTACACTTTGATGACTGTAAGCTGTTAGTGTTGCTTGTTCTACAGTTCATAGTAGAACAGTTTTAGTCACATGGGGACAGCTAAAATATTTCTTGGTATTCCTGAATGTTTAATATTTATTTTACTTATAAATGCAATCAAAATGATTGCCATTCAAGATCATAGTATTTTGCAAACACACCTGAGGTTTGTGTCCGAGAACCCTCACAAATAGAAATAATGGGTTTCTCTAATTTAAACCAAAACATTGTTTTCTGGGGTTTTAACTTTTTTTTCCTCGGGGATGAGACATGAAGTGAGCTCTGCAGCATACGATTACCTTGGGAATACATACTGATACGCTGTATACTGAACAGATGTTTTCTGTCACATATTCAAAAAATCTTTATGGTCACTATTTTTTTTATCACATATTATTATCAAGTCCTTCCCTAATGATTAATTTCCAAAATAAACATTTCTACTGCCTCATTTTAAATGTTGGACAATTACTAAGAAGATAACACAAATTTCTGTCTACAATGTGGAGCAGATGTCCTTTTGAGTCATGGACTCCAGAAGCATACTCTGTATCATCAGCTCTATATTGGGGTGAGACCTGAGTGACACATGTATCCTATCTTGTATCTCTCCTTGTGCATGTGTAAGCAGACAGTCAAAGCGCTCCAACAGGTTGCCAGTCCAGGTGGCCAGGAAACCAGAAAGGCAGTGCACCCCAAAGAGCATACCTGTTACAGAGCTGATTCATGTGTTGTGCATTTTTGGAAGTTATGATCCTTGACTTTAAAAACCTCATTCAGTGCCTGCTTCCATTTTTAGCATCTTAAATGCCTTTAAAAATCTGTCTTGCCTGAAAACAATTCAAATTTCTAATTGATTTTGAGAGCAGTTAGTCTAGTGCATGGAGTTTTGAAAACCGTGTTTCGATTCTGAGGGACAGAGCCTCAGCTGGTGTGGCACTGATACTCGAAAGCATCAGATGCCATCTTGCTGCCAACCAAAAATTATTTGGACAACAAGCAAATATTAAGATACTCCAGGTTCTCATCTCAGTTCATCTAGGGAACTCTGAAATAACTCTTGTGGGTTTTGATGGGTTTGCATACGCTTAACTGAGATGAAAATCTGGCTAAGTCACCACACTTCTATGTAAGCAGATGGATCTTAGAGGAATTGTGAGAAGTTAATTGCCTTTTCCAATGGTACAACTGTGAACGGTTTCATAGAATCCTATGCAAAGCATCAATGTTAAATCTGTTTCATTTTTTTATCTCTTGTTTTTTTCTTAAACTGTCAAACATAAATTTAGGTCCAGCTGGTGCAGAATGTCAGTGCCCCTCTGAAGGTCGCTGGTATTTAGCCAATAATAACAAGCACTGTATTGTGGATAATGGTACCAGGTGTGATACTGGTTTCTTTACATGCCTTAATGGGCAATGTATCTCCGAGCGATGGAAGTGCGACAATGACAATGATTGTGGTGATGGCAGTGATGAGTTGGAAAGTGTGTGTGGTAAGCATTTAAAATAACTGCATGAAAATGATGCAGACTCTGTCTTGTCTGTATGGTATTCTCTAACACTTTTATGGCTTTATGATCATGGATCTTGTGGCTGTAGTTTGGAAACAATCCCTCGCTTGCTCACAGACTTGGGGTCTGAATAGCAACTGGTTCGCTGTAGAATCCAAAAGCGCTATAGTATTGAATTTTTAGCATGTATAGCCAATTTCTACTTTGTTTAATTCAAATATATATTTTACTTTTCATGCAGTCCGTTTTGCGGCTGTGTTTGTCCTGGCAGGTAAAAAAATCGTGATTTTACTTGTTACTTTGTCAGAGAACTTAGATTACATCTTATCCATGTCTATTCTTTCTCTCTTTCTTTCTTTTTTTTATTTTCTGCAGCTTTCCATACTTGTCAGCCAACAGCTTTTACGTGTGGTAATGGGCGATGCGTGCCCTATCATTACCGCTGTGATCACTACAATGACTGTGGAGATAACAGTGATGAGGTTGGCTGCTTGTTCCGAACTTGTGACTCCCACACAGAATTTACTTGCAATAATGGAAGGTGTATATCTCTTCAGTACGTCTGCAACGGGGTAAACAACTGTTACGATGATGGCACATCAGATGAGAGAAATTGTCGTAAGTTTATCCTAATTACCTAGTGCATATTTGAGTCTGACTCTTTAGACCAAAGAAGAGCCAAATATTTTTGTGTGTGAAGAATTCTGACAAAACCAGCAAAGGGGAGAAAAGATTTCGTTATTTGCATTACAGATTTTACTTTGTGTTATTTCAAGTGAATAGAACTGTTAAAAGATATTCCAGAGTACCCTAAGATATTACATAATAACTATTGCTTTAAATAGTCTGCCTTGGTGCAACAAATGCTCATGCAGTGCTGAATGTTAGGTCTTGTGAGTAATCCCATGAATTTAAAAAAGATTATTTCAGATGAATTGGATGTGAGGCTTGTATTTTTGCAGGATTAGCCTGGAGTTTGACAGTGGGTTTTTACTTGTATCATGCTATATTAATTATACTAGATTTAATCATCAGGATTGTATATTGTGACTCTCATGCAGGCAGTTTGTTCTGTTTAAAATTATCTTCCTTAGAGCTCTCAAAGTTATCAGTTGTATTTGTTTTTCTTAAGATGTAAACTATGATTAGTTTGATATTGACTACTTATTGCAGATAATCAAATGAATCATGTCTTTGCACTAAGATTACATTCTTCCATGGAAAATTTATATCTGGAGTCAGTGAAAGTGATGAAAGTGTGTTTAGAGAAGTTTGGGATTTTTTACACTTCTGTGTGCACACTGATTTTTTTTTTTTTTCTTTTTAACATATTATTTGTGACAATTTTTTTGTTCTCGGTGAAATCTGAATATTTGAAATTCCTGGTCTGTTAGTAATTTTTAGTTGGTCTGATGATTCATACAGTACTAGCTGGTTGCAAATGCAGGTGTTACAGTGTGAATACATGTCAGTTTACATTCCTTCACCCCCAAGTATTAGCATGTATTTCTTTGATCATGTTTTTGTCAGGATTGTTGTCAGTGAAAGCAGTTGTCTAATTATTTCCATAGAGCATGAGTAGTATGAGCGCACTTTAGCAAGTGAGTGACATGAGACTCTTCCTAACAATATTTTGTATTTTTCAATGAGATACAGCTTAACAGTATTTTAAAAAGCTCTGAAGAACTTTTGCTTTTTTTTTCTCCCTCCTTAAAGCCGAGCGCACTTGCCAGTCTGGTTTTACAAAATGTCAAAGCACAAATATTTGCATTCCTCGAACGTATTTGTGTGATGGTGATAATGACTGTGGAGATATGAGTGACGAGAGTCCTACTCACTGTGGTAAGCTAACAAGGCCTTGGTTACTTTTCTGTTAATTCAGTAATTAATTCCACTGATCTTTACCCTGTGACATAATTCTCAAAACATCCGCTCTTGTAATACTAAAGTGTTATAAGGTATATGCATTGTGTTGTTAGTTCTCAATTATCTAAATCATGCTTTTGTCTAATAAAAGGGATCGTAATTTTTTTGCAGCATTTTTATACAGCATTTTAGGGATCATTCCTTTTGCTTATTCCGCTCTGTATCCTTTATGGTTTTACAAGGTAATTGGCACTTAAGTATTGGAGCGAATTGGCTTTTTCTGGAACTTTAACATTAGAATATTTTTCCTTCTAATCAAATGAAATGGTATACAGTCTCAAAGGTAATTTCTTTTAGCTCTTTCATGTAGTTATGTATGCCTTAGCAAATGGTTCATTGTTCATTGTAGCTTCCAGTTAGTGTATAGAAGTGTCTAGTTTTCAATCAGTTGTAATTACAAACCAGTTTATCTTTGCTAGTACAGACATTTGTTTTTGGTACTAGCCAGGTAGTACTTTTCACATATGAAATGTTTTGGATCAGCTTGTAAAACATAATGGATATTTTCAGATAATTCATTTTTTGTATTGTGTAAAAGTGGATTATTTTTGCTTTTGCTGGTTTTCCTAAAGGTACCTGCCTTGAATTAACTATGCCACAATTTCTGTAAAATATGAGTTCATTTTTTCTAGCCAGAATGTGGCCATTTTGTCTATGGACAGCTACATGTCAAAAATGTGTGGCTATATATACAGACATAGTGAGTCTTGTGCTGCTCATGAAAGGTGTGCTTTGTCTCTTCCACTGTTTATCCCAGCAGCACTGCTGAACTATTAAATTGAGAAGTGGTGAAGGGCAAGAAAGAGGAGAGAAACGGGAATGGGAGACGGAATTGCTTTTGATTTCCACCATTAAAGGCACATAGAAGAGCAAGTTAAAAGGCCAGACTAGGTTCTTTTGGTATCTTGAAATCATCAGAGGGTACAGGAAAGTATTAGTAACTGCTGAAGAAATTATCAAACCCACTATGCCTGCCAGGATCAAAGGGCTCAGCCAAAGTGCACAAGGAATGTTTGCAGTGTGCTTAGCTGGAACTATTCAGTGTTACAGTTTGTTCTTCACTGCCATTAAGAGGATTCCTACCTGCAAGTGAAGAAAAATTGGTGGAAGAACAAGGAAAGCATTATCTGCCATGAGATGTTCCTTACTGCATGTTTTGATTCCTTGTAAAGCATGCAGTCTGCTACCTCCTGGTTTGGGCACTGGAGAAATGAGCATACTGGATTGTGGTCATTTTCTTGTGCACAAATCTCAAGTATAAATGTAGAACATATTTACAGTTACTGCATGCAATCCTATTTCCAGGGCAGATTCTGTCTACTTATTAGCTGATATGTATATCCAAGGAGAGAATTAAGTCCATTTTCTGCTTACAAAGATCAAGCTAGTTTGTACAAAGCACTCTTTGCAGATAGGCTGTGAAAAGACATCCTTTCTAGCATAATTTTTTCTCTTTCATTTTTGGGGTCTGTAATTTTTTTCATAACATGGGCTCAAAAGCAACTTAAAACAAATTGGAAAGATAACAGAAAGAAAAAAGTCATACATAGGTTTTTTCTTCCAGTCTCACTGACTTGCACAAATAGTGAGTTTCGCTGTACATCGGGACGTTGTATTCCTGCTCATTGGTACTGTGATCAAGGAATAGACTGTGCTGATGGCTCTGATGAACCTGCCTCTTGTGGTAAGTTTATGCTCAGAAGATACAACACAATAGATTATGAGAAATCAGTAGTTCCTCTTGTAGGCAGCAGCCTGAATCCAGACTAGGTGGAAAAGAAGTATTTTCTGAGGTTTACTCACTGACTCTAAGTAATCTGAGTCACTGAGTAATTGAAGTCTTAAATGCTTAAATCTGTGTATGGAATATGAAGGCTTTTAATTGCCACAATTGATTGTGTTTAATGTGATTATTCTTAATGTATAACCTCCTGTCTCTTTATAAGACTATGATGGTGGTGAATCAAGTGATGAAAAGTAGCAAGTATTTTGATGTTGTTTTGGATGTAAAAGCAGATGTCATGCTGTACAGGGAGTGTGCACGCAATATTGCATTTGGGAAAAAAAGGAATGTGGGATGCAGAGGAACATTTTTCACACAGTATGAGGTAGAGTATCATAGAATTACAATAAGAAAATCCTGTATGTACAACAGAAACTGATGGTAATAAGCAGCAGAGAGGGTAAGAAGGTGAAAAGAAGTAGGGTAATCTCCAGGAAGGAAGAGGAGAGTCTAACTGAAGGAACTGAGAATTGATGTTACAACATAGTCATTATTCTCACTGTAAAAGTTGGCATAACACAAAGCAGAACAGAGTCTTCTATGACTGAAGCAGGGCTGATAGCTCACTTTGCACATTGCTGGAGTTGCGTGCTTAGCTTAAGAGAATGTCTTGCAGCTTACACCTTAACTCTCTTACACTTAAGCTTCTGTTTTGCATTTGTCATAAGATTCTCCCTAAATACCCTCCTCAGTAGATTTTCATGGCAGTGCAGCTTAGCTGAACAAGCAGAGTGACTGTGTTCATTTTAAAGTGCCCCAAGTGCGGAGTTGTTCAAGTGACCAGTTCAGATGTGACGATGGCAGATGTATCCCAGCAACATGGATCTGTGATGGTGATAATGACTGTGGGGATATGAGTGATGAGGATCAAAGACATAATTGTGGTAAGTGATTAATGCAAATAGATGTTGCACTTTCTTTGTTTGTCCTGCAGACATTTTTTAGAAAACAACCAACCAACCACCAAACCTCAACCCTCTGCCAATTTTCCTATCCATAAAGATGCACATTAAGCATGAGGTACACTCTGTACCTTCATTTTCACTATATTGAATTAAAATTGAATATTTTGCTGGTAAAAAATTAAAAACAATTGTTCTAATTTTGTGATTACTCTTCTCTGAATTGTTGAGTTCAAATGGAGCTATAATTAACCTGGGTTGTTTGTGTGATCTGGGCAGCAATAGCAGCTTCAGTGGAGATACTCTCTGATCATCACACGCTACATCTTGTGCATATTAATAACATGTGGTTTTGGCATAATTTCTTTAAAAATTAGTAAGCAAAATAAGCATGGCTGTTTAGAGGGAAGAAGGTTCACCAAGCCTGGTCCTGCTTCTTCATTCTTTTAACAGCAGCTGGATACACTTGCAATCCTTGCCCTCTTTAACTGCAGTGGTACTCCCTCTTTTTGCTCCCTGGAGCGCAGAATACCTTGAAGAAAGCAGGAGATAGAGAGCCTAGGCCTAATATCTGTTCAGCTCCCAGAAAATCTGGCCATGTGCATGAAAAGCTTAACTGAGAATTCAACAAGATCTAGAGTTCTGCACATGCCAGCATTGCCTAAGGAATTGTAAAGTGCTTTGACTCCCAGTCAGCCTCCATAAAGAGCAATGCTCAATGAAAATTAGTGGGAAATGAGTAAGAGTTTTGTCTATGAGAGGGTGCAGTGGTATCTGTCTCTGCACATGCAGCAGAGCGTGGCTCTATTGTGTGTTAAGGGTGGATATCCAGGCTGCGAGTGTGTGCAGCAGGGAAGGGTGTTACATACACAGAGTGTAACTTGGTGTGTCCGTGAACATACTTTTCTTTCAGCAAACCGCAACTGCACAGCAGCAGAGTTCACATGTGCTAACAATCGACCGCCGCTCAGGAGGTGCATTCCTCGGGCGTGGATCTGTGATGGTGATGCTGACTGTGGTGATGCACTTGATGAACATCAGAACTGTACACGAAGATCTTGCACAGAAAATGAGTTTACTTGTAGTAATGGCTTGTGCATCCGAAACCCTTACAGGTTTGTAACTACCTGAGCTGCTGCAGAAATTCTCAAAAATTGCTTGAAATGAAGGAGCTAACTCAACCTTTTTTTCCCACTATTTAGTTGTTAAGTAGATCTGCATATTCTAATGAAACTATTTATCTGCTCTGCATTCATGCATTAGTTTGAATTCGAAACTGCTTTGGAATTTTCTCTGTTAATATCCCCAGTGCTCATCATTAGCATTTAATCCTTTTTATTGTGCCTAGTAACCTCTTCTGAGGTGATTCTGTTCTTGTAATGCGTATGGGGAATACAAGCAGGACTCATGGGATCAAACTATATAATATGACCCTGATTTCTGAAAGTCTTCCATTGGAGCCAATAATATCTGACCTTCTTTGGAAACCAGGAGAGTTCCATTGGAGCCAATAATATCTGACCTTCTTTGGAAACCAGGAGAGTATATCTATCCATCTGCCCTACAGATAGTGATTGCCTTATATTTGAAAAAAGTGTTCATTCTTCTTCAGATGTGACAGGCGGAATGACTGTGGTGACAGCAGTGATGAAAGGGGTTGCATCTATGAACCGTGTCAACAGCACCAGTTTACTTGTCAGAATGGACGCTGCATTTCCAAGGCCTATATCTGTGATGGGGATAACGACTGTGGTGATGAATCTGATGAGCTGGAACATCTCTGTAGCACACCAGAAGCGACCTGCTCTCCCCATCATTTTAAATGCGACAATGGAAACTGCATTGAAATGGTTAAAGTCTGCAATCGGTTGGATGATTGCTTAGATGATAGTGATGAAAAAGGATGTGGTATGTGTAGATTTATTTGTACTGTCTTATTTAATTTCAAATGCTTAAGCAGCTTTAAAAAAAATGAACTCTTAAGTCAATTGCTTCATTACAATCATATCTATTCCATGGTGGTCTCTCAGAAGAAATGCATATATCTAATTTTTTGTTTTAATTAAATCATACTTAATATGTACTGTTCTAACAAACTGTGAAAATCAGCTGATTATATAAACTGTAAATATAGTTTATACATTGTTATGTATTGCCCTTACATTTCCGAAATACACCCACATAAGTGTACATTTTGCACTCAGTGAGCTTGGTGACAGACCTGAAAGGAGCTAGAATAATTTTATATTAGACTAGATTCTTTTCCTTGCTCCTTTATTACAGTAGCCCAGATTCATATTCAGTGTTTTCAGGGGGCAGCAGGGAGAGAGATAGAGAGAGAACAGTGGAAAGTGACTGCACTGTTTTCTCTGCTAGCTGGTTCCTTGAATAGAACTCCTTTCTTTCCCCAGGCATAAATGAATGCAGTGACCCTTCAATCAGTGGATGTGATCACAACTGTACAGACACACAGACAAGTTTCTACTGTTCTTGTCATCCCGGATACAAACTTATGTCCGATAAACGGACTTGTGATGACATTGATGAGTGCAATGAAACTCCATCAGTATGTAGCCAGATTTGTGAGAACACAGCTGGCTCCTACATCTGTAAGTGTGCCCCAGGCTATATCCGGGAGCCTGATGGAAAAAGTTGCCGGCAAAATAGTAATATCTCCCCATACCTTATTTTTAGCAACCGTTACTATCTGAGAAATCTCACAGCAGATGGCCAGTCTTACTCTCTCATTTTGCAAGGACTGAGAAATGTGGTCGCACTGGACTTTGACAGGGTGGAAAAGAGGTTGTACTGGATTGATGTGGGGAGGAAGGTCATTGAACGCATGTTCCTGAATGGAACAAATAAGGAGGCAGTGATAAGTGATGATGTGCCCAACGGGGAAGGTATCGCTGTTGACTGGGTTGGCAGGTAAGAAAATAAATTTTCTGCTTTCTGGGCTACAAAGGAAATGATGTGTGAGGGAGTTTATCTTAGGGTTTTTCTCCCACTTGATATGAAATTCCCAATGAGTGCTGAAATAGTTTTGGATTGTGGATGCCATCTTATACAACTGCTCTGGAATTGTTTATCAGCATCTAATACATTACATAACACTTTTCTAATTGCTCTCATATCTAGTATACTGAGGTTATATCAGAGTTGATGTCTCATCAGTAATAAAGTAGTGTGTATAACCCTTGGGAAAAACTTGTTAGGAAACCACTAATGAACAGACTAGGCAAGCAGGCAGGTGGGATGTTACATGTAGCTATGGGGTAGGGATGCTGAGCTTAGGCTCTTTATTCTTTTGCTAGCAGTTGTTGGGGTTGTAGCAGGCTTCACTCTATGCATAAGCAGTATGTTACAACAGATAACTAGTTTCCAATGAACTATGTAATAATAAACATTAGGGAAATTTACCTCCTGTACCAATGTGAAGACCTTTCTTCTTTTGCTCTTGAAAAATGCATCTTTAACTGACACTCAGACAACATGATCCACATCATGTGCTGTAAGGAGGGCAATATAAGGGTGAGATAATTGGAAAGCACTTTGCATTATGGTCATTTTTTAATTGCCTGCTGTGTGTCAAAAAGTAGTCCGAATTACTCCCACAGAAACTCTGTCCTTATGTGGTGCCCTCTCTGACAGTGTTCTTGGCTGTGTTTCATCAAGTTTTGCTTTGAGAGCAGTGCTATCAGTATGAAAAACTTAAATATCATAAATCAGACTCTGCAAAATATGAGAATGGTCCAAAAAGTCACATTTTGAACTTATATGAGAGTGTTTATATGAATATCAATACAGTATTTTTTATTTTTAAACCACTTTGTCTCTAAACCTAGTGATAATTAATGTTACCAGCAGTCCCAAATCCGTTATGATTCATAGAGAGGTGGGGAAGCAAAAGCCTAATTATAGCCGAAGTGGTCCTACTGCTTCAATACTAATACAGTTTCTGAATTATTTCAACTACCATTAGTTATGTCTTTAGTCAGTTTTTGTTTAGATGTTTTGGAAAGACTGAAGGATGCTATAATGGTAGATGAGGTTTTCTGCTCACTTTTGGTATAGGGAGAGCACTGGTGGATGCCATGAGATGCAGGCTGGGAAGACTATGTTCTCCTCCTCCCTGGTGGAAATGGTACTGCTCAGGGTGGTGTAGACAGAGACTGTATCTGTCAGACTATTTCAGGAATGACCCTATGGATGCTGGAGCTCACCAGCTGTGCAGACAATTTCAAAGTATCTTGCTGTAGTTCTAATTAAGTTAAATGCTTTGTTTTGTTGCAGGCTTTTTAAAATCATCGCTTCAGCTTGCATGATTTCTTTCATTACAGCTGTGTATAATTCCTAGGCAAAGTAATAGAAGTGTTAGAAAATTCTAGGTGAAGTTTGAAGTAGGCCGTCGAACTGCTTAGGAATTTTCAAAGGAGAACCTGGCAACTGTCTGAGAGCAGAGGTGGCAGCGTGGAACAGATGGTGATTCCCTCTGTTACTTTACAGGCCTGGTCATAATCCATTGCACTGCATGTCTGTTTTCCTGCTCCTGTTCCTTGGCCGTTGTTGGCAGGAGAGGAAGGGAAGAGTAGGGGAGTTTAGGAATTCATAGGCAAATAGCATATTCTTACTCAGCTGGGCAACTGTATGAATTTGGCACTGGTGACTGTGGATGCAGGAACAGGAGTAGTGAAAGGGCAGTCTGGAGCATGGTGTAGAAAAGATGTCGGTACAGTATGTGTAGTCTTCTTTTGCAGTGGATATGTTGCTTCTAGGAGAGAAAAAACTGTGAAATTTAACATGCTGTGAAGCAAAATAAACAACAAAAAAAGTAAATAAGAGTAAACAAATTAACTCTAAAACATTTCAGAAAATTGTACTGGGTGGATGCCTACAAAGATTGTCTGTATGTCTCTGAACTTGATGGAAGATTCCGGAAAAAGCTGGTGGATCGGTGTGTGGATGCCAACAACACTTTCTGTTTTCAGTACCCCAGAGCAATTGTTGTTCATCCAAAATACGGGTATGACATTTCAAGAGTGCTTTTCCTTTCTTTTGCAAATAGTCTTGCACTGTCTCTGAAAATCTGAAATAAATTTTGTCTGCCTGCACTTAGATTTGTTGTGTGGCATTAGATCTGAGTTCCAGTGTAGGAAAAACAGTGGCTTGCCTTTTCGAGGTATATATGCAGGGCTATTGGATATCGTTGAAAATGGAATTTGGTTCCATGTGGACAAGGAAGTTTTGATTGCAAGGCTAAAAATGTAGATACAAGTGTGTGTGGTTTGGTAGATGGTGGGGCTACCAGCTGCATTCTTTACAGACAGCTATGATCACACAATTGTCTGCTATAGCAGTTAAAGTAACAAATATAATAACCTTTTTCTTATCTTCCTCAATTTCTGCTCTAGTTCTGTTGCAGGAAATACTATATTTGAGGTATGACTTCTAATATTTACTTCAGCATATATTTGCTATAATCCTAACTATAAGTATTTATTTGAACAGACAGATTTACTGGACAGACTGGGCAGATCGAGCCTATATTGGACGAGCAGGCATGGATGGCAAGGAGAAGACAGTGATTATCTCTACAAAGTTAGAGTGGCCCAATGGACTCACCATAGATTACACCAACGACAAGCTCTACTGGGCAGATGCCCATCTAAATTACATTGAGTAAGTACGCAGAAAAGAATCAAACAACAGAATAATTGCTCATATCAGATTGCAGTGGTAGCATTTACAGATCCTGTAAGTATCGTATGTATTTCTACCCACTGACTCTATAGGAAACCAGTTAGAAAGTCTAGAGTAGTAGGTGATATGAATCACTAGATGACACAGTGGCCTAGTTACTATATGTGCATCCTAGGTCCCACTGGAAGTGGTCCAAAAATTATAGTGAAAAGATTCACAGTCTGTACTCGAATATACAGCTTCTCTATATCTAGGTGTACAACCTGAACCAAAGCAAAACTGCATATAAAATGGCTATTTGTTTCTGATTCTCTTGTTTCTGCCTATGGATAAGAGTTGAGCTGTAACTAAACTAGTTATGTGCTAATAAAATAGTGTGCAAATTGTTGGAAGACCTCTGAACATTTGTCCATGGGTATGACATGAAATTTCCTGTTAGCATATGGGGTTTTCTTGTTAATCAAGAAAAATCTGTTAACTGCTTCTAGTGGTAGAAAATTTCCACTTAAATATCAGTAAAATCAAATAACTAGAATTCTAGTTCTTGTCATGGCATTGAAATACTTTAAAACCTTTTTTTTAATATTTATATTGGTATTTATATTTGTATTCATATTTACATGTACATTTAGATTTGTATTTACTTCTGTTCTTCTCTACATTCATTCTTCTGGCAGCCTTTTCTATGCTGAAGTGTTGAAAATGTCTTTTTAAAAATGTTTAGTAATTATATGTATGTTTCTCTGTCTCTATCTTTTTCTCTCTTGTATTTCATAATTTCCCCCTATAGCAAGGTGGTAGTAAAAAATACAAAAACTTATTAAAGACAGATCATCAGAGGAGTCTCTAAATCAGAAAGACATGTAGAATTTAGGTATCTAAGAGCCCTATTATTGTCTAAGTTTTCCATTATTAGCAGTCTGAATGGTCTGGGCAAGGTAGTCTCCTGTGTGACTGCTGTAAGGCAGTAAATGTGCAAAATTTCATTGGACTAGCTAATAACCTTTTGTGGGAAGACTTCACATTTCAGTGGATGTTCCTCTGTTCTATTTATTTGCCTAAAATAACCTGTTTTACGTTCCTGCATATCTTAAAATGAATTTAGTAAGGACTGAGTCCCTATCATTAGGGACTGAAGAAGCTGCAACTCTGCATTATGTGATCCTGGTTACCAATAATGAAGTACCATGAACACACATAATAAAGATGTGAAGATGTTTTAGCACCTATCTGAATGTTTTGCACATATTTTTCTTTGTGTAGGTACTCTGACCTGGATGGACATCATCGTCACACAGTATATGATGGGACTTTACCTCATCCGTTTGCAATAACAATTTTTGAAGACACGATATATTGGACTGACTGGAACACAAGAACCATTGAAAAGGGAAATAAATATGATGGATCAGACAGGACTGTTCTTGTGAACACCACGCACAGGCCATTTGACATCCATGTTTACCATCCATACAGACAGCCATTTGGTGAGAAAACAGGATTAGATTTTAATTTAGAGGGTCAGCTGTTATACAGAGAATAACTGTCAAGGGTCCTGAGTGCACTCAGCTTTTGCCTTTGCTGAGAGGAATAAAACACAAAGAGTAAATGTAGGCCTCTACTTTATAAATTGCCTTTTCTTTGAATAGCGATGACTGGAAATGCATAATTTTAAATTAGCTTCTAAAACGTCGTGACTTAACAGCGTATGTTTTCTATGTATGAAATAGTACGTATTTCTCTCACTAAGTGCCTACTTATCTAGGTTTTGTTTTTCAGCTTATTACATTTAAGCTTTCAATACAATATTAGAGGAGTCTGTTGTAGATTAAGACCTTTGTGTCTTGGGATTTGCAAAGTATGGTAACATTTATTCTTCTGTTTTACCAGTTAATAATCCCTGTGGCAACAACAATGGTGGTTGTTCCCATCTTTGTCTAATAAAAGCTGGTGGTCAGGGTTATTCCTGTGAATGTCCCGATAACTTCATGATAGTACAGTTCGGCAATACAGCTCACTGCCTTCCAATGTGCTCTAGCACCCAGTTTCTCTGTGCAGACACTGAGAGGTAAGTCCACTGCTCACTGTCTTTTTTTCAATGTCTTTTTTAAGAATATATTTTACAGTTTAGTCTCTTCAAAAGGGCGTGAGATTAGGGATTCCTTCAGCTCTCACTATGAGTTTGTGGTGTGCTTACAAAGACAAAACCAGGACCAGACACGCTTCCATTTCGGATGAATAATTCTAGACTCATTGTTTAAATAGTACTTTTTCCATTTTCTTCTTGTTATATGATATTGCTAATGTAGCAAAGTTTGGGTTGTTAGAAACATGTACCTCCATAAATAATTTCTAGTTACATTCACAAACCTGAAACCTTCTCTGATTTTTTTTTTTTTTTNTCCTATCTTTTACAATGTATCTGTTTCTGCCAAATATATGCCATCTGCCAGTGGCCCAGGAAAACCCATTTAGCTGATGTGGGGGCACATTTCCAACCCTTTTTCTGAGATAACAGCAGTGGGGGAAAAGGAATGGTGGTATAAGAGCTACTGTGCTGATATTGTGTCACTCTGGAGCCTGTGAGGCAGGTGTGCTTATTGGGTGGCCTTTTGAAGCAGTGTTACAGTGATAATCCGTAGTGAAATTCTTGTGCTGAAGTTCAGGTGAATATTAAAATATTTTGTCATTAAAAATCCAATTGAAGATTGATTTAAAAAGCATAAGAGGTGGTTACGACAAACATAGATAAAAATTAAAGCCTTACTAATTTGCTGTGAACTTCCTTCTAGAGGCCCACCAATATAATCTGTTTCTCGTGACAGTATTCTGGCATATTTTGTTAGCATTTGACATATGAAACAGGAGACATGAAATTCAAGATGTCTTGGAAGTTTCAAGAAATAACACTGAGACAAGACTGTCTTTTGTGCTGTGAAAGGATGGTTGTGTATCTGCAGAGACATATCCTCAACAAAGAAAACACTGTTTTCTCTTTGCAGGTGTATTCCTATCTGGTGGAAATGTGATGGACAGAGGGACTGTCGAGATGGCTCTGACGAGGCCCCTACCTGTCCACACCGATACTGTCCTGTTGGTCAGTTCCAGTGTAATGATGGGAACTGCACAAGTCCGTATTTCTTGTGCAATACCCAGCCAGATTGCCATGACAGATCAGATGAAGATCCTGTGCTTTGTGGTATGTTACAACTAACAAATTTAAGTGTTTTGCCAGTACAACACATGTAAACTATATACAAATTTCAGAATCATTATGCCTTTTTTACAGATGCAAAGGTGAGGTAGATGGATGCGATCTTTTCTAGTGTTGCACCTGCGACAGTAATTTACCTCAGTGCGAAAGCAGGGTAAAGAAAGCACAAATATACCATATTGAAACATAAACATTTTCTATACCTTTGAGACACATTTGCACTGGTGTAAATTGCAATCTGAGGTATAAAATACTAGAAGCAGGACTCACTTTCTTTTGTCCAGAGTAAAGCCATGGTGAATATGAGGAATCTAAGGCTTCCTAATGCCCAGGTCAGTCTACCAGGTATGCTAATTTTCCCTATATTCTAGAGCTTTACGTAACGGGACAAAATTATTGCACCGTCTGCATTGCACAAAATCCAGTGCATGTGGGAAGATTTGTTTTGGAGAGCTGTATCTGGTGGCAGTATTTTAGAAATGTAGCCTAATTATGCTGGTGGAATAATGTTATTTCCTTAAAAACCTGTCTTATTCACCATACTTATAATTTAAAAAAGCACATCTTTAGCTCACTTTTTGTAAAGAATGTAGTTCTGGCAGTTGCAGGCTTAGAAATATAAAGGGGAGGTGGGAGAGGAAAATAGTATGGTTGTATAACTGATGGTTCCATTGCCTTCCATTAGAAAAGTGTTTCCAACAATGACAGAATTAAATGAAATGTCAATTTTACCTGAGTTTCAAGTAGCTAAGCTCTTAAGTGTGGCACAGGGTAATATTAAATAAGTAGAAATGTGGCAGTTGCATAATGTGTCACTGGTTTCAACATACTGGGCGCAATGAAAGTCAGTTTAGGTCTATATAATTCCTTCTGCTCACCATCTCGTGCATTGGAATAGAATCCTTTAGTCTAGAAAATGCATGGAAATTATGATATACTGTTTCCTCTTGAACAGTTTAGTAGTATATGTGAAAAAGTAGTAGGATGGTGTCCAGAGACACATACAAAGTCTGTAAGCAGAGGTCAGTGTTGACTCCTGTTTTCATAGACCTTCAGAGCTGCCCCAGTTTTCCAGCACTGCTGACATCAACTTCCAGTGCTTTGCCCTTCGGGAATTGAGGCTGTACAGTTATAGGTTGTGGAGCTGTGATTAGCATGGTCTTCCGCGAAGTTTTCTGACTTGTTCATTCATAGTCAGAGGAACAGGCTCATCAGGCAATACACATCTAAGTTGGTAGCATGACCAGAGGCACGATGTCATTTAGCTCCTCTGCAAAGTGACTAGGAGCCCCTGCCTCAGTCATGTTTGAATGCTGGGTGTACTCCCCTCTGCTTTAGGAGAAGATAATATCTGTCTCATTCTTAGAAAAATGTAGAGCCTTAGTGAGCTTGTCTGAAGATGACTGTGAAAAATGTGCCATGTGACATGAGAAATCTGTACATTAACCTGGCAAGTAAATGTGATGTTTTTGTCTTTTTACCTTTTGGTGTAGATGTGATAACTGTTCAACTGACATAACAGCAGCAGACCATTCCTGTAAGTTTCAGTATCCTAACAGCCAATTTGCATTCTTTCAGCTAATCACCAGTGTGAAACTCATCAGTGGCAATGTGCCAATAAACGATGTATCCCAGAAGCCTGGCAGTGTGATAGAGAGGATGACTGTGGTGACAACTCAGATGAAGATCGCACTCACTGTGCCAGCAGAACCTGTCCCCCAGGCCAATTTAAATGTGATAATGGCCGCTGCATCCCGCAGTCCTGGAAGTGTGATGTGGATGATGATTGTGGTGATAACTCTGATGAGCCATTCCACGAATGCAGTAAGCACAAAGCTATAGTAAGCTGCCCACATTATAGTGCACCAAAAGCAGAGCAAACTGCATTACTTCATTTTCCTGAGGCTGAGAATTTATTGGAAAGGAATATTTTCGGCAAGCTAATTGAAATCATGTAGTAAAGAGTGTTAGAAAACATAGAAGCTATGTGATATTTTAGTACTTTCATACTGTTGAAGGGGAGAAAACTTATTTATGCTGGTCAGATTATCAAGAACTGGCAACATTTCACTCTGACTTGCTTGGTGCTAGCAGCATCCTTTGCTTGGCCCGTAACAACACTTTGTAAAAAGGCTATATGCTGATCATTGCCTATGTGGAAGCAGCAAATGACAGTTCACCAGTTTTTAGCCTACTTTGGAGCATGACGTATGTCATACTTTTTTTAAAAAAAACCCCAAAGTAAAGTTTCATTTCTTGAAGCTAAAGTTTCTCATGATGATAGGCACATGATTTGGAAACAAAAGCTGACAAGGCGAACAAATGCAGAGCACAGTCTAGCCTGTGTTTAACAGCAGGATTTTACTATGTGCTCCAGCGTGTCTCTCTGAGTCACTGGCCATCTGGAAGAACTCGTGACCAAGTTTTACCATCTAAGGACAAGCTGCCTCCTGTGGCTTGCAGGTTTGGGGCTTCTGTTACCACTGTTACCAGCTTTTAATACTTCAGGGAAAAACAGACTGAATGTGGTTTGAACCTGTCATGGGTTTGTAGTGTATGCAGAATACAAGCAGCATAGATTGGAAAAGATAGTAAAATCAGATACTTTTAATGCTTTCTTTTTTACAACACTGAAGTTAGCAGATAGCTCTTTTTAGTAGAAATAATTGACTATAAATCATAACAGATTTTGAAAGGCAGAATAGCAAGAACAGTTTAATGGCTAAGTAACACTAACTTTGACAACTGCCTCTTTCAGTGGGCCCTGCCTATCGGTGTGACAATCACACACAATTCAGCTGTAGAACCAACTACCGCTGCATACCACTGTGGGCAGTGTGCAATGGGAATGATGACTGCAGAGACAACAGTGACGAACAAGGCTGTGGTAGGTTTGGAGAAGAAACATAACTTTGTACCTAAAATATTTCTCCAATTGACAAACACCTTGATTTTCTGAAAGTCTCCAGTAATAATGTGCCTGGGCACGTTTTGTCTGATATCAATTAATTACCATGGTAGTTATTTGTCTTCACAAAAAATTCTATGTGCAGCAATTCATTGTGCAGCTCACATGTTTATGAGCTCTGAAGATCAAGCTTGTATTATTTTGCCCAATATGTCATCAAATGAAACGGGAAATACTTTTACTTGAGCTGAACTATTCTAGACAATTAAAACTGTCAGTGTTTTCTGCATTTACTTAAATTACCTCCTGTGCTGGTGAAACCATCGTAATGGGAAGTATGATGATGCTTTCCCAGACCCTCGCATTTGTGTTGAGGCCTCTCGTACACTTACGCACAAAGCGTAGAGGACATCGGATCACTATATCAGGACTTGGAAGTTTAACACACCATGAGGTCTAGATGCCCTCCTTTGACAGTACTAAGTTTCTCTTTGTGCTCCCATCTCAGTTCTATATAGTTATTTCAGCTGTTTCTTAATCACTTCTCTATTACTTGGCCCAGTTTGTGGCATGAAACTTTCTATCTACTTCCATTATATTCTGTGCATTCCATCTTATTGAAAGATTATGCTAATGTGTGCTGTTTCATTGGCAAACTGTGTACACTGCAGAGGAGATGACTTGCAGTCCTTTTGGAGATTTCCGTTGTGACAATCATCGATGTATCCCACTGCGCTGGAAGTGTGATGGAGATAATGACTGTGGAGATAACTCTGATGAGCACAACTGCAGTGAGTGCTTTTTTGGCTGTCATGATATAGTCCAGCTTTTGACTTAGCTATCCTTCTATTTCTTATGAGAATGGGGCAGACAGCTCTCAGTTGCAACCATTCCATTGTTTTACTCTATAGCTTGTCTTTTCTTTGCTGAACTACCACAGTGATGTTACAAGGAAGCATTTTGGATACATAAAACCGCTCATAAATCCAGTCATCACAATAACAGAAATTCCTGTTTTCCACTAAGAAGTGACATTTCAATTCTGCCCTGTGTGCAAATGTGGTATTATACAGTTCTATAAACTATGAGAGTGTATTTTCTTTTTTTTTTCTTCCCTGATTTGGAATAAAAATTCCTATATTATGTGATGAAACAAACGCTACAATGAATTTCCTTTTTTCTGTGTCAAGAAGGACATAGAATGTTTAACGTAATTACAGAGTATTGGGGGGGATGCTGTTTCAACATCATCTATTTTTAAGGATTATACCACATTATCTGCCAGTATTACTTTTGTCTGGTTTAATGAGACATGTTTGAATCTACATCTGGCAAACTTTTTCACATTTGTACATTCACTTTAAATAAAGGTCCTCGTGAATGCACAGAAAGTGAATACCGTTGTGACAATTTGCGCTGCATTCCTTCCCGGTGGATCTGTGATCACGATGATGACTGTGAAGACAATTCAGATGAACGTGACTGTGGTGTGTATTGTCTTGATGTTACCTCTTACGTGTTCACACTTTGTTTCTAATGTGATGAATTATTTGGCAAAATGATCTTTTATGGGAAGCATCTTTAATGGAGTAATGTTGGTCTCTTCAGTTGTTCCACCAAAAGCAGAGGATACCACAGTTTTAATGGTCTGGGATTTTGCAGTCTTTTTTAGGATGTTCTCGAAAAAATAAACACTTTATCTGGATTTGAACAAGAAGGCATTTCAACAGTTATTCTGAATCTTTTCAGAGTTGAGAACCTGCCACCCAGGTTATTTCCAGTGTGACAGTGGACACTGTGTTGCAGAGCGCTTCAGATGTGATGGAAATGCAGACTGTCTTGATTTCTCTGATGAAGCAACTTGTTGTGAGTTTCAATCTTTGCAATTGGTGCTCATTGAGCTCACTTCCAGAAAGTTCATTATTCACCTTTATTACTGAACTAGATTTGTCTGTAACAAATTCAAGTAGCGCTTGTTAAATGCATGACAGTTTATTTTCAAAAGCTCCTGGGAGTAATTTATGTTGTTTCACTATTCATTCAAACCTGAATTAATTATGTTATAGCTACCAAGAAGTCCTCAGTCCTTGCAGTCTGTTGTTGGTATAGATCTTTGCAGTGCCTCATGTTGTATCTCCTACTATGGAAAGAAGGGTATTGAAAAAACAATATAGAGTTGGACTGAATATTTTTCAGGGAAACCTGAAATTTTCATTGTAAATGAAAATGTCATAATAAATTTATTTTCTTCAGCAACACGATATCCTAATGGTACATACTGTCCGCCCATGCTGTTTGAATGTAAAAACCATGTCTGTATCCAGCCATACTGGAAATGTGATGGTGATAATGACTGTGGAGATGACTCCGATGAAGAACTTCACCTTTGCTGTAAGAGAGAAAAAACATATTAAAATGAAAAATATGCATAATAAAATCTCTAATTACAATAGAGAGAACAATTAGAAAAAAAATTTAAGTATTTTCTTTTCACTGGAGATTCTCACAGACTTAATTTAGGATGAGTGCTGAGAATTTTACTTCATATGCAAGTTCACTTCATTCTCCTACAGTATGTTTCTCACTGCTTTGCAGATGTTTGTATATGTGGTTATAAAAGCAGGGAGAAACATATTAAAGAGCTAAGAACACTATTTCACATTTTCAGGTTGGTTATCTAGAAGAAGAGCATCAGTTTGCAATTAAAGATACAATTCAGATAATGTGTATTCTCAAAGGTGCTGAGCTTTTAAAGCTATCAGTATAGTTGGAATATCTTTGTAAATATGGTTGAGGAGTCCTGAGCTTAGCTCTAAAAATGAAGTGTTGCAGGTGCTACTTAAAATTTTTGTCAGTTGTGCACTCTATAGCCACTTAATTAGCATGTTGGGTTTTCAATCGGTTTACTTCATAAACAAATCTAGAAACCTCAGTGTTATATGTAGTTGTAGGCTATGCCTTTGGCCAAAGATGATGTACTGTCTTCTGACACAAAATGTGTAATGGCCTAACATACAATCACCAAAATGTGGAGATAATATTCTTTTGGATCTCACTGCCTCCACATCTTTTAAAATATAGGGAATATAGGGTTATTACCACATAAAAGTGATTGGGATAATTTGTGACTCAATGGCATGAAGTACCAAAGTGTGACTGACTTGATCTTTGTGATTTCAGTGGATATTGCTTGTGAATCTCCGTTCCGTTTCCGATGTGAAAACAATCGCTGTATATACAGTCATGAGCTGTGCAACCAGGAGGATGACTGTGGAGATGGAAGTGATGAGAAGGAGGAACACTGTATGTTTACACAAAACTGAACAGTGAATTTAGTAAATGTGATGTGCTTAATGCTTATTAATACCAAAGATCCATAGAAATGTAAAAATTAAACATAAATTATGAAAACTAGAGCTCGATATGAAATAATTTGAACTATGATTATTGGTACTACATATTCACAGCTTTCCATACAGGTAGCAAAAATCATCAAACATTTGTCTGAAAAGTACAGATCATGGTTTTCAAAATCATACTGTATTTTATTATGAACAGCAGCTAAATTGTGTCAACTTATTATGAACTCCACTTAAAATAAGGAAAAAGAAAGAATTTGGCTGTATCATAAATTAAGGATGGGATGGGTAGCTGGGACTTTTAAAATAAAGAAACGGGTACTTCTGAATTTGTTATACACATAGTAAGAGTGTTGATATTTAGGCTCAAATCCTGCAGAATCTCTGTTAGTATTCAATAGGTTTTTGCCCTCAGGTATCTTATGTAGTTGTCATTGACTATGTTGATTTTTGTAGTATCAAGTTTAATCATATTTTTGGTTGCTTAATGATATTTCCTGGCTTTATTGTACAATATTCTCAAAGTTAATAGTTTGCTAATATTTCAATAATCTCTTGAAGTCTGCAATAGATGCAGGAAGTATATCGTTAAAGGATATTAATAGATTTGCACTATTAAAAAGAAAGTTCAATCAACTATTAACAAGAAGAATTTACCTTCTGTCTTTATAAAATGGAGGGGCTTCTTGCAGTTCATGGGGATGTGACTAGAAGTCAGGAGGCTCCAGTTATAGTTTTAGCTTTACTACAGGCTTCCAAAGTCATTCTAGTCATTATTTTACCAGATTGTATCGGTTTCCTCATTAGTGATGTGGAATAGTGCTATCAGGTACTGTGTAGCTGAAACTGTGACAGCGGAGTGTTTCGCTTCTCGACTGTAGGTAGAGAACCAACTCCAAGACCTTGTACAACTGAAGAATTCAAGTGCAGTAATGGAAATTGCATTCCTCTACATTATGTCTGTGACAATTATGATGACTGTGGAGATCATTTTGACGAAGTGGGCTGCAGTAAGTAATAATATCAATAGAATACAAAATTAAAATTCTATTGAAATAAAGACTTCTGGAACTAATAACAATACATGTTTCTTCTTGAGTAGCATATTAAGAAGTTTTGATTTTTAATTAGCCTGTGCTAGTATTATCCATTAGCCATGACAGTATCTTCCGTTTTTCTTCTTTTAGGGAAAATCCTATGAAATTCAGCACTTGGAACGGTCCTTTTTAGGCTTAGAGTATTTATGCATCACAAAAAAGGGTCTGATCTTGTTTTGAAATGGGTTGCATTAAGGAGGCAAGAACACCCAAATACTTAAACAATAATTTCAATAGGCAAACCTGCAGAATTGTTCATGGGCAGACTCTGGACTGGCACAGGTTGCTCTAGCCCTGTTAAAAACAGAAGTATATTGAGATGCTGCTGTTGTCCTGTCTCCAGACATAAGCACAGAGTCTATAAGGACAGCCAGTCCTCGGGCTGAGGGCCCTCTCCAATCCTCTGCACAACTTTTATTAACTATGCATTATAAATTTACTAGCATCAATTTAGATGCAAAAGCCTTGACTTGAACTCTGAGGCAAGAAGAAGTATTCTCATGGAATGTGGAAAAAAGCCCCCCAGACTTCCTAACTTTTTGTATCAATATACAGGCAGCTGCAGAATGATAATATGAGCATGTACTTGCAGTTTCAATTTGTCAGGCTTTGATGGCTTCAAGTGAAAGTGTGCCAAATGATGCACTGGTGATTTACAATCCGGCATGCTTGCAAAACACAAATAACTCAGACACCTATAGTGCAGTCCATTCTGAAGCAGCTGGTTTCTCTGTTTTGCATACCATCCCAACGGTCTTTAGGTAATATAACCTAATACAATGACTTGATGAAAATATAGAAGGATAAAAAGGATATGAAACAGTGAAAAACAGACACCTTCTGGCAGTTAGTGTTCTACTGTTTGGGGATAGATGTGAATGCAGATCAGATGGTAATGTTTGTAGCCTTCCCAACATCAAATACTTGTGTTGTAGAGAAAATAGAATATTTACGTGTGTGTGTGCACAATGAATTTATGCTTCTACTTGTATATGAAATTGAGCTGTTTAAATTTAATTTAATCAGCACTGGGATGTATATGTGTAAAGGAGATAAGCAGCTTGATGTAATGTCTTTGCCATACATCTATATCTTTTTCTCATGCTCTGTCAATAAACTTATATTATTTGTCTTTTCTACTCATGTAACAGATGTGAGTTTGAAAGTACTTTGTGTATACGTAGAGCATGTCAGAATCAATAGAATTCTATATGTACTTTGAGAAGAGTGTAATTTTCATTATCTGTTAGAGAGTATCTATTCTCCCTGACTTGCTTTTTCCATTATAGGCACACTTGAAAGGGCAGCGCATTCTGTGCAATGACCTGTATTGACTTCAGTAGGTTTTAGATTAGGTACCGCAGGAAGAAGCTGTCATCTTCTCTCTAATTTCCAGATATAAATAATGTAGGGCCTGTATTATGCATGATAGCAATTGAGAACATCTTTTGTTTAGCTGATAAGAAAGGACTGGGTAAGAAAGAGGTAGGTTGGCAAAGGCAGGAGTACAGAGTCAAGTCTCTTAAATAGTTTATGCAGTTGCTGCAGATTTGTGGTAATACAGGCTGCCATTTCTCTTAAGGAAGGTGAGCTTGGATAGTTATGGCTCTTATTTTGACCCTGTTCATCTACTGCTGGAGGTTAAACTTAGTTGACAGCTGTATTGACCACCGTTTACCACCCTCTTCTAGTTAGTTATGCCTTAGAGAAAAGATGTTCACATTGAGTTTCAGTTAGAACAAAAGGAAAGAAAACTACTGTTTTCTACCTGAATACCATTTTCAGTGATGATAAAGATCAAAATTATGACACATCCCTCCCACTTATCACTTTATTCTTTGGTTATAATTGTATAATTTAGTGGTTTTTTTTTCCCCTCCAGATCCTGGAACAGGGCGAACTTGTGCAGAAAATATCTGTGAGCATAACTGCAGCAACCTGAGTGAAGGAGGCTTTATCTGTTCCTGTAGGCCAGGGTACAAGGCCAGCGAAAGTAACCGAAACTCCTGTGATGGTATTTTCAATCTTCTAAACATCTTCTCACTGATAAGTGTTCAGTGACCTGTTGCTTCATCATTCTAATGTGACTACCGATTTTTGCATTCTAACAGCATTTTTATACATATAGCAGATGCTTCCTAAAAGATTTCGCTTCTGAATCATGTTTTCTAACATGCAGGCTTGATTTAACAAAGAACTGGCTCCACAGTTCAGACTTACTTTAAGCTTTTGGTGGCTGTAGGGATATGTTTTTGCTTTACTGTATATAGGTGTTGTCATATCTTTGCAATCTGAGGGACAGAAATTTGCTGGGGTTTTTTTTCCTTATTAAAAGAAAACTTACTGAAGGTTATACTCTCCTTCTGTTTTGCTCCAGAACAGACCTCCGGTAAAAGGTCTTTTCTGCTATATTTTTGCCCTGGTTACATGCAGATAAAATATGGTGAGGAGTCCACCCAAAGGCCATTTTTTGTGGTCATGCAATATAGTACCTTCACAGTTACCATTTCAGTATGGTTTGATGAGAACACTTCTGTTTGCTCCCAGCTCTTGTGGAAAATTTGTGTAATTTTATTAAACGTGATCCAACGCCACCCCTTGCTTTCCTTCACGCTGATACTGTTCCTGAGGACTAGGTATCTTTGCTTCAACATTTCAAGAAGGCTTTGCACTTGCATCTCATTGTAGTCATGCCTCATCTTTTGTCTTTCCTTGGTGATTTAACACAAAAATACATGAACAAAAATGTCTCTCTGAAAAGCTATCTGATAAGCAGGAGCTATGCAGTTATTTACAATCTGTAGTTAAGACATGTTAAACAGTAGATGAGTAATGAGGAATTCTGTTAGATAACAGATGCTGATGTTAAAGATCACTTACTAGGTCACTGATCTTTTAGAGCATGTGGGGAAGGGACAGACCTACCACTTCATGGAGTAAAGGTGACCAGCATGTGGGAGAGAGAGAGATTAAGCTCTAGGTATGTTTTCTTTACTTATGTCTAGATATCAATGAGTGTGAGATCTTTGGAATGTGCACCCAGGACTGCAAGAATTCCAAAGGAAGCTATGAATGTTTCTGTGCAGATGGCTTCAGGTCTGTGGGTGATCAACAAGGGAAACAGTGCGCAGCTAATGGTATGTTACCTGATAGCAAGATTGATTGCTACCTGTAAAGAGCAAGTGGAGTACAGCAACTTAATGAATATAATCTACTCTTTTTTTTAGGAAGGGGATAATGAAAACTGAACTTTATTCTGTAACATAGTATTATCTATGTACCCCACCCATTCCATAATCAGGAACAGAAGTGCTCATCTCTGCTTCCAGTTGTAAACATTAAAAATAATATCCTCATTTGGATACCTGCCTTCCTTTCTCCTGAAATTTTCTCCAAACAAAAACCTGCTTATCCTCTGGTTGTCATCAGAAGAAAATTAATGTTGCTTACTTCTGAAGTTTAGGTTTTCTCAACAAAATAATGAATCGGAAGAAATTTGCATTAAACTGGTACAAATCAAAGGCAGTTTGATGACAGATAGCCATTCATTGTTCATGGACAGATGCACACAAATAGAAGGACCTTGGCCAATGTTTAACGTCAATCATCAGCTTTTCATCATACCTCAGTGCGGTGACTACAGTGTGTGACAGTCATTGAATAGGTAGAGAGTTGATTCAGAAAATAATAGTAATAGAATAGTACTAATAAAGAGCTGAAGAAAATAGAAAAACGTAACAGTACTACACTTTAACAGCTTCAAGAGACACATGATAGAAATGTGATATACCTAGTCAAATCGTAAAGTCTTCAGAACAAAACCTGTGATCAAAACTGCATGTTGCTGAAGGTTTTGAAACCTAGAAATTATTTCTAATATCAGAAATGATGCAGGAAAGCCAGTTCTCTGGTTTCTGGTCCAGGGGCCTAATTCAGCAAATATTTGCTGTTGAGCATGAGACTGGAAATACAAAAGGGCGTTTGCACCTGAGTTTCTACCTGGTTGCCTCTTTTTGTGCTTGTGTCAGAAATCTAGTTCTTTGAACTAGATTTCGTCTGCTCTAGGTGACCCTGCTTCGGCAGGGGGGTTGGACTAGATGACCCACAGAGGTCCCTTCCAACCTCTACCATTCTGTGATTCTGTGTGATTCTGTGAAACCCTTGTTTATAGGCTTTATTCAGGAATCATCTAGACATCCAAAATTTTCAAGCCTAAGTGATAGAAGATAACATGATTGTAGCTGGTAATATCATGAAATCTGTTATGCCTAAAGTTCTACTTCTATGTATGCCTAGAACTCCACAGCTGTTTGTAGTACAAGCTCACAGCACTCATAAATGAGGGCTTCCTTTGCCTATGTCTGCTGCAGGCCTGGCCAGTAGGTATTTGCAGAACACACATAGAATATTAGGTCTCCTTTTTCCTGTAATAGTTTATATATTGGAAATGCTGTCAATGTCTACACTGAATTGTATGTTCATTAGAGAACAGAGTCACTTGCCTTATTCTCCCATAGTTGGGCATGACTTAGAGGGAAAGGGATTGAGTTCAAATGAACACTTCATAGGAAATTGGGAATTATTAGTTGGAAAAGGCACTGGTAAATGAGGTCTTCCTTTCCCAGGTGAATGCCTTGTTCATTTGTCATTAGCTCTGTGAAGATGTGATTAATGTAGGAGAACTTCTTCTCTGGAAGAAGGCCTAGGTTTTAAGTCCATGACTCCCAACTGGACTTTGTCCTTAGCAAAAGAGCTGAAACAACTGAATTTTCTGACCAGCAAAGTGAGTGAGGTGGGACTGATACTGCATGTAGTCAAGTCATTAGAGTATTGAGGCTAACACCCAATTAACCTGGGGCTGGATAGGAAAGCATTCATCTGAATGTGGAGACATTAGGATTGAAAGGCTTTCAGGCAGGACAACTCAGACAGGTTGTGGCTTAAGGTATTGGCAATTTATTTGTACTCTCAAAATTGTTTCGTGTGCTTTGAGGCAGGGAACAGAACTGCATAGTGTGTAGCAGCATTCAGTTTTTGAGATGTGAGGTGGTGATATGCCAGCACTGTAAAACTTAAGAATTTTTAAGGATTTATCCCTAAATGATTACTACTGCACAAAATCTATGGTGAAAAGGACAATACTATCCTCAGCGATAAGCATTTCTAGAGTTTTTAATGAATTTTGCAAAGCCAAGAAGTTGAATAGCTCTGAAGCTTTAGCCTGTGTGCCTTCTGCTTCTTATTCAAATGGAAGTTGTGAAAACCTCAGTTTAGTTTTGACTAAAAGAGACTGTCATCTGTTTTTTTCTAAAAAGAGAAATACATGAAAGTAAAATTCATGATCGTTTCCCAGGTAATCCTCCGTTGTTACTGCTGCCAGATAATGTGCGGATCCGAAGATACAATATCTCATCAGAACAGTACTCTGACTATATTGACAACCAGGAGCGCATCCAAGCTCTGGATTATGATTGGGACCCTGAAGGCATAGGCCTGAGTGAGTATGTGTAGAACATTAATACTCAACCATGCAATGGTTTGTTTAAAAAATGCATTTCTGCAGCATAGGTATTTCTTTTATGCTGGAAATCAAAATCAAATTAGATTAACTAGCCAGGTCTTGATTGAATGTGTCCTAGCCCTCTACTCATTCATCAGCATCAGTGTAGTTCCTTTGAATACTTCAGTTTAGTGTAGCTGGGTTTTGTTCTGTTTTTCCTTTCGTTTTGGTGTGAGTTCAACTGTGGAACTGTGGCTCTTTAGGATTGTGCAGTAGTAGAGGGTTGCTATAAATAAACCCCTTCCTATTCCATGTCTGCCAGTCCCCAGCCTGGTTCAAGTCTTGCAAGGACGAATCCTTATACTCAGCAGGAATGGCCAGCAGATCCTTATATTAGCTTATATTTTTGCCTCTTTATCGGCTTCCTTGCTTTTGCCTTTTTCACTGGGCCAGTGTCCTGGGCCATACTTGCTCCTTAGGGTCATGAGAGGCTAATTACTCCTAAAATCATGTGCAAAGGCTTCAAAGCTAAGACCCTCTACTCTTGAAAAATGTGATACATGTTTCTTGATAATCTATATCAAGATGATTTTAGATGTCTGTCTTACCTATGATGAATGGCTTTAAAATTTACACACTGACACAGTGTAATTTAATTGAATAGACAACTCTGTGTTATTCATAAAAAAATAGGTCTGGTATCTTGACATAAGAGCCTCAGAAAGATTAGCATTTTCCAAAAATGTGGAATAACTAGACATTAAGAATTATCTTTGTCATCTTTTTTGAAGGTATTGTGTACTTCAGCATTCTGGGACAGGGTTCTGAGTTTGGAGCCATCAAACGTGCTTATCTGCCCACATTTGACAGCAGTAGAAACAATCCTACAAAGGAAGTTGACTTGAATCTCAAGTACATAGTTAATCCTGATGGGTTAGCTGTTGACTGGGTTGGAAGGTAAGTGCACTGAAAAGCTAGAAAAATGCTGTACGTTGAATGTGATCAGGCAGGGCAAAATCCACTTTTTTCTTCCTTACGAGCTGTCTGTGAAGATGTCTAGTATCAAGGTAGTTCAGAAGAGTATAGTAAGCTCTGTTTGCCCAGACAGCAGGTTAATAGGTCAAATGCTTGTTGCTGACTGCGTCAAGTATTCTCTGAGGAAACTTGCATTACTCCACAACTGGTAGATCAGTTGTGCATCAGTAAAGTTATAATACACTGGCCTTCATGTCAGATGGATTATTCTTCAAGGATTCAGATAAGCTCCAGGGAACAAGCTTTCTATGCTGTTGGAAGGAGACCTCTCCAATCCATAAGGGAATTTGTCTTTTATCTTTGCTCCTTTCTTACCAGCCTTGTGCTATATGAGCTAATCCCAAAGTAGAAGCAGCTCTGAAGTCTGATGAATATGTGTGTTTTCTCAGAAAATGATTAAATTTTTGTAATTGTGTCTCAGTTTTTTCTCCCTCTTGTTGACTGTGGATTTTTTTAGGCTAAACAAGGCTATTTTGTAACTTAATCCTAGAAATCATGAGATCACTGCTTATTTTCTCTCTCTTGGAGAAGAGCTGGGAGAAAGTTGGGCATGACTTCTGGGAGTTTGACTCTGATGTCAATGGTGTCATTTCTTATTTGCAATGTAACTGTTAAAGGATGTGGTGGACATGCATAGCTGTAGTTCATTTGGTGTAATGTTGAAAGGATCCTGATGTTTGTAGATAGGCATTATGAAATGTAGTCAGGGTTCCATTTGAAGCTGAATGGACAGAGGTTGTAGAGATGAGGCAGTCTTCTGAATGCTGTTGTCAAATTCTGAAAGTTCCTGGTAATGTAGTCAATAAGGTGAAGAAGAATAGTGTTAAGATCATTATCTTAGTAGTAAAGCATGACATTTCTGGATAACTGAAAAATAAAAGAAGGAACTTAGCTGTCTGCTTCCCTTCTGTCACATGGTTATCGACTAAGTGGATGAATACTGTTTACCTTTTATGTCCTCAATCAAAATATGATTGGAAGGTGCTTCAGATCTGGATTGTAGCTAGGTAGCACTTAACTCTGAATTGTTTTTCTGGCAACAGAGATTTCTAATGACTCAAAAAGCTGTTGTATGAGTAAGCAAAGATTGGGAAAAGACTTATTCCACTTTGGGGCCTGATACGTAGCTTTCATTATCTATTTATACTGTGTTTGTGTTAGGTGATGTATGCTGTGTTAGGTGTTGTGTCCTATGAAGTAGTTATGGAGTTGCTCATGCCATATACCACCCTGATTTCTAGAGCAGGATAAAGCCAGTGGCTAGCTGAAGTGATTCAATAGCCTGAAAAATTGCGCCAGTCATGATGTAAATAAAGAAGTGGAAAATTATATCTTTCCTTCCAGCAGTTTTTAAATATGAGATAGAGGTATCAAGGTCTGGGCTAGCCTTCAGCCTTCAGGTTATTTTGCTGTTTGTATTGTGAACTGCAGGCCACCCGGAGAGCCAAATGTGTCTGAAGGCAGAAGGGAGTGTCTGAATTTCTATTCACAAATCTGTATGGTCATGACTGCAAGGATAGCAGATACATATCACCAGAATCCTGGTGAGGGCAACATCCTCAGCACTTCAAACACAGTGTTACACTGATTCCAGAACAATACTGAAGCGTATTTTAAAAAAACTTGTTCAGGTGTCTGCACATTATATAAAACCTGATACACATGGTTTGAAACACTTAGTCCTTCTGCCCATCTGCACGATAGGAATTATAGTATTTTCTTACATTCCCAAGCCAATTATGAGATAATTTATTCCATCAGAAGGCATAGTGTGATTAGTGAGTGCATACTAATAAGTGTGTTTATTATCTAAGATGAAAAAAATAATAAAACCATGATGATAAAGATAAGCAAAATTCAGTGCAGAGTAGACTGTCCTGTTTGTAAGGACTGAAAGTATTTGCATCTGATGTGGTAACAATTTATTCATTAACATCTGTCAGAAGACAAAGGTCTAGAGACAAGCTGTGGGTATCTTCAGAGTTGCCATATAAATTACATGGTAAATACATTTTTATTTGTAATGAACCTCGTTGTCTTCTGGAGAACTGAATTTAAAGATGCTTATTAGCCAGCTCTGGTGCTTAAAAGTAACAACGAAGGTTCTTAGTAGCCCTTTAATGAAGATTGCTTGACAGGGAAGAGAGATAGCTGCAGAAACTTTGTCAGAGGAGGAAACTAGCTGATAAGATCACATTTGTTGAACTCAGCTATATATAGGGTCTGTATGTTCCAGACTGGAAAAGTTCAGATGTAATCAATGCAGCTTCATTATATTACTTTTGTTCAGGTTTGAGATAGCTTATCTTCTTGAAAAGATTTTTTTTTAATTACTTTCCCAAGTATAAACTATTTACTTTTGGTATGTTTTGTGTTTTATGTAATTCAGACATCTTTACTGGACTGATGCAGGGACTAATCGCATCGAGGTGGCAAAATTAGATGGACGGTACAGAAAATGGCTTATATTTTCTCTACTGGACCGACCGGCAGCTATTGCTGTCAATCCAAAACGTGGGTAAGTACTATAGGACTTCCCAGAATTATTTTCGCTGCTGTTCAGTACCAAAACCCCCACAATGATAGACTTTACAGGACAGACTAAAGGAATGCTTTCTGGAGTTTCCCTTTACTAATGTTAGGAAATTTTTGTACACGGGAAAGTATTTTTAGGATTAGATTTCATATGTGTGCTTGTGTTGGTGACAACACCAGGTAGGTCAAATAAAAATCTCCTTTCTCCAGTATAGTGTGCCCACCAAATTTCTCTGTTACTACTGAAATGGGGAAATTGATGGAAATGTCTCTTTACTAGCTCTGAGTAACACAGACATAGCCTCCTTCACAGGGGAAAGCACTGTAAATGCACTGGTACATTCAGCAGCTGTGCTTGCAACATCTTGTATCTTATGATGATTCACCAGATATTGCGATATAGGCTTCTCTCAGCTGGAATAAACCAGAAAGGCTCCCTGAAGTCACCTGGGTTCTGCAGCTTTATCGTGACTGATGGGTGTTCAGTGTTTACAGTCATTTTTCTTCCACTGAGAATGAGAAACTGACATTAAGACCACTTTCTTTTCAAATCAGAACACAAAATGCAAACACTCTTCTTTTGGTATTTATATTCTGTACTTGAAACAAACTTGTTCAGTGAACTCACTGTGACTTTCCTGATCACATGTGCAAAACATAAGTTGCTGAACATCTTTATCTTCCACAACTGGCCTTTTCCATGAAACTCTGAAGGATAATTATGGTGACCAGATTCTGAACTATATTAAATTCTGGTTCTGTCCTTTCAGGCTCATGTATTGGACTGACTGGGGAAGGCAGCCAAAGATTGAATGTGCCTGGATGGATGGACAACAAAGACAAACTCTGGTCTCTGAAGACCTTGGCTGGCCAACAGGTCTTTCTATTGATTATTTGAACAATGATAGGATCTATTGGAGTGATTCTAAAGAAAATATTATTGAATCCATGAGACCTGATGGGACAGACAGAACCACAGTATTACATGGAGGTAAGAACTTATGATTCAAGTAATATAATAGTAACCAAGATGTATGCTAACAAGCACTTGGGCTTTGCAAGTGGAGCTAGATTTGGGAGCTTTTCAAAGAGTAAGCCTTGGTAGTGTTTCCTCCTCCTTTATACAGGGATAAATGGCTCACCACATTCAGAGCTCTTTATGCCTCATAACTAGATTGCCTGAGGGTAATTTGCATGACCCAAATAGGGGAGAATGTGAAAAATGGGATACTTGCTTTTTTATGCATATTATTAAGCAGTCTGCAGTTACAGTGGCATGAAGTGGTCAGGCACATGTATAGCTGCAAATGTCTTAAAATGAAAGGATTAGATGGTGTATTGAAGCTGAATAACAGCAGTGTTATCGCTCCTGGTAGCGATTTGCTTGCTGACAGTCTATTGTTTGGTTCCTTTGAGAAGTAGGCAGTCCATACAGCCTTGATGTCTTTGAAGGCCATTTATATTGGATAGCTAAAGAACGAGGAGAAGTCTGGAAGAAAGATAAATTTGGAATTGGAGAAAAAGTGAAAGTTCTGACTGTAAATCCGTGGCTTACTCAAGTGCGCATCTATCACCAGCACAGATACAATCAGTCAGGTAGGTAATCAGCATCCTGGTGAACCATTCCTTGCTATGAGATCGAAGTTGGTATTGATATCTTCTAAGAGCTTAGTAATCTTCTGATAATGCGTCTGTCAGTACATGAGAATATTCATTTCTGAAAACCTGAAAATGGAGTAGAGGCCGGCAAGTATTTTTTGCATACTCAAAGTGAAATCAACAGTGGAATACCACACACTGCTCCTCAGAGTCTCTTAGTTCTAAGTTATGACCCTGTCTTTTCTCTTCTTCCCCTCCATCATGGACTTGTCATAGAACTGGCAGTCAGAATATGAATTCATCCTGCTAACATACAAAATGCTGGCCATTTAGTATTGCCTCCTAGGGGGATATTTCAGTTATGGCATGTCCCCAGTAGTCACAGGGGAGGATGCCCAGAGGAATGTCCAGAGGAATATCCAGCATACCCCTCTATGAAGTTGTTTTAGCTTTCAGAATCAGAAAGTTCCGTGTTGCTTGGAGATGTTCAGTTTCTTCTTGGATCTACACTGGCTCCCAATAGCAAGTAGTCTCTCTCTTAAGAATATAAGAAAAGGCAGAGAGAAGGTTTTGATATAAATGTGGTATTTAGGCATCAGTTGTTTTAAAAAATGGATCTAGACTTGTTTAGATGTTTGGTGTGTGATATTGATGAGATATACGCTGCTGACTAGGGAATTGCCCTGTCTTACCTCAGGAATATGCTGCACTGCTTCTTCAACAGTCTTTATAACTTTTTTTTTTCAGTGCCTAATCCCTGTAAAGATGTCTGCAGCCACCTCTGCTTGCTGAGACCGGGAGGGTACACATGCACTTGTCCTCAAGGGACTCAGTTCATAGAAGGCAGCAGCACAGAGTGTGATGCAGGTAGAATAATTTGTCAAACTGTAAATGAAAGCAAAGGAAACTTTTCCTTAGAAATCGAAACGCATTACTGAATTAGAAATATGGAGGGATAAGCTAGCTGGTATAATAGATGTTGCTAAGTCAGGACATCTGGCTTTTATTCTCAGCCATCACTGATTTGTGGTCACCTTGTGCATTTCATTGAATCTCTTTGCATGTCAATCCAGACCCAGCTGCAAAATTGGTCACAGTTTCAGATTTTGGTTTTGAAATTCTAAAATATTCTATTTTCATTTTTTTCAAATCCATTGATGACAGAACTAGAGAATTTCTATTTCTGACAAATTACAGTTTACAATTGTGTTTACAATTCTGTACAAGGTATTGTTTGATCAATAGAAACTTGAAGCAAAGCTTACAGAACTCACAGTGTGAGATAACTTCTAAATAATTATCATACTCTGGAAAGACTTTGAAGCACTAGAATTTAGTGCTTGGTTGTTGCATTGCAGCAGAGCCCCCACAGTGCTTCCAGGAGTACCAATAAAATAGAATTGCTCAGCCCTTCCTGAGAAGAAAGAGCATACCACTGCAGGATTTCTGTTTCTCTAGCTGAGAGTCTGCATTCTTAGCTTAAGATGTCCTTGTACTTGTCCTTGCAACGTATCTCTAACAAATTATGCTTTATAAGATTGTCTGCCATCTTTTCTATGGTTAATCTTCTCTGAATTCTCCTCTTTTTGCATTAAAAGAGAAAATGTCATAATTTTTTACACTGCTTTACCTCTAAATTACGTTTTCTTAATAATTGTTAATGCTCTTTCCTGAGGTGCAGAAAGAGGAGCTAGTAATATGATGTAATAGTAAATGGAAGTGTGCAATACATGTTTAAATTAGGGATCAATAACACTGCTGATTGCATTTGCTATTTGCTGGTCATTGCTCTGAGGACACTGCATTTGTTACTCTTTGCTGAAACTGATTTACCTAAAATGTTCAGGAATTAAGAAAACTATGCTTGACCTTATTTTGAGGAAAAGGAGGAGACAGCAAAGAGGATATACAGTACTGTATATCCTATTTTTTAACTTCAGTTTTTATCTTGACTTTAAGCAAATTTTTTTAGTCGGTGAACTGTAACTGCCATGATTGATGTACTGACCAAACACAGCTTTTGCATATACATTTTGTTTATTTGGTCCTTTCCCCATATTGCAGCTACTGAGAAACACAGCCTGTAAGACCTCTGTGTCTCCTCTTTTTGTATCCCATTTATCTGAAAGGAATTTTACCTGTAAGGAACATTATAGCAACAGACTTTCCTCTACCTCTGGCTGATAAAAATTTTATGACGAAAGTATTATGATCTAACTTGTCAGTGTAAGAGAGACTGTCAAAGTCCATCCTTAATTTATAGCCTATAATGATGTTTAAGATCCAGAGCTTTTCCTATGTGAACTGTACTTTTCTGACAGCATATCCTGAGCTCTTACTGAAGGCTGGTACAAGAAATTTCACTTTTTGTTTTTTTACTTGTCTTGGCATTAGAGTAACATCAGATCTTTGCAGCTCTGTGTTTGGGCCAGCTCAGGCTGTGCTGCCACCTGGGCAGCTCAGGGCTCCTGGAGTGCAGCTGAGCCACTGGCACGATGACGAACAGGCTGATGTGCTACCTGGTGCCAAGCCGGCAGCCTGTGCTCTGCACTGACAGAAAATGAGAACTCTGGGTTTCTCTCTCCTTCTCACTGTCCAGGGTGTATGAGAGTTTAGAGGGCCCTCCTACATGTGCATTTCCATCTACTACTTTTCTTCATAAGTAAATGCATCACAGCCTGGCCCTCTCTGTGCAACCTCCAGCTGGTTGGATGGAAAGGTCTGGGCAAAGGACAGAACATATTGCTGCTTTCTGAATAGAGGGATTTGAAGAGTGGTGGTGGGCTGCATAGCACAGGCAAAAGAAAGTGACGGGACATACAGCTTTGCAGTTGTGTCTGCCTACTTTTACTGAAGAAGCCATTATTTTCTGAGAACAGGTTTTACTTCAATTAAAATATGCTAATTGGTCAGAAGAATAAATATAAGAGCAACAAATACACGTGCTATTAAAAGCAAAGCTTCTGAAAAGTAGCCTGTGAATTTGCATGTGCAAGTTCTGTTCATAAATAAAATGTGGTGGTATTTCTTTTATCGACAATGTCTTAATAACACATATGTGGCTTTTGAATTTTGCAGCTATTGAATCCCCTCCCACAATGCCACCAGCATGCAGGTGCATGTATGGAGGAACATGCTATATAGATGAAAGTGGTCTTCCAAAATGCAAGTAAGTCAGTACGTTGTTAGAGTAGTCCAGGGTCTGATTGTGCTGATTTAGTCTCACCAGATAATTAAACTCTTTGAAATATGTTGGAAATGCTTCAGAAGATGTCATACATCTGCAGTAGCATGCTTGTAACTATTACAGAAAAACACATATATGCATAAAAAATCAGCAAATAAGCAATGTAAATGCATCAGTTTGGAAAAAAAACCAAACAAAAAATCCCCCAAACAAACAAGCCCTCAAAAACCCAGAAAGGCAAATCTCTGAAGATTCTAGTAAAATGCTATACCAAAAAAATTCTAATGGAGAAGTAATGCTCAGTAAATGTAGCTTTGAACAGTCAGTAGGTGCCACTGATGCTCCTCTGAAACCAGTCTTTTGACTTCAGTGACTAGTTTCCTGACTCAGCACTTTTTATTTCCACTTTTAATTCTATGAAGATACCAGACATACTATATTTACAGTCAGTGAAATATATGCAATTACTGAGCATGGAGTTAAATAATGCAGAATATAACAATAAAGCTGAGATCCTAGACTTAAAAGCCATTCAGTCAACTGTCCTTACATTTATAGGTGTTCTTATGGCTACACTGGGAATTACTGTGAAATAGGATTGTCAAAGGGAGTGCCTCCTGGAACAAGTAAGCTTCAAGTATATCCTACACTTGATACTTTGAGCTAAAGAATGTATAATACCTCACGATGATACCTGTTCAAGGTCAAGCTTATAATTCTCTGGGTTCTATTTTACACTGAACTATGCTTGCTTGAATATTTGCTTATTATTCTCTCTTTGATAGCAGCAGTAGCAGTGTTGCTGACAGTCATACTAATCATAATAATTGGAGTGTTAGCGGTTGGAGGCTTCTTTAACTACAGACGAACAGGATCCCTTTTACCAGCACTTCCTAAACTACCAAGGTATGTTTTGAAGGCTTTCGTAGTGGCAATGTCTGTGCACTGAAAATCTATGTTTGTTCCTAAATATTTCTGAAAAATCCACTTTGTTTGCTGTGTGCCCATTCTGCTGGAATATGCAAAATGCAGTGTTGCAGCAATTCCAGTGGATTTTTGATTACAAGCAATATCATAGCAGATCACTATTTTCTAACAAAGGACTATTGTAAAACTCTTCTACGTTCTAAATTAGCATTTAGATACTGAGCAATATGGAAGACTGTTTACCAGATCTGGAACTGGATATTCAGTTCAGAAGGATACAAAGGACCATAGTTATATATGATTTAATTTTTTATAAAACATTGCCAGAAGATGATTCCAACAAAGAGATTTTTTTAACATTGAAAGGCTGAACTTGTCTGCAACACTGTATTCATCTGTTTAAACAGAATATGGGGCATGTGTAGTGACTTCTATCTGTTTCCAGTGCTTGAGAAATCTGGGCTTTTTGTAGGTTCCCGCTCTCCTGACAGTTATACTGACCAGTGAAAACCAGCCAAAAATATTTGATGTCTTAAATCAAAGGAAGATGAAGAAAAAATATTTGTAATGACTTTAAATTATTTTTTGAAAAAAAGTGTCAGAATGTGATGCTTCAAAATGTTTTTAGCTTTAAGCTTTTTGCTTTAAGCAAATTATGTGTTTTCAAAGGTATAAAGCTGCATCTTCATAGTCTTTGCACCAATTTCACAGTAGTAGCTCTTAAATCTGTGTAATTAAATCATTATAGTCAGTAATGTGGATGTAGCTATAACTACTTCCTCATTGAAGAATTACAGTGAAGTCATTAAATTTATTTATGACTTGATATATTTAAATTGGGGCAAAATTTTTGTGCAGATGAATCCTGCAGGACAAAGAGTTTGTAAGAAACCTCCAAACTGCTCACTGAAATTCCCTGTTTCTTACTTTCTTGAATGGAAATTTTCTGTATCAGTGAATGAGTAGAAATTTTAATGCACTGACTCAAACTTTACTGTTCAACAATACTTCTCATATAAGTTATGAGGCCATGTGAAATGGAGATGTCAGTTTTTTGTTTGTGAGGCTTGATTCATAGTTTTCATTTCTGCCATGAATATGCCTTAATACTGCCATTCCTCAATCCCACTTTAAACTGTTAGTTTATACTTTTACTGCAGAGTTAACTAAAGCTATAGCTTAGCTGTTATCATGTTAACATGGGACTTGTCCATGTACAGGAATCATAGCTAAGACTTATGTTTTTTTAACTTGAATCAGCTGATGCCTACGGGGCCAACTGGTAAAGTGTGTGTACAACACACCAGCTGTAGGCAAGAGTTTTAGCACAAGCCAGCTCCAGCGAGGACACACAAATGGAAAGATTATTTCAATGCTTCTGTCTTCCTTTGAGTCAGGCAAATGTGACAAAATGAACTGAAATGTTTTCTCTGCAGTGGATTTTAGTTGCATGTTTTTGCAGAGTTGCATGATCAGAGTTCTGTGTGGAAGGTCCTGTATTCGTCTACTCATTACTGTCTTTCACTGCTCCTATTATTTTGAGCCTGACAGTGTTCTTTCAGCCAATTTCCAATATTTCTCATGTGAATCTAATGTGCAATTCTGGTTACTGTAAATCTATATGCAGATTGAACACTTGCTTACATGAAAACAGTATCCTTCAGATCTGCGTGCATAAACATCTTTAGTATAGATGTTGTTGAAATTATATCCACAAATTTGTATGCCATTTCAGCTGCATTTTTGTTAAATCTATTTAAATGAATTTGAATAACTGAGTGGATTAATGCATTTGTCTGTAAATCAACACTCAAGTAAGCGTAGTCAAAATGTAGGTAAATTTGGGGGAATTGTAATTCACTGAGTTCATCTGATGTCTACGTGAGCACACATAAAGATAGTTGAGATCATTCTGAGTGGCCTAACTTTGGTTAAAAAGCCTGTTGAACTAATGCAGGAATAGTATTTCTGATGCCTGCTCTAGCTTGCTTTTAGCCAGCAAAAATTCCAAGTCATAAGTATGCTTAGAACAACTAGAAGAATCTGTTTTATAAGCTGTCTTTCTGTATAATCTGTTCTTTTTGTTTGTAGTTTAAGCAGTCTTGTAAAATCTACTGAAAGTGGCAATGGGGTAACTTTCCGATCTGGAGCAGATGTGAGTATGGACATAGGAGTCTCTGGCTTTGGAGGAGACTCAGCTATAGACAGAGCAATGCAAATGGTAAGGTTTATTTCTGATTTTTGAATTGTGTTCTTTTTATGTCATTTTTAGCTGATAGATGGAAGCTTTTTATGTAAAAAAGGTAGTGAGATGATAAATGTGTTCTAGAAAAACAAGTGAACATTGATTAATAATTTCCTGAAATAGATTTTTATAAATTGAAGGCAAGGACAAATGCAGGCTGTTCTTCATAATAATGTGACTTTTCTCAAGATTTATATGCAGAAATTAAGCTGTTTACCCCCTTTCCTATTTCAGAATATTAACGGAATATATAGAGAATGAATAGGCAAATGAAAATATTGTAGCAAGGAATTTTTTGAGGGCCTTTGTGTTCCATAGAAAAGGTTAAAATGTGTGGGTTTCAAATTCAGGCTGTATGTTAGTAACTTCAGAGGTAAAACTCAGGCCCAACTGCAGGATGCAGTACTTTGCACAAAATATTATAAATTGGACAGTTTCTTATTTTACCTAGTTTAAACAATCATGTTTAATAGTTTTGGGGACATCATAAAGCGTAACTCTACTTCATCCGTGTTTTATTATTCACATCTGAGAAACAGCACATCCTTGTGTTTCCTATACCGTGTACTTCTTCACAGAAAAAATATTCCCCTGTTTACCACAAGAAGTACAATGTACAAAAGATTTTTACTTATAGGAAACAGATCACAGGTATGTTTGAATAATAAATACTTGCTGCAAAGTCTACACTGGAAGCTCCCTAAACTAAACTAAAGACAAATTACAGGCTTAACTGACGGTAAATTAACCTGAAAAGAAACAGCTAGTGAAGATAAGCTCATAATACATGTATATGACCATTTTTTAGATGAAGCACACTCTTTGTTAAAACTAGGCAGCCTGTGTGATGAAACAACCATGTGAACATTTCAGTAGATACTGGGGAAAATAGCTTTAGGCTTGAATATTACCTCAAACCTTTTTCATGCATGAAAAACTTTACAGTACTTTCCATTTTCTGGCCCAATATTGATATACTGAAGTCCAACAGATCCAGTTTTTGCATTGCTAATAACAGGTCTGGGTACACACCATTTCTACTTAAGTGGCATTAATTTTCCCTGTGTATTCAGAGTATAAACAAAAAATTGTATAGTTCACTGGAAAAGAATTCAAAGCATTTGGTTTATGGCAGCAAAGAACTGTAGGATGTGCCTCCTAAAATTTTAATATCACATATATGCACAAATAGGTGTTAGAGGGATATTTTTCAGTGTGGCTGTTCTTAGCTAAGCTAGCCTAATTTGAGGGAGCTGACAAGCTGTATGCTAAAGAGCTATATATATTCTGATAGCACAAAGCATGAATCCTTATGGCATGAAGCAGTGGTTTGTAGAAATGAGGGAGTTTTAAAGAACTAGCTGATGTACTATTCCTGTGTTATTCCTCACTGTTCCTCTAATGGGGCTATGACAAGAAGCAGGACAAGTGAGTCTGGGTGGGGTTTTGCTTTCATTAGCCTTCTACCTGTTGATGCTCAGCTAGCTAGCCCTGGGTGGCTATCCTTATGTGGCACTAAATATTTTCTTAAGAAACACTTAACTCAGCACCTTTCCCCACCTGCTGCCAGCCCTGTAGCTGCAGCTCAGGGTTTGGCACAATATGTGTGTAGTAGCTGCTATCCACACAGTGGTCTTCATGCATGGGCAAAGTATTGATTTCTAATAAGAGATATGCTAAACACTGTGAAACATTTTATTTCTGACATAACTCTTTTATAAATAAGGGATACACTTACTGCTTTGTCTCAAAAAAAAAAATAGCAATCTCCCTGCTGGGACAAAGTGAATCAATCCCATTCTTTTGTATTTCTGATAGTGCTTATTAATTTGTATGCAATTTTGAAGTCTCTGAAATTAAATATTTATTTTGGGATTATTCTTCCTTTGATATCTCTTCCCTATTGAAGCTGTGATCTGTGAGAATAATTTTTCCTCATCATAAAATAATTTGAGTCAATTATTGAAATGTGGGGGTTTTTTTGTCTAGCTAGGAAATGGGGTAATATTGGAACAATCAATGGTCCAGGCTGCTAAGTTAGGGAGTAAAATAATGGATGGCAAACTAATGTTACAGTTTTAACGGATGCTAGATTTTGTCTAAGCCTATGTGAAAGTAAAGATGCGTTGTTCCCTGAGGTGAAGAACTGGACTATAAATGAATTCCTAGGAATATGGATGTGTTTATTGCACTGCAGGTTTTTTTTTAATTTTTTTTGTTTTTTCTTCATAGAATGAAAACTTTGCAGTGGAGTCAGGGAAACAGCCAATCACATTTGAAAATCCAATGTATGCAACCAGAGATGGTGGAGCCAGCACAACCAGTGCAGTTACAGTTGTTCAGCCAACACATGTAGGACAAACTTAGGCTTAACTTTCATCTTTCATTTTACTTTATGACCTTCTTTTCTTCTTTGAAGGAGACTGATTTTCCTTCTTCTCCTATAGGTGGCAGCAGCTGGTAGCGAGGAAAATGAAAATTTCGAAAATCCTGTGTATGCCTCTGTGGTATCTGCTAGCCCAAAGGAACCCCCTCAGAGTACAGATGCACCTCAGGTAGGACACAGAAATGCTCTAAGGCTGCCTTTTCTGTTTTGTGCTTCAAATCAGGGAAATGGAATTGTTAGGGAAGCTGCAATATAGTTTCATTCTCTTTAAATAATCGAGTTGGCACATAATCTGCATCAAGTCCAACTAACTGGACCATATTTATAAGATTTACAAGAGTTGATCAGGAACAGTTTGATAAGAGAAAAGCAGCACAAGCGCAGAATTGCCCAGGGCACACAGTAATGATCTATTTGGATTAAACCCCATCTTTTTCCTGGATCACCCAATTATTTTAAAGTGAATAGACTGGAACAGAGTTTCCTTTCACTATTGTGCTTCATTTTGAGGGCAGATGCTAGTCTGAAAATTGTAATGTAACTGCTGTAAATTGTCATCACTCCCCAGCAGAAATTATTATCACTAAGGCTTTACTTCAGACTTTTAACAATTATTACACGTTGATAGAAGCAGCAGAGTGTGGGTCATGTCCCCCGTCCCCTCCCCCCCCCC
>Ga0065711_1026785_pt1 | contig 59839 bp, 43 predicted proteins | sample Hoacrofraction12_FD_59098 | JGI IMG/M metagenome (GOLD analysis project Ga0065711, IMG submission 59098) | Hoatzin crop microbial communities from Cojedes, Venezuela - Epithelial fraction 12 v2 (version 2) | ecosystem: Host-associated > Birds > Digestive system > Esophagus > Crop | place... | reverse complement strand
CCCCGCCTCCCCCCTTGCTCCCCGGTTCCCCAGCACAGACCTGCTTTTTTTCCCTCCTCCCTATTTGACGTGTGTTTTTCCCTTTTTTTACCCCAAAAAAGCAGCTGCGGGATGGGGAGCTGAGGTCACGGATTTTGGGGGGAGGACGCGGGACCCCACCTCCGTGCAAACTTGCCCCTTACGGATGCGAACCGGGCCACCTTTCCCCACGCAAACGACGAAAACCTCATCAGAGGCACCGAAATTTAGGTTTGGCTGGCTCGGACGCGCAGCGACTCGGCTGGGGGACGCGTTTTTCCCCCCAAAAACCCCTCCAACCCCCGCTCCGAGCGCTGAGACAATAAAACAGCCGCTGAGGTCACCAAGTCTCGAGGGGTCACGGAGATCGGACACGGGGCTTTGCCGTGGGGCGATCCGGCATGGGACCAGGCTCAGGCACCCAAGATGGGGATGCAGAGGGGCTCGGCGATGCCATCGTGCGTCCGCACCCAACTCCCAGGGCGAGGGAAGCTGCGGAAGCAGCAGGTGGGAGCTGGGAGCAGGGGGAATTCCCTTTCCCTCCCCATTTCCACGCTCCATGGGCACCGGCTGCGGGAGCCAGGGATGCTGCCCGGCGCGCAACCCACTGTCAGACAGCGAAGGGTGCCGGGTGCTGGTGCAGGGTCCCAGCAAACAAGCAAAAAGGCTGATTTATTTATGTACTTATTTTTAAATAGCGGGTGTAATTAAGCAAAGGAGCAATCTGGCGAGCGCCGTGGCAGAGCTGCTGGCGCCAGGGGAGCCGTTCTTCCGAGGGGCCATGAGCACGCGCTCGCTTTCGAGCCGCGGAAACCAGTCTGGGCACACAAATCCTCCCACTAGCAACTTGGCCAAGTCGCTGTGCGAAATGGAAGCCCGAGCTCCTCCGCTCCGCGTTGCCACCGGGCTTTGCGGCCCCTCTGCCTGCCAGCCCGGGAGCAGCGATGGGCACTGCGGGCGCAGGAGGTGCCGGCACGTCTCTTGGAGTGTGGGGAGCCGGGAGAAACAGGGGGCCATCTCGCTGCGTGGGGTAACCAGATCTTTCTTGGCGGCTTCCACGTCGAAGCACAGATTTTTTTTGGTCTATTTTGGAGTCTGTATCAACGCCGCTGGATGCCGCAGCCTGCCAACGGCTTCCACGCCGCGGCTCTGGTCCCAGTTGCGTGGGGAGGTTCACCCAAGGGGATCTGACGCCCCGTGGGCTCGTTTTAGTCATCGGCCATGCGCGCTCGCCTTTGCACACCTGAGGAGCCCCGCTGCTTTATAATGAGTGTTACTCATATCTGCAGCGTGCCCGTAACAGTTACTAATCATTTTATTACTCTTTATAATCTATTTAAAGCACAATTAGAAAAAAATCTATACACAGTTACAGCCGAAAGCACATTTTAGTTACGTCATAAATCCCTGGAAAACAACCATCTATCACGAAAACCAGCGCTCCCGCGCTCGGCTGACAGCGATGGATGCTGCCGCGCTGCGCCGAGGGATGGCGAGGTGAGGGGGGGGCTGGACGGCCGGCGGGGGCCGGCTCCTCGCGGCCCCTCAGAGCACGACCCCTTCGGGCTCCAGCAGCAGGTAGTCATGCAAAGGCTTGGGCACGGGCAGCAAGGGGACGAGGCAGTGGCATTTGTCGCCAAACTTTCGCCGGATGGCGGAGCGGCATAGATGTTGCAGGCACCGGACTGTGCCTGCCAGCCGGAAAAAGGACTCGTAGAAGAGCTGGTGCTGCTGCAAAGAGAGGAGGGGAGAGAAAAAACATGAGCATCAGCTGGTTTGGGGGCTTTTCCTTATTAAGCCAAACAAGCCAGAGACGTTTTTGCGGTGAAGTTCTAAGGGGGGGAGGTAAGAAACCCATCGGCGATGTTTGCCCATGGGTTAGGGGTCCATGCTCTGTCACTGCTCCTGCCAGCGAAGGCTGGGTGAGGAATTCTCGTATGGATGTGCAGGTGAAGGCCAGCCTCACCGCAGGCGCTTTTTGGGGACGATGCCTCCACGCCCACCAGCAGAGCATTCCCGCAGAAAGCCTTGGAGCTGATGTAGAAGAGACTTGCTTGTTTCTAAGACAGGGAAGCAAAGCAGGATCGGTCTGTGCAGCCTTAGCTTGGAACAAAAACAATTTCACCTGTCCCCTAGATTCATAGAATCATAGAATCATAGAATCATGGAAAATTTTGGGTCGGAAGGGACCCTAGAGGTCATCAAGTCCAACCCCCCCGCAGCGAGCAGGGACACCGCTAACTAGATCAGGTTGCTCAGAGCCCTGTCCAACCTGGTCTTGAATGTTTCCAGGGAAGGGGCACTGAAGAGCTTTACTTGCATGTCGGCAGCCGGCCCCCTCGCAGCCAAGCTGACCAAAGACCTGCGGGACTGATCCGGGATCACTCCAAGTGCAGGCTGGCCGTACCTGTCGCACGGCTGGGGACAAGCTTCTCAAAAGAAAAATGAGTGGCACGGGCTTCTGCCGGGCAGCGGTCTGGCTCCAGGGTTGCTTCCAGACTTTGGGACTGTATTTTGTCATGGGCCAGGGGCAGGAATGAGGGTTTTGGTGTTGATGGAGCTGAAGGGATGCAAAGCTCCTGAGATGAATTGGGTGTGCGGTGGTGCTCCCACGACTATTCTTTGTTTTTCCTCACCCAGCTGAAGTCTGGATGGGGGAAAAAAACCTTTTGGTGGGTAAAATACTTTCCCTGGGGCTCAGCCATTCTTGACAAATGGCCAGAGCCGTCTCACCTGAAACACCTCCTCCGGCACGGCCTCGGCCCACTTCTCGGAGACGGGGATTTGCGAGTAGGAATTGAAGAGGACTTCAATGATCTCTGGCACGGCCGCACAGGACTTCAGCACCTAGTCATGGGCAACAAGGGGGGTTCAGGCAGAGGTGCATGTCCCAGAGGGACAGAGCATCCACCTGCTGCAGCCAGGACGCGTCCCACCCCACCGCGGTCCAGGCTGGGATGGTCCCCGTATGAGGCAGGTGTAGGGTTTGTCCTGGCATGCTTTGGAGACTTTTCTACATCTGCAAACTGGTGAGAAGACCTGCTTTGCTGTGGCACTTCTTCTTCTGGATGTGGCCCTTGCTTCTTATTTACATTTTTGGCTTGTGCGGGCTAAGCCAGGATAATATTTTCTTTATTGTTTGATGTAAAATCAATGAAACGCAGAGCCATAAGAAGGCTGTGCTGCTGGCTGATGTACCAAGCTGGTCTTGCCTGTCTCTGACATCCCCTGGCAAGAAAAAATCTTCATTCCTGGTCCCCCCGGCCTGTGCTGCCTCCGTCCTGCCCTTCATCCTGCCCGCTTCTCCCTGCCACCACCCCGTGTGGGTGTTCTCCTTTCCATCATTCGCAGCAGGATCCCCAACCTCGATGCCATGGCCCCAAACCCTCCCAACCCCCCAGCCTTTTATTTCCCCAAGCGCCCGACCCCAACTGCGAAACCCCCCATGTGAGGGATGTACCGGGGGGGACTGTTTTGGGGTCCGTACCTTGACGAAGGCGGGGGGCCATATCTTCTGCGAGCCATGGTTGAGCAGCAGCTGGACGGAGAGGTGGGGCCGCAGCTCCCGCTTGAAGGCAGCGCTCTGCAGCGCGCAGCCCAGCGGGGACACGCCGTTGTAGTCGATGGCGTTGACGTCGGCCCCGCGCCGCAGGAGGAAGCACGCCAGGCCGGCGTTGGCCGCCCCGCACGCCTTGTGCAAGGGGCTCCTCTGCGCCTCGTCCCGGGCGTCGATGTCGGCACCGTGGGCGGCCAGCAGCCGGCAAAGCTGCAGCGAGCCGTCGCCGGCACCGGGCGCCTGCCCGCTGAGGACGCCGAGGGCTGTTTCCTCCCGCGCGCTGCGCGCGTCGACGTGCGCCCCGTGACGCAGGTAGAGGCGGGCATGGTCGCAGAGGCAGTGCCTGGCCGCCACGTGCAGCACTGTCTCCCCCTCGTCCTCGCTGGGCAGGTTGACGGTGGCCCCATGTCTCAGCAGGAGCTTGGCGCATCTGCGAAGAGATGGGGAGGCTGGCGCGTGGTGGGTTTGTGGGGCATGGGCTGGAGTGGGAGCCACGGGGGATCGTGGGGTGAGAGGCGGAGTGGGTGGGGATGGGGGTCAGAACGGCGCTGGGCTCCCACAGGGGTTGTGGCACTTGAGGGTTTTGGGAGGGAGCAGCAGAAGGTGGGGAGGGCGACCCTGTGCCCTGCTGCCCACTGTGGTGGTGGTGGTTTGGGGCAATGTCTCCCACTTGCCCTTGACCAGCATCATTCAGGAACGGTCATCCCTGACCATTCTTGTCTACTTTGACAATCCCTAACCATCATTACTCATGAATGGTCATCCTGACCATTCCCGACTACCTTAACTGTCCCTGACCATCATCATTCATGAATGGTCACCCCCGACCATCCTTGACTACCTTGACCACCTCAACCCACCACCCTACCCACCAGGGACCGGTGATCCTTGCCTCAGCTGGTGATCAGACGGCACTGGGAGTGGTGCCCACAGTTAGCTATGCCAGGTGGGTCTGTCCTAGGGGTGAGGGGTGTGGGATGCATCCAGAAGTGATGAGGACACATAGGGTGATGGTACTCTTCATGCCATCAGTCTGTTGGCTGCAGTTTCATCCCCTGGCACAGCTGTAGCCATAGGGTGTTATGGAGCTGATCTATACAATCCCACCCCTTGGCTGACATCAACAGAGCTTCTCAGCTGAGAACATCCTAAACTGCTGCCTCCACCTTAGTCTGTGCTGGGACTGAGCTGACATGGAGGGAGAACCTTGCTGACGCCTCTGTGCAGCACAAGAGCTTGGTGTGGGTTTGCCTGGGTATGGAAAAGGATTTCCCTGCTCCTGTTGAGGGACTCCAATGACTGTGTTGGGCTCCCACCCCAGAGAGGACTAAAGAATCACATTGTCTGCCCATCCTGAAAAGAAACACCTTTGCAGGTGGTTTAAGCCTGCTGAAACCAGTTTTGCTGGCTTGTTTTGTACCTGGCTCTTGTGAAGATGGAGCGGGAGCACCTGCAGTTCCCAGGAGGAATAAATCAAGGTAAGCAGTCTTCCCCATCCTAAAAATCGCTGCTCCCCTCCTCTCCTTCCCTCTAACATCATTGTGCGTAGTTGCAAAGAGGGGTTGTGGCCGCTGCAAAGGGGGACGCACCGGTTCCCATCAGACCTTTCCACCTGCATCCTTCTGACAAGGGATGGGGGATAAAGATGCCCAGTATGCCCCGATGGGGTTTTTTTTTTGGTGTGCGTGTGAGTAAACGGATGTGATCAGCCAGTCTAAATGAATCAGAGTGACTGCTCCATCTCCTGCCGGGAGCCGCCGGGGCTGTTGCAGCTCAATGTCACTGCCCGGGCAGAGCTGTCGGCAGTCGGGTTAGTGCGCGGGGCCGAGCTCACCGCTGCAGCACAGAGAAGTTATTTTTTGGAGGGAGGCCAGACCCATGTGCCATCTAAGCGAGACCTTGAAAACGCGGCCAGCTTGTGTTTCCCAAGAGATGCGGCTGGGGAGGTAGGAAGAGCGGTCCTTCAGGAAGCCTCAGCAGTGGCTGGCTGGAGTCTAGGCAGATGTATCAAGCTTAAACACCCCCTGTCTCTTTTATTTTTCTCTACTACACATTCCTTTCAGCTCAGGTGTCACTCAGAGCCCTCAGTGAGGTTCTGGGCTGATACAGAAGCAAAATGGGGGGGAGCTGTGGAGGAGCAGAGTCACAGCCTTATCCTTCCGGCGGGAGGGATAGGGAGAAAGAGGAGCCCTGGGGAGGAAGGATGGTACTAGAACATTGCTCTTTTCTCTTTTTGTCTGGCCCAGATGAATGCTAACATATGTAGGGAAAATAATAATAATAATAATAATCATAATAACATTGCTACTTGAATCTTTTGGGGCCTGTATCATCACTGCCCCCGAGGTTTGATAGAAGCTGATGAGACATTCACTGTCCTTGGTGGTGCAGGATCTGCAAATACCTCCTTGGGCTGCTTTTCTTGTGCATATCAAGCCTGAATTTGCCAGGAAAAAATCCTGCAGGATCCGTGGGGACAGGCTGTGTCTGCAGCCTTTGCAGGTGTAATGCTCTCTGATGCTGCCAGCCTGCACTGGACCTTGCCTGAGGCATCTGCTGTGGATGCTCTCTGCTGGGGATGTAGTTGTGGGTGAGCAGATTGAGCGTGGGGTTGTGCCAGCCCCAAAATCCTCAGATCCTTACTTTACAATTCCCCTTTTACTCTAAAACATGCTGAATCCCTTCCTCAAGCAATGGTTTGTCTTGCTGAGGTTTTTTTTTCTGGCACTTGCTGTGTGTTGCTGGTTGGTAAAACTTTGTTGGGGGTGGGGGTGGGGCGTGGTGTCTGTTGCTGGAGCAAATCACACCGTGGCTTCGTCTTGTTTATTGGTCTGGTCTGTCCTTGACAGCGGGGATTTGTAGCCCTAATTATAATGAGTCTCTGGGGCCTCTCCGGGTTAGCTTAATCCTAATGTCACGGTTAGTTCTGGCACCCTAAAATAACATATTCAAGGCAAGCCAAGGGACCATTCTGCATGGTAAAAATGGCAAAAATAATATTTCTGACTTGGTTACAAAACATGTAGCAGCCTAGTCCGTGAGAAAAATCCCTTTTTTTTCTTTATAGATCACAATTCCAGCGTCTCTTCTCCTTCCCAGGCAGGGAGGCGGCTGTGCCTAGAGACCCTGAGCACAAGGACCGCGCCGCTTTTGGCAAGCGCTGTGTATCGAGAGAGCCCAGGCTGAGGATTCCCTCTGTCCTGCCTGCGTGGGCAGGACAGAGGGAATATTCCCCCGCCCTTAATTTCCAGGTGAAGGGTGGTACGTCATGGGTTGCCTGGCAAAGCCAAGAGCTGCGTCCAGCCCCTCCAGCCCAGCATCCTCGCTCTGCCACAGGTTTTTCCCTTACTGAGAGCGGGTTGGGAGTTCACTTACAGGGAGCTCAGTTCCTCTTGGTCTTCTGCTAGCCATCACAAATATTCTTCTGGAAATACCAGGGTGAAAACGTCACCCTTCCCAGATGCTATTTTGCTGAAGGGTTTTTTGTTATCAAGTTCAATAGCTAACTTGTTAGAAGAAACCTGAGTCGGTTCATACGGAATTTCCCTGCTGCGTACCCTTCCCTCGGCAAAGAGGGAATGTTAGTGAGGGGCTATAAATAAGGGGTGATCTCCTGCAGTTAATGGAAATCACGGGCCCCTGTGAGGAGCACGTGCCTCCTGTTTGGATGTATGGGGCATCAGCAGGTGCTGGCTAGATGCCGTTCGTGTTTGCTGGCTGTATGCTCTTATTTTAGCCTCTAATCTCTGCTCATGGACTCATATGCTCGAACGCTTTGCCAGCGTTTCTGGCTTCTTGTTTTTCTTATTAACAGCCTGTCGTTCACCGTCAGATTAGACTGAAATCCCGTTGAATAAGGCTCAGGAATCACTTGCTGCTTTTTGAGGGCGCCTCTCCAGTTTTCTGGGAATGTCACAAGAAGCCACAGGTTTAGTTCAGCAGAAATTCAGACACAGGGTGGCAAAGCAAGCCGGTTTCTTCTCTGTCCAGCCTAGTGCCATCCCTGGCCAAGCAGCTTGCTGGCAGCAGCGATACCCCTGGAGCAAGCCCTCAAAGGGCCACACTCGCACACAGCTATGCCTAATTTTGAGTAGTTTTAACTCACTTCTGAACCCTTCCTAACTCATTTGTGGGTGATGGGTAACACACCTGAATGTCTCCTTGCTTGGGCAAGTCGCTCATTAGGTCAAAATCACACGAATTTGTGATAACTGGTGTTAGTACTACGGGTTCACCTTGCGCTGGGTTCCTGGCTCAAACAAATGGGATAAAATTATTTGGGTTTTATTTTCCTCCTTCACTCATCAATAGCTGGGGCAGAAGTCAGTGCCACATCGGGCAGAACGTGCCCATTGCCCTCCCCTGCCCTCTCGCTGCCAGGGTGACTCGGTGGGATGCTGCTCAATTTGGGATGGAAAAGGCCCAGGCTGGGAAAGCGGGATTTAACTCCAAAAGGGATGTGATGAATAACCAGCAGGAGGAGCAGGAGCCTGTGGAGGCCGAGGCTGGCGGAAAATTCCTGTCCCAAAAACCCGCTCAGGCCTCCAGTTTTTTCAAGGAAAAATCTCCTGTTTGGCTTTTTCCCCCCTCCCTGGGGCTGGAGTGAGGCTTTCCCATTCTTTGCTTCGTTGTTTTTCATGGCATCCAGGTGACCATCTCCTGATACGTAGGTGATTTACTGAAGGATTGATCCCACTTGAAAACCAGCCTTCCCCAAGCCTGGCTCTGAATGCAAAGATTACTCTTTTTAATATCCTACAAGAAGGAGAAAGGAAGCCTGGTTTTCTTTAAAAGATGAAAATCTTTTTGGGCACCACAAGCCCACCAGTGAACCACGGCAGGGCTGGATGTGCCGGCGTGGGGACCGTCCCGCTGTCGTGGTCCAAATCCCAGCGCAGAAGCACCACGTCTTTGCCAAAGCTTCGTGAGCTGTGGGTATTCATTTGTATGAGCCCTCATCTGGCCACACCAATTTGGGAAGCAGTGTCTCCAAAAAGCAGGGTCAGGCTTTGGGTTGTGCCCTGTGTCTGCTTTTGGGCTCTTCATTTCTTGCTCAGGGCCCATTAAGGAGCTGGTCTTCCCCAGTGGGGGGACAAGTTTCCAAAACGATGGCTCCAGATGCTCCGAGTTTTGTATTTTAGCAACGCTAAACAGAGCAGAGGATGAGGTTTAGCACTAGATGATGCTAAATGCTGGCTTTTAATCTTTGCTGTCTTTTTTTATTTGTAGTAACGCTTCCTTCCCACAGCCAAAAGGGCAGTGTGTCTGGGCCGATGCTGGAAGAACCAGAGGGTGCCATGGGGTCAGAACCCCAACAGGAGGTTAGTGCCCATCTCGCTGGTGTTTGGGAGCCTTGCTATCTTGGTAGCATTGCCTTTTTAGGTACCTCCCTTCCTGCTTCGCTCCTGTTTGCTGTTAATTCCTCCCATGATCAGCTTTCCTCATCTAACATCCCCTAAGGAAATCCTGTCCTGTCTCCCTGAGCTGCCTGCTCCCGCGCTTGCTCCCTACCCCATCATTTTTTGCTTGAAGCCCCTTGGACACTGAGTCTTCTCTTGCATTGATCTCATCTCACCATTTATCTCCCATCCCTTGGTGCTGGAGGGTTGGACCCAGAAGATGACTCTGATTTCTGCTCCCAGGGTAGAGAGCAAGCTTGAAGAAGTGAACACAGGGGCATCGCTGAGCTATAAACCCAAGCTGCACAGAGGCAGGGGTGACATCTTCTTTTCTCATCCCTTGGCTTGTCTAAGCCCATTTCCCTCCGTGGAAGGCTGGGGAAGGCAAACCCTGGGGGATTTCTCTCCAGGTAGGCTCTCCCTGGTTGCACTGGAAACCTGGGGACTTCAGAGAGCTTTTTCCCACTCAGATCAGAAGGAGGACTCTACAAACGTGGTAGCGTTCGCCGTCCCTTCTGCTGTGGGTATTGTGATGGGAGGCGGGATCTGCATCCTGCATCCCCGCGATGTGCCTTCCCACCGCCCCGTGCCTGCTCTTCCCCCCAGCACCGCCGGGAGAGTTGAGAATCTTCCTCTCCCCCTCAATTATTTTTATTTTATTTTTTTTCGGGGTGCCAATAAAGGCAGACTCCTTTAATCATCCCAGCTTTAAGAGGGAAACGGGAGAGCACCAGGGAGAGAGTGCAGTGAATTTAGAGACTCATCTTACCCCACCATGTTAATTATCTCCGCTGTAAAAAAGAGGTCAAGGAGAGGAACTCTACTAAATAGGCCGACGTTGGCATGAACAGCTCCTAAAGTGAAGAAGGTAAGACTGAACTTTACTGGAACTTTTTTTTTTTCCATCTCTTCAAAAAGCTCCTAGATTAAAGCTCTTATATCCTTTTTGTTGAAATCTCATGGATTCTGAAGCTCAAATGGCTGGAAGGAAGCCCAGATAATTTTTTTTTATCCCAGTCACTGAGAGGCTCAAAGGTTTTAAGTCCTGCCCCCATGGTGAATTGCCGAGTATATGGGAATACAGAAGAACCCAGCACATAGGTGTTCTGGCCATTGTTATCGAGAGGGAGAAAAATAAAATAGCTCTCTATGTAGGTCAATGACCTGCTCTTTATTGTCAGTAAAAAATTAAGGATGACCTAAAATCTACTACTCAATGAAAAAAATAAAAAATAAAAAAACCCGCAAGGTAAAGTAGTCTCCCCCTAATCAAAGAGGAAATGTTTGTGTTACCTAAAGCTTGACCTTCTCAGTCTCTAACTTTAGCAAAGTCTTTGCGATTGAAAAGCAGTGGTCAAAACCTCAAAACCTGTCTGAAATGTCTATTAATTTTTGATCTTTCAAGGGAGTTGGCTTAGTTATTGTAGAAGCCCCCGTAGTGCCGGGTAGCGTAGTTAAGGGTCTCTCAGCATTTCCATTATAAAGCCCCAATATTCAAGGGCTTATAACTCAGCTGTTTCCACTTTGCGTCTGTCTGACCCCCACATTGCTGTTTGCTGGCTCACCTGCCATCCCCCTCCATCCTTCTGGGGGAAATAACATGTAAACCAGTGACAACGGCTCATTTTTAATATGGTTTTTTTTTCCCCAAGCTGGGAAGCACCTGGCCAAAACCAGGACAACCTGGACCTCTGTGGGCCATGTGGTCCTCTCCATGTACCAGGTTGGTTTACATGCCCCATCTCTACGGGGGGAGAGCAAGTCAAGTGAAGCCTAAAATACCCCCTAAGGCTTTTAGGATGGCTTGGGGTTTGGAGACTGAAGGCTTTAAGCTCAAAAGGGACCTCAGGTGAAGGAATTAAAACCAGCTCCTTATTAATGTGGCATCCTCCCTTACCCATCTGACTCCTTCCAACCCTCATCGTACCAAGGATATGTTTGATTAATCCCTAGATTTTTGGCTGAATCAAAATTTGATTAATACTTGATTTTTGGCTGTCTTGCAGAGACTCTTATTTATAAGCTGGGCTTGAGATATCTACATCTGCAAATCTTTTCCTCTCTGTCTGCTTTTCTTTTGCAGAGCTCTTTCCCTGACATCTGGCCCACAATACATTGGATCTGTAGTGAGAACCTTGCCTTCACCACCTATTTCTATGTAAGCTCACTGCTTGTTTAAAGGGGAGAGGACTGAAGCTGGGGGGGTGGCTTTTCTCTGAAGCTGGCAGTTGACGAAATTCGCTACTGCTCTGAGCAGTTTCATCAGGATATCAAGGGCCTGAGCTCTTTACAAAAAAAAAAAAATCCCAATTCCTTGGGTCTAACGATTCAGGCACTTAAAGTCGTACAAGGCACACATGTGTGGACAAAAAGCTTATTTTCAAGGCAACAATGATGCCAGTCTCTGTGTGATGCTAATCCAGGGTGAGAAGGGTGTAGATGCACATGGCCAAGCCTTAGCCCTGCCTATAAACCAAAGTGGACCCGTACGTGGCAAGGAGGTGGGAGGATCGCTCCCATCCCGCAGACTCCATCCCTTCGTTACGGCCCTGGGGCTGGGATTTTAGGAGTGTGTGCCCTTATGGGCACCGACATCCCTTGTGGATGGAGTCAGCATGGTCTGAGGAGCACAGGAGGTTGGGGTGACCTATGTGCCCCATGTCTGGGCTCCTCCTGAGCACCTCCTGGGGGAAAGGGTGCCAAAAAGAGGAGGAAAGAAAAGTGTGTGGAGCTTGGCTGGGCTGCTCCTGTCCATGGGAAGGAGGCCTGGGCCATGCAGTTAGACTGGATATTAGGAAAAATTTCTTTACTGAAAGAGTGATCAGGCATTGGAATAGGCTGCCCAGGGAGGTGGTGGAGTCACCATACCTGGAGGTGCTCAAAAAACGTGTAGATGTGGCACTTTGGGACATGGTTTAGTAGGCATGGTGGTGTTGGGCTGATGGTCGGACTTAATGATCGTTCTTTTCCAACCTCAATGATTCTATGGCTCTATGAATGTGCCTGGTGCTGAAATGTCTCTTTATGGCTATGCTGGGTGTTCTTCAGCAGCCAATGCAGCCCAGAGATGTGGTAGCATGCGGGAAGACTTGGTGGATATCCTGACATCTTTTTTGCACCCCACAGAGGCAAAAGTGCTGGGACCTGCATGCAGGGGATGCGACGTGAAGCTATCAGCGGGGGGATGGTGCTGGGGGACCCTCTCCTTACCCCAGGGAGTCTTGGGTGGTGCAGAGGTGCAGCGGGGCCAGGCCCTCGTCGCTCCGCAGGTTGGGGTCAGCCCTGTGCTCCAGCAGCAGCTCAACGCAGTCGGTGTGCCCGCCCAGGCAGGCTTCGTGCAGGGGCCCGCGGCCGTCCGGCGCCAGGTCCGGGTCAGCCCGCCGGCGGAGGAGGTGGCGGAGGCAGGCGGTGTGACCCAGTCGAGCGGCCAGGCACAGCGGGGTGGTCAGCTCCCGCTTGTACTCCAGCGACCACAGCCCTGCGGGGAGGATGGAGCAGGGCTGATGCCCGGCGCTGACCCGCTGGGGACGTTCCTGTCCCCTGTGCACCAGCTTTGCGAATAAACCACATCGACACGCTGCTTTTTCCATTCTCCTGCTATCTCCCTGTTGACTTCCGGTGTTTCAAAGAGCCTGGTTACAGCTGGTGGCTGTGCCAAGCACTGTTGGCAAGAGGGTTAGGTTTGGGTTCAGCTGGAGCTAGGCATTGCATTTCTTGGCAGCTCCGGGACCTCTGGGACCATCAGTAGATGCCCAGTGAGCATCTGCGACCAAGGGGGGCATCTGCGGTTGGGAGGTACCAGGTCCCACTACCCTGGGAGCATCTTCTTCCTCCTGGATAGGACCAGGCTGCTCTGTCTGAGCCCCTGAAAGGGGAATTTGGGCTGCGAGACTTCTTGCAAGCATGCCTAAGCCACAGAGTGTCCCAGCCTAACATGGAAAAAATCGTGTGGACACACACTTTTCACACTTCCCTGCCCCTCCGGTGGGTTAGTACGTGCAGAAGAGAAGAAAATAATACAACGAAGTGCTAAATATCTATGGCTAGGCTGCAGGGCAGTCAGCTAACCAGGAACCAGCCGCCTCAGGAACAGGGTCTATAAAAGCAGCGTTAGGTACTTAAATGCACCTCTCCTATTTAGGGTTAGTAAATACCTGGATTTTAAAAATTTTTCTGGGCTGGCCTTTAAAGGAAAAGTACCTGAGAGTCCATAAGTCGCTTGGCTTTTTGCCTGCCACTCCAGCTCATTTTTACTGATCTCAAAAACCAGGTTGACATCTTGATAGTATCGGTCAGTCAGGACCTCGAGGCTTCTCAGGTCTCCCATGATCAGGGCTGTGTAATACTTGGTGGCGGGAGTGTGAGCCGTTAGAGGATGTTCCAAATCCAGTTTGGGGGAAATCTGTACCTTTTCTGTTACAGGTCCTGGTAACTCGCCCATTCCTGTGTTTCCCGTGTGTGTGGGTCCTGGGAGGATAGACAGGCTTTTATAGTTCATTGTTTCAGTCCTCCTGGGCTCATTGTCTAATTATAATCCAGTTAAGGCTCTATTGTTGCTGTATTTTTAACTCCAGCGGGGTCAGATGATAACAGGCACACGATACAATGAGGGTCAATCAGTCACTGGGCTGTGTTGCGGCAGCACCTCTTGGATTAAGTAGCCGGTTTAATTGCAGGCAGCAGCTTGGGACACTGGTGTTCAGGCTGGGAGGATAACGGTGCCTAGTGTTTAGGGGGTAAAAACAAAAAAACAAAAAACAAAAAAACAAAAAAAAACAAAAACAAAAAAAGGAAAAAATTTAGCCAGCTCCTGTCTGCCCAACCCCATACAACCTGAGCTCTAAGAAGGCAGCTTTTTTTTCCTCTGACTAACACTGTATTTTTTTTTTCCTTAAGGCACTTGTACCTGTTTCCAGTGTCATGGTAGCTATATGGAAAAATCTGGGCGTTACACCGCAGCGCAGGCTGGCATTCTGGTGCATCCCTGCAGAGATGCAAAGCACTTGGCAAAGGCCAGCGAGGTACAAATCCTCCTGGGGCTTTGGTAGGGTGAGCCGCTCTCCCCGCCGACGCCTTGTATAGGAGAGGGGAAGCTCCCAGCCACTGCTGCCGTTTAAGTACTGAGATGGACGCCAGCAGAGAGTCCCCAGCTCCTGCTGCCCCGAGGCTCATGGCTCCTTTCCTCAAGGTCACAGGAGAAGTCCGCGGCAGGGACAAGAATAGACCTTGGCATCTCGTGACTCGGAGGCTCTGGGTGATACAACCCCCCGCCAGCCCTCCTGTCCCACCTCCCCATGCAATAAACATGATCCAAGCTGATCTCAAGAAGAGGTTAAACCATATCAAAGCAACCAGACGTTGAGGGACTGCTGAAATGCTTTGTGGTTCCTTCTGTATGCAGTCAACCCGGGGCTGGAAGAAATGTTTGGGACCTTCTCTGTAGCCCCCTGCAAGCGGGGACTTTGCTGGGCTCGTGCAGCATCCTTGACCATGAGCATCCTTGTGCCAACCCATCTGCTCTGCAAGAGGCTTTTTTGTGGGTCTCCTCAGCAGGGCTGTAGTGGCATCCAGCCACCTGGCCACAGACACCATGTGAAGAGCACCGAGCCACAAAAAGAAAATCATAGTGTTTCCATCCAGGATGGGCTCACACTGAGCCAGGGGGTTCTGAGTTGGGGTCCTTGTATGAATTAATCCTCTGTGTAAGGAACCCCCTGCCTTCAGATCCCTGTTCGCTAGTAACTGCAGTGGGAGGTAATTTGAGGCCAGACTACGTGGTCTCTCCCGTTTTCTTCCTCCCCCCAAACTCAAGGCTGGCCTTCCCACCTGCCTGTCTGTCCACATCTTCTCGATCGGTTTGTGACCCCCAAATCCCATTGTTCCTCTCCTTTTGCCACTTGTTGCTATTCTGCTACCTCCAGCTTTTCTGTGCCTGTTCGCCCTTCGGGCATTAGCTACCCCCTCAAAGCATTGCTTTAGTATGAAAAATAACCTCGTTATACCCTGGGGTCCGTTAGCTGGAGCAGGAGAAAGCCTGGAGACCCAGGGAGCAGAGGCTGGGATCGTTTTCCCCAGGGACTTGTTCTGGGTCGTGTTTCCGCAGCCCTGGCTCGCTTTCCCTCTCTGCGCATTAACAGCCCTGTAATATTTTTGTGGCGGCGTGGAGGAAGCCTGCCTTCACGTGCCCACGCTCACACCGAGGGGATCGCCTTCCCGTGGCACAGGCCACCTCCGGCGCTGGCAGCCGGGTATATTTAGCAGGGAGTCTAGACCTCCTCTGTCAGACGTGGGCTCATTTTGCAAGAGGTGTGTGTGTGGGGGGGGTGTGTGTGGCCTTAAACTGCCATTGAGAGTGTGTTGAAATACCCTGTGACCCCTTATCATGGGCCTTTTAATCAGCATCCATTTGCATATAACACTCACTTCATGGGTCATGGTAATGACAGGATTAACAGTGTCACTGATGGGGAGTGGTTAAAAATAGCCCGGGCCAGCAAGGGTAGAAAGAAAAAGTCCTCTTGTAGCTGAGTGGCACATACAGACACACGAGCCTGAGCTCCTGCCAGCCAAGCCAAGTGCTTTCTCCACCGATGAGTGCAAGGCAGTGTCAGGATGAAATGATATTCCCCTGTTTTTAAGGGGAATGCTGTTGTACAGGCAGGAGTGATTTACTGCAGGGAGGAGCTGGCAGCCAGGACACCTGCGGACTGTCCTGGGCTGGCCAGGAGAGGGGGAGAAGTCCCCAGTTGGGTTTTGAAGGAAAACTGGGGGTTTCATCAGCTTATAAACTCTCCGCCACCTTTGGGCAGCGATTTTGGGCCGCAGAGGAAGGTTGGGACCCCACAGCCCTACCTTCTGCTCTGCCACTGCCGTGCTGCACGGCCTTGGGCACATCACCTCTCCTGTCAGCATCCTGGTCCCCGCGCCTCGAGGACCTGAGGGTCTGATCCTGCACCCAATAACGCCTGGGATCATCCTTGTGCGTCCTTACCTCAGTAGAGGTGTTCCTACACACACTCGGGCCCCAAACGTTGGCAAGGATGAGCACTTCATTAGCAGTAGCCTAGCACTCATTAATCTCTAACATGGGGATAGCATCTTAACCTTCTCCCTGCATACAACTGTTTGCAGAGTACACCTCATTTAACAAAACATTAAGCATTTTACTTCCTCAGATCAAGTGTATCTATTAATAATGACTTAAATTGTCTGTGCCGGCTTCACATTATGAGGAAAACTCATTCCTGGCACATAAAAGAACACGATACACAGAAGCGAAATTACTTCAGCCTGTTCCCCAAGTTAAGCTGACGCATAACAACTTAGTCCTGGCACCGGGGAGATTTCAGCCCATAATAACTTGCCCTGCCAGTTCAAAAAAATCCATGAGGCTGCCTTTAAAAACCCGGCGAGTCCAGATGTGCCGGTGCCGAGAGCTCCTGGCATCGCTGCTGTGATTTACAGCTGTCCTCCGGCAGCGGGGAATGACACTATTTTTTTTTTTTCCCGGGAAACTTCCAGCGTGGCGAAGGAGCCCGCGGGCTGGCAGCCCGTGGCACTGCCTCCTCCAGCTGCTCTCAAGCGCGGATTGCAATGCGTGACTGATTTAAAGCTTGCACCTCCTTATACCCCCTAAAATAATTAAAATGAGCTGGCTGAGTGGCGGAGCTCCCTGTGAGGGCTGTATCCCACCCAGCACCCTGCGGCCGTGGGGTGGGGATGCTGTGCCTGCAGCTGGGTGACCGAGATGTGGGCAGCCAGGATGGCGAGGCCACTGCTCTGTGAGAAACCATCGGCTGCCCAAGCCTACCTTGGAGGGACGGTGGCGAGCAGGCGGCTCTCCCGGGCGATGCTTGCTGGTCCCCCCAGGACACCATCCCTGGCTGGGCAGCGTCGGGGGGGAGGTTTAATCTCCTTTCTCGGAGCCAGGTGCCACCTTGGAAGCAGCCAACCTGCCACCGAAACGTCCCCACGTTTATATTTCCAGCGCTCCCCGCCCCGGCTCCATGTGACAGCACTGCCCAGTTATGCGGCCGGTGGCTGAGCGAGGGGGTCAGACCGCGGCACTAACGCCCGCCACGACGCAGGGCTCTGGGCCGGGAGGGGCCGGGGAGTCACGCTTCGCACCCCCCCCTTCCGAAAAAAACTTTTGCATGAGCTGAGCCATCTGAGCTGCTGCTGCTGGACCAGCTCTCCTTTAAAAACTGCCGCCCAGTGAAATATAATCTCGTCCCGAGGCTGCATTGATTGTGTCCGGTTTTTATAGGAAATTAGATAATATTTAAATAGTGCTGAAACATTTCCCTTTAACAGCTCTATATAATATGGAAAGGTATTCTGCGCTACACTGGTTTATAGTGGCTTTTCTATGACAAATGTAAATAATTCAATTCAATAAAGAAAAATACCCTTTCAAGTTTTCATAACTGTGCAGTGCTTTCCTTTTTCTCCCGTTTTCCCACCAATTATAGGAATAAAATACTGTACCTCTTAGCTTACACTAAAATTATTAGGTTTCCCTTTTTCCCCTCCCCACTGAAGGATTGCAGCTGTGTTAATTACCCCCTGGGAATTCAATCCCAGTGTGCATCCTCTTTTAAAGGCAAAGGGGAGCCCTACCAATTACGTAACCCCTCAGCAATGCGCTCGTGAAACGTCGCCCTGCGTGCCAGCCTGGAGACCCATCTCAGACCGACCCTCCGTCACGTGGCCCTTACAGTACACGGCCCCGTGATGGCATTTGATAATTAGCTGCTCGCCCCTCGTCTCAGACAGCAGGGAGATCGAGTTCTTTTTAGCAATCACCCTTGAGGTTGCCGGTTTGTGGGCTAGGAGTATGGGCTGGGCGTTTTTGCCCCCTTTTGCCCTAGAAGATCAGAGTCCGTTTGGCGAAGGCAGGCGCGGGGCTGCGGTGCCTCGGCTGCTCTGGGCTGCAAGAGGCTCTCGGTGAGCGGCACGGGCAGGCGCAGACACGGAGCTTTCAGCTCGGCTCGCCTTTGATTTGGGGACGTGGGGGGCTCGAGCTTCTCCCTGAATTTTTTTCCCTCTTTCTTTCTCTCCCCCTTTCTCTGGAAGGTGTGTGTCGGAACACGTACAGCAAGGTCAGCTCCATTTCTGGGTAGTGATGGTTCGAGGGTTGTGCTTGAGTTAAGGGTTACTCGAACCCACCCAAGAGGGTTTAACTCCATGTGAGCAGTGCAAGGGCTGGTCCCTCACTCTGCAGAAGTCACGGTGCTAGTTTTGCCATCCAACACCTCTATTTTTTCTGCCCACTTCAAACTTTGATGCCCCAAGTTGGCCAGCTGCAACCTAAGAACCTGCCTGCATATGGTGGCTACAAAAACGACCGGCCCTGCTCTGGTTACACCTGGGAGAACTTAGGAGCAGAGAAGCAGCCAGTGATGAAGAGATGCTGAAAAGCTACCTGCACAACAAACCCTCTTCTGAAAAGCAGAGAGAGTTTTTCTTTGTGAATGTTGCATGCAATGGGGAAGGGCGGCAGAGCAGCTGTCCTGGGGGACTCACCCAGGAGACGCCACCAACCTTGACACCATCTCTCAAGTGCTTGGGGGAAAAAAAGTTTGTTCCTGCAATTCCTGTTTCAAAGCCTCTGGATTTGGCAGGGGACTGGGCTCCACTGGCTCTTTGATGGGACCAGAGCATTGTTTTCACTGTCAGTTTGCCTGGGTCTGGTGAAGAAAAGAGGAGGAAAGGAGAGACATGAAATAACATCATCCTATATAACAGGGTGGAATGGAAGGACAGAGCAAACATCTAGCTGGACTGAAGCAGCTTGTAGGGCAGCACAAGGTAGCAATGGCTCTGCGCACTCCAAAAAATGCTACCAGAGTCCTGCAGGCATTTTTGTCAGTGAGCTGAGGCAGGGGAAGGGTTAGCACCCCCGCAGCATGGGTTTGCTCTCAGTTTAGCCAGCGCTGCAGTCGATGCTCTCCCACGGCTGCTGGGGCAGGGGGGTGCAAGGTGGGTGACCCTCCACGTGCCAGGTGCCCTGTGGCCACCATGGCATCACTGGGGTGGCTGTGGTCCCGAGGAGGAGGAGAGATGGTGTGATTGCAGAGGAGGAGGAAGGTGGAACGGATTAGTGGCTCCTTGATGGGTCTGAAATGCAGGACCTGCTCCTGGGATGGGACATACCAGGGTTGTGATGGGCCATGCGTCAACGTTCACAGGCTGACCACCTAAAAAGGGACTTACAAATGATAATAAGGTGAGGATCCAGTGCTGGGTACCTCAGGACTCAAACCCCAGTCCTTTTCACCAAGCTCATGAAAACTGAGGCAGCTTCACCCTATTCCCTAGCCGGATCCCCACCAGGAGCATCACCACCATCCAACAGGCTGTTCTTTGACAAACCACTACAGGAGGTAGAAACAGAGGAGCTGGATGGCACCACAAGCTTCAACAAGCCCTGAACTCAGTTTCATGATGTCCTGTGCTGTTTTGCTCCTGAGTATAATTAGCTTTTGACACCTGAAAGTGTAACATATTTGTGGAAGAAAGGTATTTATGAATCGGAAGATGTGTTTCCCAAGTGCACCCTAACTAGAAAGTTATGGAGATAATTGCTTGCCCTCTGGGATGCAGAAGAACAAACTCAACTATCCCTTGTTGGCCGTATCCATTTCTGGGGGATTGATTTATTTCTTACCAGTGGACACATCTGAACTTTGCTTGTCAGCGTTAATTAGTGGGGACTCAGCCCGATTCATTACAGCTATGACCTCTCCTTGGCACAGCTGCACTTTAACGAGAGAGCCATCTGGTTTGCCTGCTCTGCTCTGCCTTCATTCCTGCCCCCCCTTCCCATCACTTGTGGGGTACGGGCTGGAAACGCCGCCTCGGAAATTACAGGTTGCTGCCGCGGTGGGACAAGGCAGCCGGTTCTCGGGGCCTGGCCGTGGCACCTGGACCATCCGTCACACCGGCAGTGCCTGGCGGGGTGAGCTGTCAGCACATCATCCCCACCGCCATGTCCCCTGCCCTCCTCGAGCTCGTGACACTGAGGAGTTTCCCCACTGAACATAGAGGGTGGCTTGGGTGGGCGATGCAGGGGACCAGGGCTTTGGGCTGCTTCCAACACCTCCCCGGCAAGGGGCTTCGTTAGCGAGCGGACGGGGATGTGGCCTGTCACCAGCAGGCTGGGGACTTCCCAAAATTGGGAGCTTTATCTTGGCTATGGAGCAGGCATGGCTTTGTAAGCCTAAAACGAAATGCTGTCTCAGGGCAGGACCTCTCTGGAGGGGCTCAGGGATGGAGGCGTCTCCTGCATGGGCTGGAGAAGACAATGTAAGGTTTTTGGGCCATGAGGTGGCACCACAGTGTGCCCACATGTGTGGCTCCTCCAAACCCACACCAGCAGAAGAGGGAAGGGTTGCTCCTCACTGGATATTTTTAGGCTAATGTCGGTGGTGGGATGGGGGCCACAATGCCAATGCAGGCTTCCTTCACGATTTGAAACGCCGCTGCCAAGACCCCAGATTTCGGGCTGGCCCAATGCATGGTAGCATTTCTCCCTGCCCATCGCCCCCTCCTGAAGGCCACTGCTTTTTGGGAGTTGTCTGAGCTGTGGCATTTGGGATGGAGCCACCGTCTGAGTGCACCTTTAATTAGAGCAATTATGAGTGTAACATAGCCAAACTTTGTGCTGAGCAAGGCTATTGGCTTTGCTGGCCAAAGTGCTCATTTGCATGATTTCCATCTCCTCCTTCTAATCCTCTAGTCTATTCACCGCTCCAATTACTCCTAACGAGAGGACAGGATTGCACCCAACCTTTAACCTCTCGTCAAGATTTCACTAGGGCTTGGTCCATCACACTGTCTCCAGTCTTAATGGCTGACGCATAGACTTTTTTTTTTCTCTCCAAAGAGCCTTTCTTGGTGTTTTTCCTCTCTTTTCAGCCCTTTCTCTTTCCCCTCCGTCTTTTTTTCTTTCTGGAGTTTGATCGAGCTGTTTTTACTTAGAAAGCAAATGTCCCACTCCATTATGGAGCCCTTGGGTGGGCGGCTTGGTGGCTTTTCCTCGTGTGACTCAGGATACCAAAAGCTGGGGCAAATAACGATGTGCCTGGCCTTGAAAGCCAGCATCTCTGATCCTCTTCTCTAAGAGCTTATTGGCCTGAAATGTGGATAAAAATGCTGCTGGAGATGGCTGAAGCAGCCTGATTTGATCCCAGACCTGAACTGCTTTCATCTGGAAGAAGTGGTGGGAAAAGCCCTAACTAGTCCGAGATCAATCCTCTCCCACTGGACCGTGCTGTGGCTCCAGGGTAGGAGAGGGGCTGGGTGGAGAGGGATGGAGACCCACAGCATGGGGGAGGAGGAGGGACTGCCGGTGGAGGAGGTCCTGTACCCCTTCCCATGTCCACCCCTGCCCCATCCGGCAGCTCAACACGTGGCTGTTCATCACAGGGCTTTTCCTTCTTTTCATGAGCGGGTCAATGGGGCAGCAAGGACCTCTCAGAGACCCTCATACCCCCTTGTCCCATGCACTCAGGACCTGTATGCTCATTGCTATTGTCAAAATGACTTTTGATCCCAAAGTGCGCTTTTGGAAGGAAACCTCTAGAAAATACTCTACCCAGTGCTAGACCCATCTGAGACGCTATGACAGCCTGATGAGGACGCTGAAACCTCACCCTGAACACCTGCTAGAGAAAGCGGTGGAGGAGAACCTGCTGAGGTCCCCGGGCTTCATGACCCTGTTCACCCACAGCAGCAGCAACTGACAAGTTCCTCCTGCTGTGAGGGCAGCAGGTGGACTGGGTTTCTAATTTTCAGGTGATACACTGAGCCAGATAAAAGCCCCAGCCCCTAAACTTAGCAGGGTTTATTGGTTGGTTGTGGGCTTTGGGTGGTTCTTTAGATAATGCAGCACTTCCAGCCCTTTTCCTTCCTGATAGCTATGTGTCAACCATGTCTGTGCAGAAGCTGTGACCCTTCAAAGGAGAGAAGGTGAGTTCCTTGTGTTTGTTTTTTCTGTATGCTGGTCTCTGGCTTTCCTCTGCAGGTCCTCCTCATTCCTGTTCCTTGCTCTCTGCTGCCTGTTTTGGGTTTTGGTGCTGCTGTTGCCTGTGCTGTGAGATGTGCTTCACTCCTTCCTAGGGTTTGCATTAGTCTTTGCCTTACTGCTGGTTGCCTTTTCCCTGTTGGGGAAACTGAGGCAGGGTAGAAGCCCAAAGTAAGGGAGCTCAAAGAGAATATTAGCCCTTTACCTTGCTGCTGGCTTACAGCTGCCTTCCTGAGGAGCAAACAGCCTTATTTTGTGCTTCTCTTCCCCTTTGTTGCTGGGTGCACTTAGTTGTCTTGCCAGTGATGGCTCTCCTGCTAGTCTGAGCAACTTAAAGCCTGAACACGTGTAAGGAGAGGGGCATCCTGCCTATGGGAAACTGCACAGGGCCAGAGCTGTGTGAAGAGATGCAGAGGAGACTGGGAACATGTTCAGCCTCCTTTCGGAGGACTGAGAAGATGGGGAAGGGTGCGGGGTTTGCCTTTCCCACCCTTTGGCCTCAAGGTTGCCGGGCAGGCGGGAGCAGAGCCCGGCAGTGCCCTGCCCAGGGACAGCACCTGGTTTGGGGGCTCCAGGAGCTGGGTGCTAGCCTCTCCCTACTCCCATGTTGGCACATCCCTTATTATTTTCCTCCCCCTAGCAAGAAAGGGGACTCCAGCCAAGGGCTGTAAAGCCAAAGACCAACCGAGGCTGTGTTCGGCCCTTTTGCAGGTGGCAACGGTGTATAAAAATGGGCTCGTGCTTGTTTGCTCTGGGAAAGAAACGTCCCCTCTTCTGCAGCGTTCTCCCAGGGTAGCGGCCTTTCAGCACAGAGCTCAGGAATGAGCCGGGGCTGGGTAGGCGCTGCGCCTTTCATTGCACCATGGCAGCACTTTAGCAGCAGCCTCCAAAAAGCCTCGTTGGCCAGCGGCATCCCAGGGCAGGGAGCTGGGGGTCTAGCTGGAGAACCCCGCTCTCCTCCGGAGAGGATAGCCCCATGGGTGCTGTAACCTCGCTCCCCTCCAGAGAGGACAGCCCCATGGGTGCTGTGCAAAGCCGAGCAAGAGCCCTAAATGATTTGGGGATTTTATGTAGCTTGTTATCTTAAGTGTAGGGTTTTTTTTTTGAAATCCCAGCAAGAAATAATCCTCTTTTTCTGAACGGAATAGAAACGGCTTGATGCCACAAGGCAAAAAATAAAAGGCAGCTCTACCTGGTGCTGTGATGATTTGCAAGGCTAGTGAGAGACTACATAAGGCGTTTTCAAATAGACTCCAATATTTTTGAGTGCTTAAAGAGGGCCCGACTACGTGACACCTTTTTTGAAGCCCTGATTTACAATGGAACCAGGCTGAGTGCATTATAATTTGCTGTGCGAAGTTCCAAAGTCGCAGTACTTTCAATAATGAGGAGAGAAGCCCTAATATGATGAGACTTTTTTCAGTATTGTGTTTAATGAAAAGCTAAAAATGTGCTAATTTGTAAGTCCTGTTGTGGTAGTGGCATCGGAGGCTTTTGAAATGCATTACTGACTTAGGAAGTATTAAGAAAAAATGACATTTTGCTACTAGCAGAAAAGTCAATTATAACATTTCCACACTTTAGAAAATTGCTGATGCAGGATGGGATTTAATAGAACAGTCAGCTTCACTTTGTATTACTAGATTTGGGGGGTTTTGCTGAGAAATGTCGTGAGGTTTTTTTTTTTTACATTCTGAAGGCAACTTAAACAATAAGCTACAACAGACACTGTGTGGTTGGGACTTGTCTCTGGCCAGGGCGTGCTGGAAGAAGATGTATTCCCTTGAGCTGTTACCACCTGAAGTTGGAGAGTTTACCAGCTTGGCATGATGCAGGCTGCCCAGGACCAGGGTAAATCATCATAAATAAAGTTTTAGCAGCGTTTTGCTGTTGGGATTATCTCTCCCTGATGGTGGAGGAGCAATGTGCCAAAGCACTGAGTGTGGTGCAATCAGCTCCCAGCGCTTTGCAAGAGGAGTGCTGTTAATTTATCAGAAAATATTTGAACCAAGAAACTGGAAAAAATGGCTGTCTCTACCCACTGGGCTCTCGATGAAGCTTTTTCCCATCTCCTGGAGTAGAAAACAGCAATAAACTTTTCTTGAGCTCCTGAGGAACGGAGAGGGGGGAGCTCTTGGAGACTCACTGTGGCTGCCAGAGCTTCAGCACTGGTGATAAAAAATTCCGGTGCCGGAGCAGCCGGCTTTTGGGAAGGCAGTGGCGCTCCCAATAACCCTACCTGTAAATCAGTCCGTACAGGCTAGCAAGGCACAACAGCTCATGCAAAACTGGCAGGGATCAGAGACAAGGGCTGGCACCGCTTTTAAGAGGAGTTAGTGTCTGTGATTCAAGGGCTTTGGCCACAGCGGCATAACCCGAGCGCCTGACATAAGCCAGGGACCTAATAATACCCGAGGCGCATTGCGAAAGGATGACTTCACGGCGGCTGCCGCCTTTTACCTAGCGAGGGCCTTTTCCCTCCCTCCTGGCTGAGCGGGACCGGGGCTGCCTTCAGCCGGCTGCGTCCCTGAGGGCTTGCTGCCGGGAGGTAGCGGTGTCTCCTACACGGGTACCAACAGGGATGGAGCCTGGGGTCTACAAAGAGACCCGGGGGGGTCCCATGGGTGGTTGGTGGGTGCTACAGGGCAGCGGGTAGAGCTGATGCCTCGTGGCTTAAGGCTCCACTTGGTTTTGGTTTCTTGCTCGTCCTATTCCAAAGCACTATGGGAGCCTGCTTGCATTTCTCAGGCGTATTGATAGGGCTTAAATCAAATGGTGGACATCACTTCTGAGGCAGGGTATCTGCCACACACCTGAAATCCTGATTGGCACTTTTTTTTGCCTTGTGGCAAACTGGTAGTGACTTATTTCTGGCTGGAGCGGGTCTGTCCGCTGCAGCCTGAGTCTCTGCTCTGGCTGGTTTGGCTGATGCCCAGGTGATGGGGGTTGGGGGTTATTGGTATTCTAGGGAGGCAAAGGTGATGGAGGGGGGATTTGTACAACAGGGAGGTGGGCATGAATGGCTCCCAGGTGCTTCCCCTGCCTTAGAGGGAGGCTGAGTGCTGCGACTGTGCTCCTTGTCCACCACCCATGACCCTGCCAAGCTGGCACAGAAGCCTGGGCTGCTACTCCAAGCATAGCCTCAGGGGCTATATTTAAAGCACATTAAACTCCACAGGACAGGGTTATGCCAAGACTTTATTGCCTCTGGGAAAGTGAAGTCGCAGGTTGCTCCCTCTATTTTTGGCTGTTCTTCCCCAAGTGTTTCAAAGGGGAGTTCCTGCTTGGTGTGGTTAAAGCAGAAAGATGGGGAGTGAGCCTGAACACTTTTTAAAAGTCACGTCATATGTAGTTCTCCTGGGTTTGGAGGAAGCAATTAAGGCAATTAATTTATTGGTAAATTATCTTATGATGAAGTACAAAATAACTGCAATGAAACGCTGACATTCACATTAATACCAAATTAGTTACTGTATTATGACTGTTCTTACAATGAATGCCCAGTAATTTAATAGTAATGGGACATTTAAATAATTTAGCTGATAATTCTTTAGATCACTTACATATATAAATGAGCATGACAACTTCTTCTCTCAACTTTGCTGGTGCTGCTGGATTACCTCCCACCACCACACCAGGAGTGTCACACCTGGCACCCCTCTCCACCACCCCTTGAAACTCACCTCTTGCTGGAAACTAAGTAGGAACCAGGGTGTAGCAAAGGGGATTCCCCCCCCGTCAGATTTCGGGGTTGCTGTGGCTGGAAAAGCAGAGTGCAATTGTGCTGTGGCTGGGTTTAGCAAAGCCACAATTTTATCTTTTTTTCGTGGTGAAAGATCTCCAAGTAGAGACGCTCTACCCAGGCCTGGCAGAGCATCCCTAGTCGTGTTCTTTCTGAGAGCACTATTTAGCCTCACAGCAGCGGGGCAGGCGTTGGAGATCCAGCCAGGGCCACTTCATTGAATTGTTCAACCATTGACATCAAAATTACTGTGTGTTGGCTCTGCTTGATGCAACAGCTTCATTTTCAAGTAGCTGCACTTTCTGTAATAATAATTATAAGTAGCATTAAGATTGTTCCTGGTTCTTCCCTCCCCACCTGCCCCTGAGGACTCTCAAAAGGAGAGCGAGGGCTTGGCAGCTATGCAGGGCAGAGTTTGTCTGCTTTAGGGCATCTTTGTCACCCCCCACCCCGTGCCCATGGAGTTGTTTGTAGATACACCTGCTGTGGCTTCCAGACCCCCCTGGGGACAAACAAACAAAAAAAAATGTTGTCTACACTGAAAGCAGCCACTTTTGCAAGCTACACCTGAAGGCTAAATTGCCTCAGTGTGCTGCTTTTTTTTCCATAAGCTGGTGAGTACTGCAGGAAAATCCACAGGCTCTGCCCTGCCAAGCGCACCTGGGATGGTGAGAGGTTCAGGCATCCTTTCTGCATGGGGTCGGAGTCGTGCCCTGGAGATGGATGTTGCCAGTCAACGCATTACTTTGCTATTGAGATTGCACTGAACCTGCTGAAATATTAGTTAATGGGCTTGCTTACATCCAACCTCAATGCGGTCTTTTCATCACATCACGTTCTGCTGTCAAACCTGTTGTGGAGAGGAGTAGTCTGCTGTTGGCAAGATTGAGGATGGAATTATTCAAATTAGTCTTCTTGCAGATGAGAACAGCAAAAAGGTTTTTAACACAAGTTCTGCCACTTCTCGGGAGACTCTGGCTCTTCTCACTGAGGATAAAGTTGAAGAGTACCTTTTTTAATTTGGGTGTGCTGCCAGATTGTGAAGCCAGCAGCCTGCTATGAGTAAGCCTCTGTAAAGAAGGAGTAAAGAAAGGAAAGCCAAAGTTTGTGGCTGCTCTGCTGGAAGCGATTAAATCCAGGGCCTGGCAGATCAGGCTCATGGGGTCCCTTGTGTAGGTCACGATGAGGCTCCAGCAACCACATTACTGCTGGGGGAAGGACTTGTATAGGCCACAACTGTCCTGGGGTTTTGCACAGAGGACATCTAGCAAGTGTCTCCTCTTCTGTCATGTGGATTCCCTTGGCGGGGCTGGAGATGCAGCCTCAGGGTTGGAAGGCTGAAACCTAGAGGAGCCCCATACTGGACAGCAAAATATGGCCAAAGAGGGCCACAAAAAGCCTGAGCTTGTGCTGTGATAGCATGGCAGCCTATTCTTTCCTCAGGGAGCAAATTCACTTTATTAACCATAGCCATCCAGTTCCCTCTGCTGTGCTCAATGAGATGATTACTGGAGTTGTTTTCTGTGCTCTTAGTTGCCTGTAGGAACTTTTCCAGGCTTTTGTTCAGACTATGCAATTTCTAGGAGCATCTATTTCCAGGAGCATTTTTTTTCTATGAGTTTCTTCTTAGGAGCCAGGAGAAAGTCAATACCATCCCCTTCCCAGCAAGCTTTGTTAGAGCAGATTCTGAAGTAAGTATTCAGGTGGGCTTTTGTCTTTCTGCAGAGTTTCAGTCTTAAAATGTGGTGTGTATTGACCATTTGGGTAAAAGCACAGTTTCTACTGGTCACTTGCCATGGTATTTTTGACAAGATGACCCTGTTCTAGGAGGGGAAGCTGGAGGTGTAAGGGGTTGGGGTAGTACAAAGATGCAGAAATGTTTAAAATGCGATCAGTCCCTTTTACACAGAAGACATACCAATAAGATCTTAATGAGCTGTGAGCAGTGCCATACTTGGGATGCAATGTAACTGGCAGAGAGTTGGTGACAGTGCTGTCCTCAGCCTGCCCTCCCCCAAAGGCGGGTTGGCCTGGCTTCTGCTGGAGGAAACCCAAGCGGTTTCTACAGCAATGCAGCCCTCCTGGTACGTGCCAGCCTGTCTGTAAGAAAGGTGCAGGGAGATCCTTTGACTCCCTGGGGATGGTGTGCCTTGTGTTGGCAGCTCAACTGGTATTGTGAGTTACCTGCTGTCAAGTCAATGTAGGTATGCTGTGGTTAGAGGTGAAAGTAAGTATTTGTGGCTCTCATTTGTAGAAGACCCCTGTGAATGAGATCCTGTACTTGGTATAAAAGTGGTGCTGGCTCCATCAGTGTCATGTAGAATGTCCCAAAGCTTTAGCGTGTTCTAACCACTGTTTATAAATACCTTGCACCCAGAACTGCTGATTTGTGAGCGAACAAGACTGATGGCCTATCAACTGAAACACTGTCAAATGCTGTCATGGGGTCCTTGGTGCATTGTGGTTCTGAGCAGGTTTAGCTCCATGCACTTGCTATTTGTGATATTTGGATGTCAGGCCTAATGCACTCTGTTGGGTGGGAGGTACTACATCACAGCACAAGGTCAGGAAATTTCTGCCTCCAAGTGTCTCAGGTCCTTCTGCCTAGAAGACATTCCTGCCGCAAGCTTCAGGTTTTGCTGCTCGAGCACATAAACAGCCACTGTGATCCCACAGGCTACATCTGTACACGGCGGTACGTGTGGGTTCTGAATGGGATGGGGCAGGCTGTCACGAGTGAGCTGCTTAAACAGAGCTTGCAGGACTGGATTTGGAAGTTGTTGAAGCAGGTCTAGGTGGATTGGGTTTAACACAGCATGAAACAACCTTTTAGGAAGCTCAACAGGCCTATTCCAGATAGCAGAACAGCAGCTGTAATGACAACATATGGTTTTTTTAAGCAACAGGTATATTGCTGTTTGTGCAGACAAGGTAATTGGGCATTGTTTTCTATTGCAAATAGATTCTCGGGACATCCACCAAACTGAACACCACCTGGCTGCTTTGCTTTTGCTTTTGTTCTGCTTATTAATGTTTTCTGTGAACATCCACGTGTGAGTTTGTCTGTGATGAGACATCGAAAGGTGAAACGGTGCCGGTCCTCATGTGGCTACGTAAATATTCAGCTTGTGGTAGATTGCATTAAGTGTCTTATAATCCATCCCAATTAAAAAGCAGTCTTTATAGCTGTAATAGTTTTATTGAGAACTGTAACACATTAGACTTACAGATATATAAAGCAGTTAGTTTTATAAAGCATATAGGATATTAAAGTAATGAAAGACATTAATGTGACATCAATTTTTAAGGAGAGTTACTTGCTGAAATAAATGAGTATAGCCTAAAAGTTGATGGCATGTTACAGTCCTGAGTAATGAACCTCTCTGCCCCTAAAACTTCATAGAATAAATAATGCTTGAGCAAGTCAGTGGTCATTAACTCTTTATCCTCTGAGAGCTGCGTGTCACATTGATGTCTCATCTGATTTTTTTTTAACTTTTAAATATTAATTCAGAAAGGAATTATCTTTCCTGGAACAGCTATAACTTGGTGTGCAGTGTTCTGATATGTCTGCTTTCCTAATGTTGTCTTCTTTTCAGTGAAGTAGAGCTGTGACTGATACTGCCAGATGAAAATTTTTGAGGAAGTTAGTTTTTCTTTTTTCTTTTAATTCCTCCTTTTGTTTTTCCTTTTTCTGCTTTCTCACTGTCTCCCAGTGTTCTGATCCGTGCTTTACTGAGCGGTGTCTTGGCGTACCAAGCCTGAAGAATCAAGAAGCATATGTATGTTTTATTAAAATTTAAAAAGGGAAAAAAGAGAACTTCAACTTTTTACTAGTACAATGCAGCATTCCTTAGGAAAAAAACCAAAAAAACAAACAAAAAAACAACAAACAAACCCAAACCCTTACAATTTTGGCTGGCTTTTGGAGAAGCAGAAATGAAATCCTCAGATCTCCCAAGTACTTTATTATAACAAGTATAGCAATTGCTTGCTTGAAGTGTGTCTCATTAACAGGAATACTTAGCTGGGCCTTTTGTGTTGCTATAGTTATGGAAACGTTAGAACTTCTATGATCAAGCCTATTTCTGAGGTATATAGCTCCTGTCAAAACTCCCTCTGGTCTGAAAACTGGCAATAGACAAAGCATGTACTTCTCATGGCTCTGCAAATCAATCCAGACAGTTTTTATTTCAATGAGAGAGCTTAAGAAGTAAAATAAACCCCAAACATTAAGAACCTGTTTATTGCTTTCAGCTGCCTGTTCACAGTCCTGTGACCTGGAAATGATTTTGGTGTAGCTGCTCTGAAAACTTGCCAAGCTCCTGGACTGTAATGTCGACAAGGCCATGTGACAATAATGTAAAATGGAGGAGAGGGAAGTGCTTTAAAGTTAGTCGTGTGTTGGAATTAGGTTTTCCCCACATGTAGTGTAGGAACCTTTATTGACAACGTCCTGCCTACACCAGAGATAAAAATGCCACTAGGTGTTGACATGATTGATAAAATGCCTTCCCTCTTGCCCATATTCATCCACGTGCTGCCCCAGGAATGAATGAATGAATGTCTTTCCTCTGACCACAGAGCACTATTTAATGCCACAACTGTGTCTCCTCTGCCCTTTGCTTGGGTAGTCTTTAACCTTCCTACCAACGTGGTATCCTGTAAAGTCTGCCTTTTCCGTATGATTCATCCAAAATGCTACCTCCAGCTTGAGCCTGGTAAGGCTGCCTCTAGGAATTTGCCTTGTCCAGTTTCCTAATATGTGTTGGAAATTTAGAGGGAAGTGAAAGCCCTGCTGTTCCTCTCCCAGTCCCAGATGGTCCTTCTAGGTGTCATGCTTCTTATAATCTTTGACAAGCACCCTACTTGGATCTCTTGTCTTGCAGATTAAATACTGTCAGCAGGTAAATGAAGTCTGACAGCTGTCAAATGTCCAGCTGGTTGCTGAGCAGCTCTAGCACTGTGGTCTCTGCTCTAATCGCCCCAATTAGCTGAACACCCCTCCTCCAACGACCCTGACTCCACTGAATAAAACATCATGCAACCTCTCGTGCATCCACATCATCTGGATGGTGTCACGGGAGGTGTTTGGGAGGAACTCCTGGGCTCTCAGTGCAGTGGCCAGGGCAATTGAATTTTGCTGTCCTGAAGATGGTTTCAGGCCAAGACATTCCTGTGTTAGGGAGAACAGACACAGCTGGGACAACATGGGGCAGGGAGAGGCCTTGAGATGGTCCTCTACCATGAGTGGGATAGGAAGGACGAGATGGTGGTTGTGATGAGGAATTGACTTCCCCAGCAGTATCTAGGGATGAAGCAATGTCTCTGGCCTTCCATGTGTGACAGGCCATGAGGCCATAGAAATTCTGTCTTCCCCCCGGGTTTGTTGTACTGGGTATGATGTTCTCCAGACCTTCAGTGGGAAAAGGAAAGAATGACTAACCCCTGCCAACATCTTGCTAGGAGCTTGGTAGGATGGAAAGTTCTGCTTGGTGGGTGCAGACTGGGGAGGTCACCTCATTGCTTATTCTGCGTTGCTGATAAAGGACTGCTGCATCTGTCAGGAGGAGCTGAGTGACTTGTGATGTCTTCTCTTGTTGCCTTTCCATTTCTTTGTGCGTGTGTTTCAATGCATTAAGTTACCTGCTTGTTTGCATGGGATGATGGCTGCTTTTGACTCTTTAGTGGAACTGCTATGTGGGATTAATGAAGGAAACTCCTCAGGTGCAGTTAAAATAAAAGTAGATTTATCACTAATGCATGAGCAACTGAATGGGAGATGTAAGTGACTGATCAGAGTTAAAAATCTTTGCTTGTTGGAGGGATGATGTCTGCAGTTCTTTAGCATGGTTTTTCTTACACGTTGTAAATATTGTGTACCAGTTGCTGCCAGGCAGCAGTAGTGTGCTACTTGGACTGCCCTTTGCTCCTCTAGGACTACAGCTATTTCTGTGTAAGGATTTGTATCAAGCACACTGGTGCAATAATTTATAATTTCAAAAATGTGGATCTATAACTGGGGCAGAAATTTGAGTAAATTGAATGAAGAAATCACATTATTGCAAATTTTGCATTATTTATATTCATTTTGGAACACTGGCAGAATATAAATGTAGAAAAGAGAGATTCATGTTTCCAGTGAATAGAAATCAAAGATTCATCACACTGCTAATCTTCACTTTGAATACTGTGCTTTAGCTGCCCCACTTCAAAAGGGACAAAGCAAAGCAACAGAAAAGGTTCAGCGATGGCAATGATTAGAGGCTCAGGAAGAGCGGCTTCTGTGTGAGATGATGATACTGGAGTTAATGCACGAGGCCATTTTGCCAATCCTATTCCCCTGTGCCGTATTACAGGTGCTGGGGCAAGGTTCCATGACATATAAAGGAAACAAATTTAAGATGGATAAAAGGAAATACTTTCTTAACAGCTGTAATTAATGCAAGGAAATCTCATTGCCATAGGATGCTGAGGACTGTAGCATTGTAGCCGTGTTTGAAATGAAGTACTACCTGCATACTTTGTGCTGTATATAACTGGCACGTTTATAGTAAGTGGAATAATATTTTCAAGTTAAACTTGCACTAAATACTACCTCTCATGTTTCAGGGTACAAATGGATTACTACTTGGAGCTGGGAAACACAGGGGTTTTTTCTTTGCTGCAACACTGAACCATTAGCCTTTCCCTGAGGAAAGATATTGGTTTAGATAGGAAGCATGAGGAAAAAAGAGTAATTTGCCAAATATCACAAATGTTGCCTATGCTGAGTGAGCCAAATGGCTCTAAATGGAAATTGGAAAGTATTCAACAGGGCTGGGAGAAATATGCACTGTCATTAGGTTAGCAGTGGAAGAAGACTTGGTCCAAGTTGTTAGAAACCACATCCTGTTTATCTTGCGAGGCACTGTGGCGATCCAAAACCAGAGGGGATTCAAAAAGCAGCATGGAGAGGAAACCTTTTAGTCATGAGAATCGGCTGTTTTATAAGCATGTCTGGGTAGAATTTGGAGGGGTATGGGACTGAGAAAGCTCTTTTGGGGTCTCTTGGCTTAAGTACAGAAGTCCTATGCCATTCAGAGCCCCTGGCACGGGCTGCCTGCAGCTCTCCCCGGTACGTCGCAGGGCTATCCTGTTCGGCAGCCAAGGCTTTTACTGGTGTTCAGTAGACTTGAAGTGCCTCTGTCAGACATTGTGCTGTTTTTCTGGGGTGTCAGTGCTGCTAAGCTGTAGTGTTGCGCTGAACTAGATAGTTCAAGCTCCAGTTCAGCTGCTGTCCCTAAGCTACTAAGTCACTACAGTAAATAAATTGTAGACCTGTACTTAAGCCTGGTAAGCTGTTCCCATCATTAGGAAAACCAAATGCAATACAGTGGAAGCAGAATTAACCACTACATAAAAATAATCCTAGTCTAGGGAAAGAAAGAGTAATTATTATTGAGCCATATGTGGAAAAAGTAGTTGTGTGCAGGGTGATCCATGTATATTTGAGGTACACGTAATGCACCTCAAATGCACTAGGTCTTGCCTTGAGGATTTTACAGCCCTGAGGGTGGGGAGAGGGATGGAGTTTGAGGCAGAAACTAATTTTTGTAAAACCCTGTAATGAGAACCCTTTTATAAGAAAATTCTTGTTTGAAATCCTTTCAAATAAGGGCTTAGAACTTGATTCCTATGTGGAGCACCCTGCTGACCCTGCATGTCCATTTTTTTGCCTTCTGAAGATAATCTAGCCAGGCTTGCTGAACATGTCAGCTCTGAAAAAGGACCAATGCACTGTACTAATGGCACCTGCATGATTTATCCATGCACATGATGGCCTCTCTGCTCAACATGAGTTGGGTGCAGGCAGCAGGTTCAGCAAAGCAGTGTGCCCGGTGTGTTGCCCATGCAGAGTTGCTGCCTGTAGTAATGCCTGTTTGCCTGGCAGATTCAGCAGCCTGGGCTGCCAACCATCCCAAAATGGGGGAGATGGGCGTTTGGTGCTGTTGAGCCATACGTCATCATTCAAATAGTGATGTGCCAACCTATCAGCAGAATTAGCAGTGTCTAGATCAAATGTGCCTGGACAAGGATATGGCAGGGGACGATGAAAGACAGACTGTTAACATAGCTCTTAATGTCACCTTAAATGTTTCTTCCTCCTCTTGGTACACGGGGTCATGTTGGGCCAGAGAAGTCATGAACTCTGAGGTCCTCAGCGGCTTCCTGGTCATCCGCAGGAGGCGTAGCTCGCTCAGGACATCTTGCACTGCCTTGATGATATGTCCCTGGGTGAAACCATCAGACAACTTTGCTAGGCAGCTTATGTTCAGCAAGTTGGTGATTATTCCACCGTTCTGCAGGATGGTGTGTTTCCACAGCACTGTTCATCAGCACCCAGAAAAAGGGAGAATGCCAAAGACATGCATTAAGCAAAGCAGGAGAAATATTTCTGCATTTTGAAATCAAACGAGGCAAATAAGGGGTATCAGTTAGCAAAGCCAAGATTCAAATCTTTCTTGTTTGCTTGTTTCTTTAATCTACAGATTTGTAGCATAGAAGCCTTTAGGCACATCTGTTCTTCAACCTTTAGTGATCATTTGTTGGCTACCAGTCAGTACTTTCAGAAAGTCATTAACAGCATATAATGTGAGGTGAATACGTGTATAAAAATGGCGAGAACTACTTAAATATGCATGTGTGCATACACAGAAAGACAACCTGTCCAGAATGTTCCCATTTGGGTGTGTAGAGTTATATTAACCTATATTAACAGCCTGTTTTTATTTCTGTGACCCTGATCACAGGTTACTCCTGCTAACTCAGGGCTGCTATGCGGACTCAATGTCTGGCTTGGAAGCCAAAGGCTTCCAGCTATGCAGGCACATGTTGTCAAGGCCAGGTGTAGATTTCTGTGATTGGCGTTCTGCTTGTTAGCTAAATGGTGAACCTGTTTGTATCTTTTAGCTGTGAACCTCTGACATGAAGGGGTTTTTTAACGTTTGGGAAGTGCCTGAGATTTTTGCTTCCAAAAAATCAAATTAATAGGAGTAATAAATGTTGTTGTTTTATCCTCTGTAAAGCAAGTCTGTCTTGGGGGAACTTAGAAAAACTTTTATGCCATGTCACCACGTTTTTCTTTAAAGCCCTACATGAGAACACTTGGAAAAAATAAGTTTTATGCACAGAGATTAAAAAGGTTCTTGAATGAGACAGCTTGTGGTTTGAGTATCCTGTGTTTGACTGCTCATCTGTAGTATGAAAATGTTGGGTGGAAAGCTAATGGTATTGGATGTTGGGGAGGTTATGTCATGGGAAAAACCTGCCTTACTCTTGCTTTGACTAATGCCGATGCTATGGACTTGTGCCCATAACTATTGACAACTTTGTACTACACTTTTCACTCTGGCAAACTGTGATCTTCCACTTGAATTATAACTATGCTCGATAATTATTGGCTGAATCATTAACTCAGAAAAGAGGAACTGATGCATACAACAGTGAGCACTACTTACGCAGAGCCATGCATTTTGTGCCACAGCTGCTGTTGCAGGTAGGATCACACATAATAAGATATACTGACTGGCTGGGTGATAGTGAGAAACCAGCGCAGGATGGTGAATTTCCCAGTTTAATGATTTGCATTGCATGTTTGTTGCTTCCATCATGCACAGAGTGGAGTATTCTGGTTTGTAACAAAGTAGAGGGCTGTAGCAGACAGGTAGTTTGTGCCCTGTGGCTATGAATACTATGTCATGGCTTTTGTGGCTATGAATATTTGTTGTGTCACAGCTTTTCTGTCAAAACAGGTTTCTTTAGTTCTTAGATTGGGTGTTAGGCACTGAAAAATGTCAAGGTTAGAAGGTGAGTGCTCTGTACTGTAAAGATGGTATTTCTGTTGAACTTGAGGGAAGGTTGGAGCTAATAAGCAAGAATGGCACTGTCTTAAATGCAACAATGTCAAAGAAGTAAAGCTACAAGTTTAATCTGCTTTAAAATGCCAAGAGTTAACTTTTTGGGGCATTCTTAACTTTGCAGTTGAAATCCCTTTGGCTGGCCCTTTTCTTGACTCCCAGTTAGTGGTGAGAATCCCAGAATGTGATGGTTCCACCCTCAGAAGTGAACACGGCTAAATTCAGTTGCTATCACCTCCTTTCTCCAGTCTTATGTCCCTTATCTGTTAGCAATTCATCAGAGTTGTAGCATAACATGAAACACATGTTAGCTTGCTTCGAGACCTTTTCCCATCCACACTATGAAAATTATTGAATGTGGGAGAGATTTACAATGTGCTAGGCCGTCAAAACCTGTCTTGAGCTTGCCCAAACGTGTATCATCTCAGTACCTTGGCTGCCTCCATGGGAGGCAGTATAAACTGGACTTCACATACAGTCGCATGATTTCTGTAATAAGGTGGCAATACGGAGCAATATTCTAGCCAAGGTACATTTGTGTAGTGAGGTCCCTGAACTTGAATATGGTTTCCTTTACTACTGTGTTCTTCTGGGAGATGATCCACTGGAGATTAGTGGCATGAAGAGAGTCTGGTTTTGTTGATATGGTGATCAACAGGGATAGACATGATAGGAGACACTGACAGAAGAAACACACCCTTGAGAGTCCCAATTTGAAGTCTTTGGTGCCATTCTGAATAGTCCAAAATCTTTTTTCCACATTATCTTCAGATTCAACTTACACAGCCCTTCTGCTCATGAGTCATCACATCCAGACTCCTTAGTACCCAGAAAAATATATGAAAAACTACATGATATCTGTGATAAAACCACAGGAAAAAAGATTCTATTTCTGGGAACAACAGTTTCTCTAACAGCTGATTCTGAAGGATGTGGACAAACCACTATTTTTCTTGCAGTAATTGAATCACATTATTATGCTTAACTTTGAGCATTTCTTCCTAGTCAATGTTGAGCTATTCCAGACTTCAGGGTGATTAAAATCTGAAAACAAACTTGCATGCTTGAAAATTTGTCTTTTTTTTCTACCCATGTAAGTTGGCCTAATAATTGTAGAATGGTTTTGGTTGGAAGGGACCTTATGGATCACCTTGTTTCAACCCCCCTGCCATGGGCAGGGACACTTTCCCCTAGACCAAGGTGCTCAAAGCCCTGTCCAACCTGGCCTTGAACACTGCCAGGGAGGGTGCAGCCACAGCTTCTCTGGGCAACCTGTGCCAGTGCTTCACCACCCTCAGTGAAGAATTTTTTTTTTCTTATATCTAACCTAGATCTACCCTTTTTCAGTTGAAAGCCATTACCCCTCGTCCTATCACTATATGCCCTTGTAACAAAAGAGAAGTTTTTCATTATAAACTTTACTCTTGGCATACAGGGTCTTCAATGAATTTGGCAGACCTTGGGAGGGCCTGTCTATCACCACCTGATAGACTCAACATGCAAAATCATGGATGCTTTTACAATTTCTCTCACAATCTGTAAGTACAGAAGTGGAATTTGACAGTGACAAAACTCATTTCTCCAGACATGGTTCTACTTATTGGGGGGGGTCCTGAAGTGTATTGTTTAGAGTATAAAAAACGGATAGGAATAACAGAAATTCTGAATCCCTGTGTAAAAAGCAAAGCTTAAAATAGAAAGTGTGTATTGAAATAGGATCTCTTCCTTCCTACAGTGAAAAAACAGCGTGAGAAGAACTCGGTGCATGTTAAACAACTCACAAAGAAATGCTAATCACCACAGAACAGTATGTTAAACCCTCCTCCCAGCTTCCACTTCCCTTACCTAATCTTTTGAGTAGGCTACGTCAGTATTACCTGAACTGTTGTGAACTGAAAATTTAGGCAATACTGAAATTACCCGAAAATTCATACCTGGGGTGTGAATTAATAAAAAATTCATACCTGGGCTATGAAATTAGATTAAAGTCAGTTCTGAGGTTAACCAGACAATGAACATGGATTTTAAACTGTAGTAATCAACAGGATCACTTGAAATACTTGCCAAATCTCGAAGCATAGTCAGGTCTAGGAATCAGAATAATTTTTTGGTAGACTTTGCAGAAAAGTTTAAGATTAGCATCGAAGGGACGATTGGTGGTTCCCACTAGCAGCACTCTGTCCTGTGCTTTCAAAGCCTTAAGGAATTTGGGGAGGACCTTTTCCAGTCGTCTTGGGCTCGTCTTCAGCGTGTACATGTAAATACAAGGAGGAAAGAGTTGTTATCAATGCCAACAGTTTAGAGTTAGTGAGGTGAAGTTGTAGACATGCTATATAAAACAGGATTTTGTGTCTTTTTTAGTAGTCTAGTTGTATTTAGTATAAGCGGTCTAGACGTTCAACCTAAGCCGAAAGCCCCTGTCTTCTGAAAATCTGGTAAACACTTGATTCCTGCTTATATATCTGTGTGTTAGTGCTAGTGCCTTTCACTATTGAATTTGCTGGTCCTGTTATTGAAAAGCAGGAAGGAAACAACTAATTCAAAGGAGGAAATCCTGATTTCAAGTTCAGGTATGTGGGTCCAAGCAATATTTCTCCTTGATGAACCTTAACAGATAGAATCCTCCCAGCTCTTGGAGGTTATGCTCTACCAACCTGAGAACACAAGCTCTTTGAATTCAGGATTCATTTCTTTGCAATAATTTACTATTTGACTTTGTAACAATTATTTAACTACTATTTACAGAACAGATGAGTATTGAATGAAACATCTTATTGGATAGTTATCTTTTATAATGTTCAAGTGAATATTGGTTGGAGAAGCTTAATCAAATTGCTGTGGTGTCAGTCCACTGTTAATAAAGCTGAGAGAAGAACTGGGTTAGGACACTGTATCAGAGAAACCTCATGACTTGGAAGCCTCTTTTGAGAAATGATTGTGACTTAATATTGAAGTCACCAACAGTCTCTTGAAAACTTCAGTCTCTACATCACTGTGTGAGCTTTTTTTTTAGTATATATAGCAAGCAGCTCCCTGAGAATCTTAAGCTTCAGTTTCAGATCAGCCTTCCTTAATGTCAATAAGGAGGAAACTGTCCTACAAGCCTCCTCAGCTAAAAGGCAGTAATAAACACCTGCGAATCTACATTGTGTGTACAACCTTTGTGATCCACTTTTTCTGTTGTCTGCAGTAGCAGATAGCTGATGGAAAGGAGACAAAGCTGTGTTCTTTAGAGTGAAACCTACAGAGGAGGGGAAATTGGGAAATCAATAAGAAATCCCCAAAGTCTTGGGGTATAGTCACACTGTTATTTTCTAGCTAAACTTGTCTTAATTATAGTACGTCTGTTTTCTCATTCTTCTTCTCATGGTCATACTATGCATCTTCCTAAGTTTGCCAGTTGCTTAATCATGATAATGAGTTGAGCATGCCTTTGCGCTAGGGCTTAGTTTCCACTTTGGAGCATGGACATGTTACTTGCCAGGATGCTACGTCCAGCTCATGCTTTTGTTCTCAGATGAACTCTTCCTACAGACATCACTCAATACCAGCTGCCATGTTTTCATCTCCTCCTTGTTGTGCCTATGCACCCAATGCTCCCAGGAGAGTGGGATGCCTGCACTTGCTCCCAAAGAATGGGCCTACATTGTAAGCACAGTAGGTCTGCCTTAGAGCAAAGGAGAAGTCTTGGCTTTTCTCTTGCTCAGAAGAAAAGGATGTTGTTCCATCCACACTGAATCAGTATGTTTGCTGTCTGAGGGCATGACTTCAAACAAAACAACAAGCTCTTACCCAGACTTTGCCATTCCCTTGTTGGGAAGCTTTCGGTAATGAACTTGGCTTCACTGAAGATTAAACTAGCTGCTGTTACATAATTTATCCACAGCATTTAGAACATTGTTTTTTGGGCGACAAATGGTACTCATGGAGTCCCACTTATCTAGAGTTGGTTACAGCGAGTGATCATTGCTCAGCTTGTAGCAATCTTAATTTTAAATGATTGAACCAGTACTGGAGACCAAGATAAATACTCTCATGTTAGTCCTACTAAGCCAGACTGGCATTTATGTGTCAGCAGCTCCTGTCATGCTTGCAAAACTAATGTGTGTCCGTAGTGCACACATTTTGGGGATATGTCCAGAAAGCTAATAATGATATTTGAAAGAAATGTGTCAGTAGCAAGAAGGGCAGCTGAAGAGGCAAGCTATGATTTCAGCCACCATGTGGACCTGAGCTGGAGGAAAGTGGGGTGAATCGTGAAGGTGATACCTATTTATGTAATTAAGACTGAACTGTTTCTGCATCATCCTTGGAATCTGGGTTACCATAACATATTTGATATTTGACTGCTTTGCATCTTCTAGGGAGGACTGGAGAAAGACTACTTTTGTAGTGGGCATTTGAAGAATTTAAGGCTTTTTTTAGCAGGTTCTCAGTCACAGAGCCAGAAATCTCATGGTGGGATGAGTAAAGTGACTTCCACTCCCCTTGGCTTCTTCTGAGGACTGAACTTAGCTCATATTCTTCAAACCCCACCCCACCCTTGAAGTTCTCCTGTGGAAGGATAGCCAGGCTGCCAGTTACAACTGCCTGTCCCTCCTGTCTCATGCTCTCTGCTCCCAAATATGAGTTATGGTGTGAACTGTGTGGGACTCGAGTGATTTCAAGCCTGGAGCCATCCACTCCCACCAAGAACATGAGGCATTTTGCTTTGCTGAATGCCTACAGGTCTCTGGATGCAATAGCAGGCATAGAGGTGATACTTATGACATAGGCATGGGGAGAAATTTTTCCTTATTGGTGGCTCTGAAAGCAGACAAAAATCATGAGTACTCCAGGCAATCTTTGGCCTCTACTTTCAATTTTAATCCCCATCTGCATTTGCTGTCAAGGTTTGAGCCCAAGACAAAGGCTCACTTTTGGTGTAGGGACCACTAGAGGGCATCAACTACTGCACACCCATCAGCTCAGTCAGCCTACACAGAAGCAACAGCCTCATCCGAGGTGATGCTTCACTGGTCTTCCAAAACACAGGCTTGTGTCCATCCCACTGCCTCAATGCACAGGACTCACCTTAAAAAAAGGCTTAATTTTTCACATAGGGCTCTAAAGGTAAAATATTTTTCAAACAGCAGGAATCTAATTAGGATTTCAGGTGAATAGCTCTCTTCTGCAGTGGTTGGGTTGCTGTGCCTATTGGGCAGCGTTTTAATTTTCTTTGTAGTGGGGAAGCTGCACAAGGGAGGAAGGAATGGAAGCAATGGTGATAAGACTCGTGGGAGTCCAAAGAAAATAATCTGTAAATGTAACTATTCAAGATAGGCTCTTTGTTTTCACAGTGGAAATTTATCCTTGTTACTTTATTGTTCACTTTGGCTCCATCCAATTTCTCAAATTAATAGAGCTGAACAATTTAAGCTCATCTTAACTTTTAGTTTCTTGCCTCATATTTTGAAATTCTCCATTATTCTCTTCTACTTTTCAGTGCACTGATGAGCAGTGACTGGACTATTTTTAAATTAAGCAAGTATAGGTGGGTAGAAATGTGACCTATTAGAGGTTTTTAAGAAGTCACAAGACTCTTAAAAGAAATGTTAGTGAGACAAGCTATTATCAAGCAAGCTTTGGCAGATCTGGTCATACTGGTATGTGCTGAGCGAAGAAATACACTTGTCCATTTGTGTCAGCTGTAATTCAATGGGAGAAATTACTTGCACTGGAATAAAAAAGGAGCAACTCACCTCTTCATCAGCTTTCGACACTGCTTTAGAAAATATTTTTTCTGTGTCTCCAATCCACACAACTGAAGGCTGCAATTGCTTAGCCACCTAAGAGAAAATGGGGGAGGGAAGGCAGGAAGTTGATTAAAATGACCACAGTTTCATACCTGGGTGCTTACAGTTATGCTTTTGAATCTGTATTTCAGCAGTTAAAATTAGCCTGGTTTAATTTTTTTCCAGAAATGTTCAGCACTCATAGATAGCACTGGCTCTGCTCAGCAGTTCTGGCAAATCAAACTGTTTCTAGTTGGGAACCTAACATAAAGATAAGCATAGTTGTGTTCTTACACTTCTCAACCCAAATTCCGTTGCAGTTTTGAAAAAGGAAGCCTGGACTTTGAGTTCAGTGGCAAACGACAGACTAGCAGCAGCTTTAGACTGGCTGCCCTTGCCCGTAGCATCCCTCTCTGGTTTTCCAAGGGCAATACACATGGGGAGACAGGCAAGACATGGCTATTGCATGAGAAATGAGGGTATTGATCTTTAAGCAAAACAGGCTGATACGCAATCTTCTGGCTTACAAAATAGCACTTAATTTGCAGTTAGCCCAAGAATTATATTGGAACCTGTTAAATTTGAAGGGGTTTGGGGGGTGTGTGGCTATACAAATGGGCTTTCCGGCTCCGAAGTCAGAGGCACTATACCTCTGGTTCACAGCAGGATGGCAGCAATGCTACAGGCTTTTTCACATCTTGTGCTCTCCCCATTGCTATAGAAACGCCAGTGGTTTAGACATTCTGCTGCCAAATTTTAATCACTTTCCAGCGGCTCTCAGAGCTGTGCTAGTTTGCTCAGCAACAAAAGTGATGGCTCGAGGAGTCAACGGGTAACGAGAGAGACAGCATTCTTCTTTCCTGCTCTTTTTTTCCCACAGTTGAAACTGCTGCTTCCAGGAAGGAAGCTTACAAAATCAATAGGTTGTATACATCATAAGCTCAGCGTCTGATTGACAGACAGTGCAGGAGGAATGAAGTCATGAACATCTTGCTTCAAAACACTGCAGTTCATTTTTATGGACGCATTTCAAAAGCCCCAAGCGTGTGTGTGTCTGTACAGTAAAAAAGGATTGAAGATAGGGGAGAAGAATAGTAGATGAGGGCTGTTAAACTTGTTTGCTCTGCTGTGCTGCTGATGGGATGAAGTGGAAACAATGTTGTTTTCAGCATGTGACGCTTTATTTGCGGTTACTCGTCAGTCCTAGACTATGTCAAGTAGAACCTCCATGTTCAGAATGATTTCACTGAGGAAAACAGCTTTTTCCTTTGTTGCAAGGCAGGAACTCCAATCTTTAGCACTAATAATGAGGATTTAAAAAATAAAAACATGTCATGAAAGATAATATGAAAAACCTGCAGAAACCAGTGTGTGGACCTAGGCAGTTGTGTGAATGTCTATCTGCATGTACAACTTCAGGGATAACTTCTCAGTTCAGCAGTGTATTGAGTCTACAAGCTGGAATAAAATGACAGATTGAAATTGTACAGTGATATCATCTGCCTTTTTAAGGCCAGATGCTTTTTTTATCTACCCTATTTAACTATTTTCAGAGGTACGTTTGGCATATTCCTGTACACACTCTGCAAGGTTCCTTTGACAAGGCAAGCCTGTGGCTTTCACTGAACTGAGCTGTGTAGCAGGCTTAGACTTGAGGATTTTCTGCTGGGTGTCCTGCTAGTCAGGGGCTCGGATACCTGCAGCAAGTGCAAGTCAGTCCTACGGATTCGCACTTGCAGGTGAATTCAGTTAGCTCCTGGATGTCTGTAAACAGGCTTGGAGATAAGTGGTGAGAGAAGAGTAATGTGGTAGCATGGTCATATAACAGGGATAGGATAACTAGCATTCTTTGTAAGATTAAGACTTGGAAAGAAAAACATAGGTGTGGTTTAAATTGCTAAAAAATATCTGCAGCTTCTTAAAGAACTGTGTTTGCATTTCATGCACCAGCTATGAAATCTATCGTGATGTGTGGAAACCGACTCGGAGGCCCTTACTGAACTCAGCACCACTAATGAATTGGACTATCAGCTGGGGCTTTCTGATGTTTCTGATGGTGACTTTTACCTTCTGAAACATAAGATAACAACCTGCTCTGTGCGAGCCTGGAGACAGTGTCAGGCGGGAGATGAGGCAATGGGAGATTGTTCCCCTTGAAGCCTGCCTTTTGCCCGAGTGAAGACTGGGCTGCTGGTGGCACCCTGTCTACTCCAGTTCACAGACTGTGTGCACACACGCCACCACCCCAACAGACTCTGTGGGATCTGCTGTTATTGTGGTGCTTTCTCCCCACTTTTCTTGTGTTTATAATGCTGTTAGTCTCAGCTGCTGACAAGGGTTACTTCTCTGCTAAGGCATGTCCTAATGTTAACGCAAAGAGGTGCTGTGCGTTTGCTTCCTGAGGAGAACAGTCCTCTTCTGGTGGTATTGCTTTGTGTGGGTAATGCAGCTGTATGATGTGTGGGGAGCCGCATAGCTGGTTTGTGATATATTCTCCATACCTGCGTGTCTGATGCTGCAGTGTGATGTGATGGGGGGAATAAGGGTGGGGGAGGTGACAGAGGCTGTAAAAGCTGTTGGCGATGGTTGAAATCTGCTTGTGTACTTCAAAGGGAACCATGTTGCCCCTTCAGTGGGGCCACTGCAGTCGAGGACGTGCAGATCTTCCCCATTTGGCTTAGAGATGGATTCTGTGGTTAACAGCCCTCTAAAATGGGGCCTTAAGTTTTCAATCAGACTATACTTACATTTTAACTTCTAAAGAAAAGTACTTACTGTTTTCACACCTGCAGTTGTCTTTTTTTTTTTGTCCCCTTTATTTCCCCCACCTGGTAAGCAGAAAAGCACTGAATAAGCTCAGTTCTATCTTTCTTAGATACTTTCCTGTGCTTTCTGTTTTGAGGCAATGATCTAAACGTATAAAGTGGTCTGTGTGTAATTTTCTGGTGTTGGTAAACATTAATATGACCAAATTCAACACACTGTATTTGTGGCCAGTTGCTTCTTTTTTTCAAAGACAGATCAGACACCCAGAATCCATTGGCATCTAATTTAAATTGTTGGCAGATACATAGCAGACTGTATATCCCCCGTGGAAGCGCTTCATTTGAATTATCCATGGACAGTTTGAATCCATGGATAATTAAATGCACTGTACATAATTAATTTGTAATTGAAATTTTATTAGCTTTGCTGTATGCGACGGTTTGTGGGAGCTGCCAGCAGATGGCCCCTTAACCCTTCTAATACCGCACCGAGCTTTGCTTCGCTCTTCAGGAAAATCATCACGAAAAAAGCCTGCTCGTCCAGCGCCGTCTGTCAACATTCACCAAAGATCAAATCGCGTTCTTTGAAAGCCTCGGGTTAAACTTTTTAAACCTGAGAGCCAGAGTTTAACAGTTAAATTGCACACACTTGAAAAATACAGAAACTTGATTCTTGCAGGGGACATGTGCACAAGGCTCCTCCAAACTTGCAAGCTTTGGAATACTTTTAAAAGACCCGAGACTAAGATTTTTCTGGAAGCTCAGTTTGCTGTCAAACTGCTCAATCCTCTGTAGTTCACATTCACAGAATTGCTCCGAAGCAGCAAGACACTGAAACCTGTTGTTAGAACTTCTCTGTGGGAGCCTTGCCAGGCAAATATTCCAGGGCTACAGTCTTGATGCCACTGTAGTTTGGTTTGTTAGACAGAAAATAACTATACATACTGTCTTCCCACAAGATGCACTTCATTTTTTTGACATTAGAGTAACAAAAGGTAAAGCTGCTTTGTCACAGAAAGAACACTGTATGTTTGAGCACCGGTGATATTTCACATTTAAAGGGTCTAGGCTTCTAGCAGGCTGAACTGCACCAGGAGAAAGGGTGAAGAAAGCCTGACTGTATTGTTGCCAAATTTCAGCTGTAATGGAAGTGTGTTGTGTGGCATGGAAATGCGAAATACACAGATACTTCTGTCAATGTGCTAGGGTAAACTGTACCTCATTCTTCACACTGTCTAAAAAATGACCTGTCTGCGGGGACAATACAGCAGTTGTTACTAACAAATGAACCTGATTCAGTGGAAAAAAAATTGACAGACTTCAAAATTATGTTGCCTCTAAAGGCTGGGATTGCATCTTTTAATCTTAAATGAACTCCATCGCATTCCTTTTTTGGTATGACACTTTTACAGTCACCTCCGACTTGCTAAATAGCATAATCAAATAGTCTGATAAGAGTCCCCTAACAGCGACAGTGCTGAAACACTTCTGTAGTTTGCAGCTCTGTAAAATTCCCTGTTCAGTAAAGACAGCTGCACAGCACACGCTGAGCTGTTGATCCACATACACGCCTTCTGCGCTGGTATTTCCTCCTGGCCACCTCTTTCCCAACCTTTTAGCCTGGTCAGTGTTGCACTAATAACACCTTCCCATGTGTGGCTTCTTGTACAATGTGCTTTCTGTGTGCCCTGGTGAAGGACCCGAGAGGGGTTGTCTCACTCTGGTAGTGATTAACCTGATGGCTGCCTTATGGTTGCTAATGGAAGGCCAGTGCTTGTCACTTTTATTGCCTTGGAGTTAAGCTTTATGAACTACCTGCATTTTTGTACCTCTGTGTCATGGAGTCATACCTTCCACCTTCTCGATCATTCCTGGATGTGCTTTTGCTTCTATGCATCCTTCACTATCCTTCTTTGCTTCTTTTGTACAAGCTGTGGTGGTGCTGCAGTGTTTCATGCCTTGATGGGAACATGGGAGAGCCATGCCACTGGCTGGCACAAGCTGGCAGAGAGCTCCGTTGAGTGCAAGTTGGCTCAATACATGGAAAATGTGGCTTAATGGAAATATTCCAGCATGTTCTGGTTCACACTTGAAGGGTGAGTTTTGTTCTGGGGACTGCTGAGAAGTGCTATATTAGAGACAGATCCTCTCTTTTCACTCCAAAGCAGAGCCAACCTGGCAGGCTTTGCTGTGTCTTTATGGAGAACACAAGTGCTTGGGCTTGGTGTTTGCAGCTTCTTTCCATAGTTTTCTTATTCAACATTTATATGCCTTACATTTCCTTTGAATAGGCCGATTGAAATGTCGGTGTTTTCCTGCTCTGGTATGAGAAGTCATTTCCTCCGCATGACATTTAAAGTGCCTGCTTTGAGTAACACACAAGCCTCTCTTTTGGATCAGGGCTGGTATGTCTCTTGCAAGTCTCCTCCCCGAAATAAAGGAGGGGGAAAAAAAGAATTTGGCTCTTGCATCTGAAACAGATTAAAGTTTCATTTTTTTCCAATGCTATTCACTTGTTTAGGGTGTCTCCCACAAAACAACTGCCAGCAGCCAACACTCATTTATGGACGGAAAGTTTCCTAATGGTCATTTTATGCTCTCCAGAGTTTCCTTTGATTACAGAAACTGTTGTTTGCATATGTGATAGGTAATCAAAAGTGCAAGGTTACTTTGCCTTTATCACAAAGCACCATTAATTCTTATTCACTAAATCTTGGTGTTTAACAATGGTTACATGGATCATAAGATAACAGAAAAAGGGCTGTCATGTTTCCTGTCATTCACTTACAACTATAAGTGGAAGGTCTGTATTCTGCTTGACTAACTGTATGTAAAGATGCTTCTGGAAAGCTGGAATAGAAAGCTTGCTTGACAACAGTTACTGTTGGCAAAAAGCCATGAGCAGAAGTGTCTGATTAGAGACGTGGTGAATCTTTCAGTGATCACCTTCGTGCAAGGCACTTTAACAAGGTGTGCATTGGTGTGTCTGATAGTAGACTGAGCGCTGTGAATATTAACTGCTACATGTCAGCTGCAGGGTATCATTCACTTCCATGGCTTCTGTGCCACTCTATATTGTACTCTTACGATAATTCAAATGTGTTTACATGAGAATTTTTTTCTATGGTGAAAAATAAACTTTTTTTGACAAATACCAGTGTTCATCAGGAATTTGTTTGCAATGTGTGTTGCCCTTGCATTTGCTTCAGCTTGGGTAACGGTAGATTTCTGTAAACTGGGATAGAAAAGATTCCTTATCCTTTGTTTCCTTGTGGAGCTGTTTTCCTAACATACAAACAATTTCCCTTCTTGCAACTTTTGTCTATTGCCTCTTGTCCTATCGCTGTGTGCCTCTGGGAAAAGTCTGGCCCTGTTCTCTGTGCCAGGCTTGTTAATACTTGCCTTGTAACAGGATAGTCCCATACTGGACACAGTATCCAGTTGTGGTCTCATAAGTGCCAAACAGAGGAATAATTACTTGCTTTGTGTGGTTGACTACACTCTTGATACAGGCCAGTACATGGCTGACTCTCTGCTGCGTGGACACACTGCTGACTCATGTTCAACTTGTTGTCCTTAACCCCTAGGCCTTTGCTGCAAAGCTGCTGTCTAGTTGGTGGGCTACAGCCTGGACCTCTTTGTTCTGCTGGAGCTACTCATCCCAGGTGCAGGACTATGGTATTGGATGGGAGCATTGGATGTTGTAAAGAAGCAGCAACTGATGGCAGGACAAATGGAGTGGATGGCTGTGGCAGGGACTTAAGAGTTCCCAGAGGTGGGAAAAAGGAGACACATTTGGCACTGTCAAGACCAGAGAAAGTGGGATTGTAACTGTAAAGGTGAGAGCCTGTGTAGATGGAGGATTGCTTCCAGCCTGGCTCTGAGAACCTCAGAATCTGAGTTGAGATCATCAGCAGATCAGACAAATCAGTGACTCGGCTACAGGCACAGAAGGTGGCACAGAGAGAGGTGAAACAACCAAAGGGACAGGGAATAGAAATACAACATAGATATTTTGAATAATGCTAAGACAGGCCTGTGCTCTGTCATTGAGAATTTGCAGAGAAATGAACATGCAGATAAAGTATCCCTTGGAAAGAGATACTCTGTGCTGTTTGCTCTGTTATTAGAGGAGCAGAGTTTGAAGCAGTACTGCTGTTGTAGTTAGTACAAGGCACTTTTTGATAAGCAAGTGCCTGGACAGCCCTTGTTCCACGTGATTGACTGCGAGCAACTTCCATCCTGGTAACTCATGGAGGTTCACTGAAGTGTCATTGCTGCTTATGCAAGAGCTACAGTAGAGAAGTAAGCTGGACCACTACCCATAATTCTAGGGGAGGTGTTGGATAATGTTTCCATTTGTTCTTAAGTAATGTGGAAGAATATAAGGGTTTTTATAGACCTATGTCTATACTTACCTGCATATATATGTATTGTGTGTGTATATACTTACATATCTAATGTGTATAGATGTACAGAGGTGTTTTATCTATGTTCTAGTTATTGTATATATTATATAGGTATGTATAAAAAATTTAATATCTTCAGCTGGAACCTTCTACAGGAGTGAAAAAAGCTGCCCTCCTTTCTCCTGTGTGTTTAAAGTCATTGTGCTCTAGCAGGGACTATATGATGGAAAGGATGGTGTGTGTGTGCACAGTGCCTGCAGCCAGACCCGAGCTTTGCTATTGATGAGGGCAGAGAAACTAAGTGGAGAAGGGTGAAATGTGCGGAGCAGAGGGAGTTTTAGCTCAGTCTAATGGCACTAGCTTGTATCAGGGAGTGCTAGACCCAGTGTTAGTGTTACGGCATCAAAGCTGCGTGATCACAGCACTGTCGCTTTTCCTTAGGCACTGCTCTGACCAGCAAGAAATGGGGTCCTTGGGGATTGCTTTGCCTTTAACTGTGAAACCTGTCTTTTCTAGGGATGGAGGCACCTGTCACAAAACCTGCTCTAATACTGGATTTAATAAAATACATCTGATAAATCCCAGGGAAGGCCAGTTTGAATTCAGTCTTTTAGTAGGCCTCTGGCACTGGAAAAATATTGTACTTGGCTTTTTCTAGTGTGTGTGCACTGTGGTTTTTCTTTCTAAGAGTATTTTGTCTGGAAATGTTTACCAGGTTTCTTCCTTAGCAGAAATGCTAAAGACTTAAAATGTGGAAGAAATCCTGCCAGGATAGTGTCTTTTTTCTAAGGAGGACGTGGGATATGTTCTTCACAGCTCATATGCCTGCTTTCATTTCCAGTCCTCATACATTTCTGTTAATGTAATCCTGAACTAGGATTTACTCTTTTGAAAAGCTTCCTGATAGGTAAACAGAGAGCCATATAGGGGAGAGCTGTTTACAGCAACAGTCCCAGAGAGGAAATTTTTGGCCATCTCCAGTCTAGTATTTGATTAAATGCTGCATGGCAAGCATTCCTGACTGATGTGCATATAAACAGAGAATTTTCTTTATCTATGATGTTTTTCATATTCAAGGTAACACAATGCTTGCACAAATGTTAATGTGAAAAATGTGGCTACTATGAGTGATTTCTCAAAGCGCATTAAATCCTCCACAGCGGTGCACACACTGGCTGTCAACAAGTGGTTTTGAAAACTTGAAAGCAGGGAAGGAATTTCAAATTGGGCTGGCATTCCTTTGGACCTTGGGCAGCTTTTCCCTCATATGACTGGTGTGTATATTCCTCGGTATGGAGGAACTACAATTCAATTCCCTTTTTGTTCCACAGAAGATGTGATGAACTGAACCATCTTTGTAGAGAAGTACACAAAATACAGTACCTTGAGAACCATGTGAAGCATCATTTGCAGGCCATCCTTGCCTGGATATTTCCCAGTGATGTTGGAAGCAGATAAGTTGAAGAGGTTGGCTCCTGCTTCTGTGCAGATGGCATGGACCAGCATTTTCTTTCCAACACCAGCAGGTCCAGCTAGTAACAAGGCTTTCGTCACAGGAGCCTTCTCATGGACTGTTTGGGAACCTGTAAAAAGTCGTAAGGCACTGTTATTGCTTTCATTTAAGTCTGTCATAAAGGTAGTGGAATGATTCTTCCTTTTTTCTTCACTGTAAATAATTTATAACGTGAATTCATTGTTTCCTTAATATGACATGAGTGCTTGAGTTCACTTTGGTATAACCAGAGCTGTGGCCATAGCGTATCGGAGTTAACATCCCTGTTTGCAGCAAAACTCTACCACCCTTATTTTTTACCTTCTGATGTGTGAACTTCAGTTCTAAATCTATGCAAGCTAAAAGAAAGGTAATTAATAGGTAAATTTTTGAGGATGGACACAAGATATGAGCACTGAAATGGAACTGCTGCTGGTGGCTATGTGTATAGACAAGCCTGGTGCTCTGCTCAGGGACACTTGCCTTCAGTTGCACGGTGGTTGTTCGCTCCCTCCCTCAGTTGTTTGGCAGAGGTTGAGTTAGAGATGTACCCGTGGCTCTGACCTTTGCGTTTGTCAGAGCAGGCCCTCACTTTCTGCAACAGGACATCGGTGTGGACTCCCGTTGCACATAGGGCTAGCAGCATTCCTTTCTCCTCCTGTCTGAAACAACGCCTTCCAGCTTCCTCATCTTTAAAGAAAATAAACTAATGGATTACCTGTTGGGGCTGTGTTTGTCAGTGATGTTGAAATCAAATGCTACCATGTGTTTTATTTTCTCTCCTTTAACTTCTGCCTGCACTTCCCTTTTAGGATGATATTTCCTCTTAAATGTTATTGCTGTTCAGTGAACATTGGAGACTGACTGTTGTCACTTAGGCTAGCTCTGCTTCAAAATCCTTCACTGCTGATACCCCTCTATGCGTGCCTGCTGAGTGTGGTGTCAGCTCATGTGCAGTGGAGCCAATATATGGAACATGGCAGCTGCATGTTGCAGAGCAGGTACGAAGCATCTGCTAGGAGCAGGTGGATCCTTTGCTGTTGCCTTCATTATATTTGGGTGAGCAAATGCCAGAGTTGCTATGCTTCACTTGCTCTGCCAGCAGCGATGACTGCTCAGCATCTTTAAATCTGTTTCTATGGATGCTCCAGGTAAACTCATTCTGAGCTGTAAGAAATATGCTCCATCATCTGGGAAAATCAAGCAGAAATGCCTGTGTTGTAAAAACAGAACCACAGAGAGAGATTTAGGTGACTGACAGTGATAGAACTTGTCTTCCCTGCAGCTCTGTCACTGTATGGATTAAGCACAGGTGAACCTCCAGAGATGGAAGTAGCAGGAAATGTCAAATGCTTTATCCATACCCCCTGGCATTCCAGTAACGTCACTGCCTCAATGCCTAAAAATGTCCTGTGTCAGTAGTAGTGGCTGTCACAAAGTCAGATTTGACAATCCATGTGAGCGTCCACTACTTCTGCAGGTCTTTGGGACTGGTGTCTATCAGACAATGGGACTAGTGGGGGAAACTGGCCCCAGAGGTGATGGGCTGCAGAGGGAGCCTATGGTTTAGCCTGGAAAAGTTCTCAGGGTTAAGGGAGACAGCTAGGTAAAAAAGTATTTAAAACCAAATCCAGTCAGGCTGCCTGTCTGTGTCCTGATGGTTTAACATCCCAAATAAATGACAATGAATGGAGTGCTAAGATGAATGCCATTATTCCACCACTGCGCAGGATGTAGTGAAGTTGTCAGCCACCCAGGCTTTATTAATATTTGGTCTTTCCATACCAATCTATTACTATTACACATAGATTTATTACAAGGGGAGCAGCAGACTCCTGCGTGGTTAAAGATGAAGTATATCTTCTACTTCTCCTTTCAACTGCTTATAATTTTCTCAATGCCATTTAAGCTGGAGCTTTTCTTGCCATTAGATGACTATTTTGAGAAAAACTTTCACTTCTGCACATACACAATTATGTAATGATTAACTAGTTCTGAGGCCAATTAAGTAAAATGTCATCCATAACATATCACCCAAAAGGTGAAACATTCCTGTGCCTTTTTTTTTTGGCTCATGCAATACCTCTTTTTTTTTTTTTTATCAAAGGCATTTTTCAAACTGCTGTTGCAAATACATTCTGTTTGTTTAACTAGCGCGGGGTCTCTTCTTCCTAGATTTTTAGCCAATTTTATAAATGGCAGAAAATTTATGGGTTCTCTTTCCTCTTGCCTTGGGGGGGGGTGTCTTGGGGCTTGATTTCACTAGATTAGATGGTGTTAAAACATAACCTTGGAGGAGTTACCTGATATGTGAAATACCACACTGCAGTCAGTGCAGACAGGGATAACTGCTGAGCTCTCTCCTAGCTGGCTGTGGTCAAACTCACAGCCGGCCTCTGAGGATTTACCCGAAACCAGTCGAGAGTGTTTTAAGTGGGAAGAGTCCCATCTTGGTTGAAGGCAGGGGTGCTGCCAGTATCCTGTTTGTTAACCTGACTCTTCAGGTTGGTCTGTAGGGCAGCAGGAGCACTCTTCTCTACCCGAAACCCGAATGAAGCAGACTTGTGCACTGTTGCTCTGTACTCTCCAAGGCCCACCGAGCCTTTCTGGGGGATGCGGGAGAGCCACAGAGCAGCCTGAGTGCTGGTCCTGCTGGAAGGTGAGCAGAGGCGAGGGAAAAGCAGCAGCTCTGTGTCGTCTCTGCTCTATCTGCCAGAATAGGAGACAGGGAGACATCAGCCCTTTTGCCCTATAAAGGGGACCTGCAGACAGTGACACAGCCTGGGGGAGAATATGCCTAGTTTAAAACCTCCCTGAAATTCAGTCAGGAATGGAAAAGGATGCAAGTGAAGTATGAGTAGAAGCCCTTGAGATAGGCACTTCTTGCAATCACTAGAGTTTGGCTTAATGCCATTTCCAAGTAAAATGTGGGATAGATTTTTACATTAAAAGCAAACAACCCAACCCAGCAAAGCTTTGTTAGATATTGGCAAAGTCTGGCATAAGAATTGTAAGGGCATTTAAATGTTCTCTCTGATGTACAAAATGCGTTCAGACTAATTCCTTAAATGATTGCATTGTTTAGTACTGAGTAACATTAGCCAGCTTGTAAAAGGTAAATTGCAACCTTAGCCCTTCCCTTAACTTGATTAATTTTGATCACTGGAGCTTGTTTTAGCTATTATCTTTCCCAAGTGATTTCCTTTTATGTGCTGCCATTCACAAACTGTTAACATGCAAGCAGAGATGGTATGGAAATGCAATACCTGACAATAGCATGTGCAAGCTCCTTTATGCACTATTAAAATGATATGGTCTTCACTCACAAGGCTTAATTGAAAAACAATTATGCCGCAAAATGCTTTAGATTACGATTAATCAAGCCCTGTCAAAGCCAGTAAAAATGCATGTTACTGACAGGAAGCACAGCCATTGAATTCTGCCCTCTAGTAATTTTTGCTGTGCTCTTACCTAATGGCAATATTCCATACAGTGTTATTAGCTGTCTGACATCTGCAAGAGAGGGCATTGGCTCTGTATCTGCCTGACGAAGTGTGGTCCCCAGATAGCTGTACTCGCCTGTAGGGAGGAAGCACGGGCTTAATAAATGTGACACTGCATTGTTATAAAATGCATAACTCAAGTAATGAAAAACTACCACAGAATACCAATATAGCATGCTCTCAGCAAACCCAGTACCGTCAAGGGACAGGGACTCATACAGGGCAATAGTGTCGTGGAGTGTGGCCCTGAGAAATTTGAAAGGTGAACTGCAAAGGAAAATGAAGTTAAACACACGGTGGACTCTCCCTTCCAGACTGTGGAAAGTGTTCAGTAGAGCAGTCAGTCTCAAGTAACCTTTTAAAGAAACTTTGTGGAGAAGAATCATTAGTAGCAGCATAAATCACGCTGCTGGCAAAGGATTTCCAGATTTGGGATTTTGTAGGGCTGGAATCCCAGTGAACCATGCTCTATCAAAAGGATTTCAAAAAGGAGGAAAAGATATTTTAACAAGCTTTTTCCTCTGGCTGCATCACATCTCAGCTTCTCACTATGTTAGACATTTAAGTGTGTCACCTAATTTGGTGGGGCTCTTTGCTTTGCAGTTCACCTTTTTCTAATTCAAAAAAAAACAACCCCTCCACAAAATAATCCCAGATAATTAAAAATCCCTGACATGAACTGAAAAGATCTAATCTTGCCTCAGCTCTTATTACAGAACCATAATCACATTGCTTGCCCTGTCAAAGTCCATGTACAAGACATGTTAGAGAACAAAGATACAGAAGGGTGGGCCGCAAGCAAGAAAATTAGTTGTGGCAAATGTAGTCAATGATTACTTTTTTGCATAATACATGTTATAGTGAATATTATTGAAAAATATTGTGTTTTATTGGAGATAAAAAGGGAGAGCACTAGAGCTTTCTTGAGCAGAGGTAAATTAGCAATGGTTAAGAGAGAAAGTGGAGTTGTTATTTTGGGGGCAAAAAGGCAGAAAAGCCCTGGTGCAACTTCCCCATCCCCTCTGAAGAATAAAATTAATTTCAGGTTTTATCTTTTATTTAAGGAGAAATCAAAAGAACTGGATAGGAATTAATCTTCACAGATTTAATTAGAAGGCATCAAAGGGTTTAATTGCAACTGAACATAAATCACAGTGGATATTCTCTGACTAATTTAGATAAGGTCACCAAGAAAATTAGTTCAGTGATGTCGGTTTGTCATGGGGGGGGACATTTTGGTGCCTTTACTCGCTGTGTAGCGCAATTCCACTCTTTGTCCTTTCCCCAGGAACCAGGAGTGAGTGACCTTCCTTAGACTTCAGCCCTGTAAGAGCAGAGCAGATAAGGACTTTTTGTTCTGTGGGCTTTGACTGTGTCCTTGGAATCTTAAAGGTGGAGGTTTTTTGGTATTTAAAAAAAGTTGGATCCAAATCCTTGGCCAATTTTAAATGCCTTGTGTAGCTTGTTCTGGCAGCTCAAGCAGCATGACTGAGTTCTGAGGTGGAAAAAGCTGGCTTTGATGGTCTGGGCCAGCTTCTGTGCTGGGACACGTGGGGTACCTGGCACAGGTGTAGGCAGCCAGGTGAGTATCGCTGGACTTAGCACTACTGCGCCCAGTATCTTCTGCTGGGAAGTGAATATTGCTAGTGTAACCTGGAGCAGCCCTTGTGTTGCTTTATGATGCAGAGGAGCCAATGCTTAAAACCTCAGAGTCAAGGGAAGACGGTCCAAAGCCATCTCAGCTGTTAATTATTATCCACTGGCTAAGATGTGCTTTCAAAATATCTGTGGTAGGGAATGTCTGTTGGACTGAAGTGACCTTGATGGTACTGGTTGGGTGAATGAAGGAACAATGGAAATCTTCCATTACTTTACTTCATGATCTTTAGTGAGCATAAAATGGATGGAATACTTGTTAATTCAGCCTTCAACAGTATGGGCAAAGACTCTGAAGGCAATAATCGGTGCTTTTAAGAGTTTATATAAACATGGCATTTGGAGGTGATGTAGGAGAATCTAGCTCTTCTGGCTCAGGTACATACTACTTACAGCTGGTGATGTTGTGGCTTCTGGATGTCTGCAAGTTTAAATAATGGTGGCATTAAACAAGTGAATTTTTGTTTTTTTTGCTGCCAATATTGCTGTAACTGCTGTATGGCACCAAATGCTTTTGGAGATGGTGTCAGACCCCTGTGCAGCCTGCAAGTGGGTTTTTGTTTGCTCTGTGCAAAGCATGGACAAGCATGTCTGACTGCAGGTGCAGGTAACAGAAACTGGGCAAGACGACTATGAAATGCAGAACTAGGCAGACACAGACCTTACTCAAATCAAGGGCCAGATATGCCTCAAAGCACTGCTCAAAGTTCAGGGGCAGTCAGGGAGGTGGCGGTAAGGGAGTGATCTTCTCTTCTGAGTGAACAAACGCTGAAGGTTGGAGGCATGGTATTTACTGTTCTCTGGGAAATATTCTGGATGGATGATGACAGCCAGTCTGTTGTATTTGCAGTGTCTTGCTAATGCCTGGCCAGTGCTCCTTAAAGGATGTTCTGGTTCGACCTCAGGGTAGTTTGTGACATCCAAAAACATTCCAGGCTTCCAGGTGTGAGTGCTTTGAGCCAAGCACCAGCTCTACAAACCTGTCCTGGTTTCAGCAGCAGAAGTGAAAGATACTAAGCACCCTGCAGCAACAGACCTGATTTGCATACTTGGCTTTAGATATTCAAATTTAAAAGTCCTGAAAGTGTAATTACTCACTCTTGACTGGAAATAGGGGTCAGCGAACACTGAATGGCTGGAGGTTTGGTTAGATTAAACACCATATTAGCTGTAAAATGTGTACTTTACCAACATAATCGGTGAGATTCACAGTCCTGGCTTTTATTAGTAATCCTTCTTCCACTAGTTCTTCGTACAGAGAATCGATGGTCCTACGGACAAGAGACATCATTCAGAAATTCTAGGGCACTATAAGTAAAAGCTTAGTTCTTCAATTGCTGGAATAGCTTCGCAGTTATTTATGCTTCCCCAGCTTTATAACTGTAGTTTTGTAGCTCAGAGGAAAAGATGATTAGCTCCATCAATATGAAATCAATAAGTACCATTTTCTGCGTTATGGTAAGGAATGTCTTTTACTACCTCACACACTGCATGGCTCCTGCTCACAGATTCCATTACCCATTTTCAGGTGATGCAAGATCAGTTATGACTTGTGTAATAGACTCATTCATTAATATCAATTACTGGAAAATTATTTTTAAATTATGTAATAATAGCAATCCTAACACTACTATACCTATTCACTTAGCTCTCCAATTAGCAGTAATTCATTAATTCTTCCTGGAATTTATTCTGTTTGCAATATACAGCCTCATCTCATCAGGAACACACTAGAAATGAGTCCCTCAGAGCAAGCAGTTGTCCATCTACTGCAGTGTTAGGGTGATGCTGGCCAAAGGAGAATCGGGGAAAGACATACAGTGGCAACTGTGGCATAAGTTTTCCAGTGGAACGGTTTCTTCCTATCTCCATTAGTGGCTGGAAACAGCTCCCAGTAACTGAGGATTTAATACACTTATATTTGTATCCAGTTTTCTGTTGGCGTTCCCCTTAGACTCTCTTTTGGAGTTCTATCTAAATGTTAATTTCAATTACATATTTGGTACTAGGTTCTACAGATTGATACTGCTTCAAGAATTACATAAAATGAATAAGCCTGTTGGAAATTCTTATTGTTAGTGTGAACAATATTGATTTGAACCTTTCTAGGTCTTTCACTGTTTGTGTACTTTTCGTATCCTTTCTCTTCAATATCTGAGCTTTTTTTTGTCATTGTCACCTATCTTAATTGGGACATTCTGGTATTGCTACAATAAAAATATTTAATAATTACTCTCAGCTGGCTAATAAAACCATATATAATTTGAGTTCTCCAGCCCTTTTCCATTTCAGCTGGGAAGTTTTATGTTTATGCAGTGTTAGTGGCACAATTAATATAGAAGTAGTAATAAGGAAATACAAAATTTAACGCAGCTTCAGTAGCTTTGACTTTGTCGCTCTGACTCTTGCTTTCATTCTCAGTGATTTTATATTGAGTATGCACCATAAAACAAGCAGAAGGTAGAAAAGGACTAACCTGACAGTTCTGTTGGGAGCATGACTCCTACTTTTCTTGTCTTATTATTTTTACTGTGCAAGCTTAATGATGCATGCCCTGAGTCTCCTCCAAGTAAGTGTGATGTGATCAGTCCCTGACTAAAGCCCCCTGTGCCCTTTCCACCATGTCAAAAATGAGATGAACCTGAGCTTTTCCTGGTTGTTTCTGAAATACTTCCTCCTTCCCTGCTCAGTGGGGAAGAGAAAAGCATTGGAGGCAAAATGCCACGTAAACTGTGATTGAAAGCCAGCTACTAAAAAGCCTGTGCTCTTAAATGGCTGCCTGTTTATTAAGTTTGTTTATAAGAAGCAGGTATGTGCAAGAGTAATTTTAAAAGCACAGAATGTATGCATACTTGTTAGACTTTGGTACTGCTCTTGTAAGAGAGGTCATGCTCTGTTATAATCCATGACATGTTTATTTTAAATATTTGCTTGGAGAGGCTTTTTATTTTAAAGCAGGTAAAGAGATCATTGATTGTGTAGCGCTAGCACCCAAATCATCTAGTCCAGGTCTTGCTGTGCATGTCTTGTACAACTGGCTTTGTGGGGTGAATCCCCTGTGCTTCCTCCTGCAGTGACTGAGTGTGTTTGTCTTCATGCTGTTCTCCAGCCCTGCTCCCTTAGAAGCTGGGTCTGCTCCTGCCCTGCACTGCTGCTGGGTCAGCAGGTCCCAGCAGTGATCTCTCTGCGTAGGTGTCTGCATTATTTGTACAGGTGAAAAGTGGCCGGATTATCAGTGAATGCATCACGAGCTCACTGAATGTACTGTCAAAAGAAGAAATCCTCTCAAATCCTCCAAATAGAATAAGGGTGCTTAAAAGAGCAAGGATACACAAATTGCCAGGTCTGCCAGAACACTTATTGATAAAGAAGACTGATTTATATGACATGTACACTTTACCTAAGATGTGAAGGGTGATTTATAGAGTACAGGCACCTGCCTGCAGCCTCACTTATTGGGCTTCAGCTGGGATGGAAAATCTGACAGTCAACAAAACTGCCAGGTGCTTCTGCACCTGCAGAGAGGATGGGAAAGAGACAAACAGGGCGATATCCTGCCTAAATATTGCATATGTTTAGTTTTGCATACTGGAATTAACCTGAATGAAGTTAATGGAGACTGGCTCTAGTGCTGTCATGTTGCAGAATGGGGCTCTTAATTTGTCTGTGGTGTTGAATATGGGGGAGAAACAAGGTTTGTGCTGTGTACCATTAAATGAGTGCTTTGTTGCCCTGTTGTTTGTGGTGCTGTGAAGCCACCAGTTGGGCAGGGCAGTGGGGAGGTTCCAGTGTTCACTGCAAATGTAAAAAAGGTTTTAGCTAAAATGTATATGCTTGAAGTTTGTGAAAGATTTCTTTTTTTATCATCTAGGCTTTTTATGGATGTTTATAGCTGTTAATAAAGAGGTTTTATTTTATTGTAGGGCTCCTGATGCTGGTAAGCACAGCAATGTTGAGATGCTTTTTGTGTAAGTAAAAACTAAAAGGGTTGACAGCACATCTAATGCCAAGAGGATGCAGTCTCTCCTTGTCTGAATCTCAGGTAAACAGGTCCTCTCTTTACCTGTCAGGAGTTAGGTCTTCCTCCATCTCGGGTATCTTTTTCCTCTTGGTCATCTTTTCTTTCTGAGGATCGCAAAACCAGGTAGGAATTAGTGACCTTAATACACTTAACGCACATGTACATATTTGAATGTACCGAAGCAACGGGAGGGCCAGAAGAGCAAATGTTTCAGTGCTTGAATGTGGCCCTTGTTACTGGAGGAACTGAAAGGGAAACATTGTATCCTTGAATGCTCTGAGGGAAGGAAGGCAGGAGGTATTCCCATTTGTAAGTGCCTCACCAAGGCACAGGAGAGGTGAAGCACCCCTCGGCTTGAGAAACTTTGTCCAACCTGCGGATCTCATGTAGATTGATTCCTTCCTTTGTGGAGCACAAGCTCTCAGGTTGAGTGGGTATGGCCCTTACTTGAGAAGGAAGCAGGAAGGAAAAGGGTGTGGGGTCCAAGTAGCTGATCTAGAGGCTGTTTGTGTGTGTGTGGTGTTTGGTTGGTTGTTTTTTTGGTGGTGTGTTTTTTTTTTTTTTTTTTTTTTTTTTTT
>Ga0065711_1000655_pt1 | contig 59842 bp, 36 predicted proteins | sample Hoacrofraction12_FD_59098 | JGI IMG/M metagenome (GOLD analysis project Ga0065711, IMG submission 59098) | Hoatzin crop microbial communities from Cojedes, Venezuela - Epithelial fraction 12 v2 (version 2) | ecosystem: Host-associated > Birds > Digestive system > Esophagus > Crop | place... | reverse complement strand
GCCTGCTGTAGGTGACCCTGCTTCGGCGGGGGGGTTGGACTAGATGACCCACAGAGGTCCCTTCCAACCCCTACTATTCTGTGATTCTGTGATTCTGTGATTCTGTAATGGAGACAGAAGACCCCGACTGCGACAGGCTGCCTGAAGAAGTGAGCAGGATTTGGCTCACTAGATCTGAGGAAGATGGAGTTGTGGGAAGGTGAAGGATTTAAAAGTCAATCAGATACAAATTTATTGCATGGATTTTAATGAGGAATGTGTGCTTTGTGGGCATGGCTGTACGCATACTCGCTGTTTGCATTCAGTGAGCAAAGACACATGTGAAAAGTGTTTGCATAACACGACTGGGAAGTAGGTAGGGTCGTTCTTTCTCACAGTCATGCTCTTTCTGTTTTTATATATATAATTTACATTTATTGCAAAATATTATGTACTCAGGCTGTGGCATATGTTAGGCTTGGTATTTCACTATCGTACGTTGAATTCTTGGGAGAAGATGAGAGAAGCAGTAAAAATAAGCAGGGTCCTGGGGAGGTGCCCATTTCCAGTTAAAGGGGCATATAGTTTGCATAAGCAACAAGGAAAGAGATTATCTTAGAGATTTTGGAGAATTTTGTCTCTGCATGCTTGAAGGCAGAAACAGAAGTGCTATTCAGATCTTTTAAGACCATGCCTTCCTTGACATCTAGAAAGTGCCCTGCCCAATTTGTGCAACTGCAGCTTGAACAGAAGAATAGCGACCATTCCTGCGCAAGTGCGTCTGTTCAGCAGGCTCTGGTAGGTGGTGAAAGCAGGGGGAGGCTTCTTCGCTGCAGCTGGCTAGGACCAAAACATGAAATCATGGGTGGAAAGGGCAACGCTGTGTGAGCTGAGATAGCTTGCCCATCTCCTAAAATCTCTGAGTCTAGCTTTTAGAGACTGTCTCCTGGTAAAACTGTGGGGTATGTACTGTGAGTACAAGTGGGAAGCTTGAGGCTTTCTAGAAAAGGTAATGAGTGAGGGCTGCACCAAACACCGGAACAACCTTTCCTTCCCTCAGCCCACTCTGCCCAAATGGGCTCTTTCTCTGCAACTATTGACAGTAATAAATAATCTTCATCTGAAACATCTCTTGTTACAGCCTTTATTGTATTGGCAGTAAGTGCATAACAAGCCAGTGCTATACTAATAGTTTTGTACTCTTTAAAATCCAGTCAAGCCAAACACAGAAAATAGTTTTTAAAAATATGTTCTGAAATGCTTTCTTGCAGTGCTAAAAACAGTTTACAGGAGATGTTGAAAACAAAGTGCAAGATGTAGATACCATGTGTTTGCTTTTTAAGACTGGGGTAATGCCTGGGAAAATCTTTCATTTCGAAACGTGCTTTACATGGAGGGCCAAATTCACTGCTGTGTAGTCCTACAAAACTCCAGGAGAGCAAACGGGGCTGGACCCATTTGCAGCAGCGGTCGGTGCGATCTCAGGCTGACCTCGAAGCGTCTGTCTGGCGTCGATGGGACATTTGCCACGAACTGTGCTGGGAGCTAGAGCCAGGCCCCTAGAGGGGCTGGGGCTTCACAGGGATCTCTTTTTGTTCATCTCAGCCACTTCTGCCCCTTTCAAAAACTGTGGCCAATTAGCTGTAAAAACAGATGTGCCTGTGATATTTCTCTTCCTCTAAAGGTTACAGCCCAGATTGCTCTTGGTGCTTGCATGGCAGAAAGGCAGGAGGCGGGGGAGAGAGGAAGGAGCAAGGAAACTTTGCTGATGTGTTTGTACATCTAATGGCACAAATATGGGGCCTGAGGAGGAATCAGGCTTTTTTCCAGTAGCAGCCCTTGCAGACAGAGGGCAGGGGGAAGGCTGGGGGAACAGCGGCGAGCTCTTTCCTTCCCCACGTCTCTGCAGCCCCCGGCCCAGGGAAGCTGGGAGCACGAACAGCAACGTTCATCCTTGGCTTTCCCTTCGGCCTGCTCCCGCGGGTGCTGGCAGCTGTGGAGGTGAACCTAAGCCTTGAGAAACAGGTCGCCCCGACTCGCNTCAAGCAGAGAGGACCTCGTCCGGCGGGGTCCCCTGCTGTGCACTGGGAGGGGGTCTCTGTGCTGGCTATAGAGGGGGCCGGCGGAGGTGAGGTTCACCCCTCCGGGGTGAGGTGGGCCATCGCCGGTTGTGCCAGCTCAGCCTCGGGTGGGCTGCGGCGGGGAAGAGGGCCCTGGCTGGGCCTCCCTACGGCCAGCGAGCCCCTCGGCTCCAGCTGTGGTGCGCTGGCAGAGCTCGAACTCCCCCTCACAGCCGGGGACCTGCTGGGTGCTCCCTGGGGAGCCACGCGCCCAGGCGCTTCNGCTGGCTCCTCGGGAGAGCCGGGCCCTTGGCACCATGGAGCCGACCGGCGACTGCCCCCCTGCCACCACCTCTTCTGCTCCGTGTGTGGCATGGGAGCAGCCAGCGGGATGTAGCTGTAGACTCGGGCTAGTTAGGGCTGTCAATGTTGCTGGCAAACACGTACGGCAGGTTGGCTCACGGAGAAGGGACTCTGTTTTTAAATGTAGCTTTTCAGGCTCCAGCTTTTGCACCGCAGTGGACAGGGAGTGCCGCTTAGCTAGAAAAGCCGCTTTAAGAGAGTTTCCTCGGTTTGTTTTATGGTGGGGGACAAAAAGATCCTTCTCTTGCACGAAACATGCCAGGAAGGCCCGAATCCCCCTGGCAGGGCTGGCGGGACGGGGCAGGGGTGTGGGCCGGTGTGAGCGAGGAGAGCCAGGCATCGGGCTCTTCCCCGCTGCGAGGGCTGGTGAAGCTTTGCATCCCCTCCTGACTGCAGATCTTCACAGCAGCATTCCCTCTGTGACAAGCCTTTTTCACATTTCCCCATTCAGCTGATTGTGGGTGCTGCGCTATTTTAAACCCACATGGAAGTATGTTTTTAGGACCATCTGCTACCGGCCCTAACCCAGATGATACAGTTAGAGCCTGCCCACAGCATCCTCCCCTCCTTCAGACAGTTCCAGGAACAAGCGGTGAGTCAGTCCCACAGCTGAACTCATATTTAGCTAACCCTGATATCCTGCCTATCGGAGAGAAATGCACAACGGCCTTCCCAGGTGCACAGCTCCGTCATTTCCATTAGTTAGAGGGCGCTTGGAATTTAAAAAAAATGCAACACCAAAGCAAATGTCACATTAGGTAGTGCATTGACTCCTCTCCTGCTGCAGAGTGAGGAGGGCAAAGCTGTTGGTCACCACGCAGCAGCTCGCCTCTCTTGCTTTTGCTTCAAGCCTGAAGGGCAGTTTCTGCCCTCGGCTGACTGGCGGCCTCGTAGCCTCCCCTTCCATGAGCTGCAGCTGTGCTGCCAACACCGCGGCTCTCCCTCGTGCCGGAATGGTCTTTGCACAACTGGAGCATGTCTTTTTTCGTTTGGGTGGTGGGGTGAGCGTAGGTGTCTCCTGGAGTGGTCCAAGGGACAGTGTCACCTGTCAGGGTCCCTGCCTTCAGTCATCGAGCAAATGTTGTTAAACTCACATCCGTGGATCTCGATGAGGCTCTTTTCCTCCACCTTAGGAGCTTCCTGAGCCCGAAATAAGGTTTCAGCCAAAGGATCAGCTGAAAAACCCTCCTGGAAAGCTGCGTGACTAAGAACCGGTGTTTATAAGCCATTACTTGGTGTATTTTAAACTCCTGCTCTTTGATCCCTGTATGATCCAGCAGTCGCTTTCTGGCCATTTGGCAAAACCGGCAAAACATGCCCGGCTCTGTCATCACATTTCTCCTGGATCCACTTAGCACGCCACACCGTTTGCCACCCAGCAGGTTAATGACCCATAATTACCTTCTTCATATAATGAGGAAAGCTCAGTATCTCCACAGTGGATACGCCAGCATCCAGCCTGGGCACAGTCTTCCAATGTTAAGTGATACCTGAGGCCCTGTCCTGCTCCCACTGAAGCAGCGGTAAACGCCCCACCACCTCCACGCAGCCGCCGACTTCCTAATTCTGTGGCACGGAGAAAAAACCCTCTCTGATGCTGCTGGCAGCATTACCTGCAAAATGAGTATGAAACCTGAATGTTGTTTAATTTAGGCTACACGGTAAGTATCTGTGTGCTTCTGTGTGTGCACAGATCAGGCCTGGCTCCGAGGAGCCTTCACTGGTATCCTGTTTCGGTCAAAGCTGATTTAAATAAGCATCATGAAACTAATTATTTAGTGCTGCTCACACATGACGCTGAATTTGCTACGGTACCCTTGAGACAGGCAGGCTTTATCCTGCTCAACAGAAACATCTGCAGCTGTACCACACTCTGCTTCGGGCTCCTTGGAGTTACTTCATTGTCGCCTGACAGCTGTGTCCCCTGACCATTATCTGGTGGCCGCATACTTCAATAGCGGACTGTATGTACTGTATGCACTAGACTACAGTGTGACCTGACAGCTTGGCTTCCTCTCCCAGAGTATATCTTCTGCTACTCTTTAGCATCCTACAGTTTATCTGTGGTCAGCTTTCTTACCCATTTCCTGCCAGCTGCTACTGGTCTTTTAGTCAGCTCCGCCAGGCGTACAGCAATGGTGAGCTTGCTGAGCCTTTCGCTGTGTTATTTCTTCGATGTCGGCTTTGCAAAGGCTGCTCTGCAGTTCTGTGTGCAGGATTTCTTCACATGTAGTGTCACGGCAATTAAAGAATGTCACTCTAAGAAATACGCCTTCTGCTTATGACATGGTATTAATTTTATTTCAGTTCTTGCATTGTTGCACTCTTGTGGTTGAGGCTTGACGAGCACAAAATTGATTCTAGCAACAGTTATTGCCTCAGCACAAGGATTCCAGCGTTTGGTATCCCTCTTCCCTTCTTTGCTGAGTTGTCCCACAGAAATGTTAAAGCAGCTGAGGGCACAAGCCCCTGCTCTGGATCCGGAATTTGGTGTTTTACAGGATGATAATTCCTCTGCTGAAGCCTTTTGGAAAATTGCTGCTTCTCCAAGCTGTGACCGAGCTGACGGCACTGAAGCACGGTTCACACGCGGAGCTCTCTTTAGAGGTGTCCCTATTGCCGCAGTGGGGTGCAGAAGCTGCGGAGGGTCGGTTATCAGTGGACGTGTCGCTTGCTCCTGCTGCTTCTGTCAGGTCAGGTTTTAGGTTTACTGTTGGGGCTGTGTTGGGAGGCACCCACTCTGGGGGAAGCGAGCATTTGGCGTTCAGCCCTGACTTCCCCTGGGTGTGGGCTCCCTTCCCCGGAACGCCCTGGTCAGCCCCAAATGAGCTGAGTGTTCAGTGGGGCAGAAATCAGCTCCCCAGGCTCTGGGGCTCCAGCCTACCAGAAAAAATGGGATTGAAACAGTGAGAAGAGCTCAAAGCCTTGCCGAAAGAATTTCTTTTTTTCTTTTTTTTTTTTTAAAAGAAAAAACAAATCACTTTAAATTTTTATGAGTTTTATGGGTCAGCACATAATAGATCCTTATACTGGGGCATGGGGCAGTGTGGAAGTTCCTGTGACTTCGTGTATGCTCTTTGCTAAGAAGCTCTGATGCATACCATCAGTACCTCTGTGATTAAGCTTAGGGAGGGCACGGATAAGAGCAGGGATAAGGCCATGACCATGTCCCATTCAACCGTGCAGGCTAACTGCACGCCTGGAAGCAGGAGTGCTTAGGCCAAAGGCTGAGGCAGATCACATGGAAAATCAAGAGGAAGAAGAAATTGTGCTCATGCAGTGGAGGTCACTGCTGAGCTTCTGGGGGACTGAACACTCGTGATGCAGTTTCTCAAATAAGAAGCAATGCAGAGATGTCTTCCTGCCATCCAAATGACAGGAGGGATTGCGTCCATCCTTTCCCATTCAGCATTCATTCTGAAACCTAATGATGATAGCTTGGGGTGAGGGCTGTGTTCTTGTTCTGAAACACCTTTTGGAGGAGCCTGTCAATCTCAGCAGCATGTTGAGGATGCCTGGAGAGGTTTGTCTCACTATCCTAGAGCCAGCATGTGTGAATACGCTGTGTTCAACATTCAGCATTGTTGCCTGCTTCTCTTCTGGTCACTTTAGTAGACATACCTAGGAAAAATCCAGTCCAGCTGAGCACCACAGAGTGCTGAGATGGAAATTATTTGTTAGATCTTTCTGTGTCCGCCGTGGGGCTGCTGCCATATATTGAGGGAGTTTTAGACTTTAAGGCATTGATACGTTTGGCTTAATAAAACTCAGGTTCCAGTGAATCCACTTGACCCAATGATACCGATCTGCCAGTATAACTATTCATCTCTCCATAATTTACTGCTCCAGCAATTTTAAAAATCGGACCTAGCTTTCAGTAGCAACATTTTTTTATTTTCTCCAGATAATTGGTAAGGACAGTGAGCAGCACTGGGCTAAGAAGAGGTTTCTGTGGAATCCCATTAGACATCTTCTGAAGATAGGGATGATTCAGTTAGGATTGCCTTTTTGAGCACTATTGGCTCACCAGCTTTTAATTGATTTAATATGAGGTACGTTCATTCTGGCTAGGGCTAATTATTTTAATCAGAATGCTGTGTGGGACTGCGTTAAATGCCTCACAGATGTTGAAACCCACGATGTAGACACAACTACCTTTATCAGCTAAACTTGTAATTTCACTAAAAAGGAACAACCAAGCTCGTTTGACAAGACTTTTCCACAAAGCCATGCTGATGACTATTAATTACACTGACATCTTTTAAGCCTTTTTCAACTCTGACCCACATAAGCCTGTCAGAGCGGGATGAAGCTGCAATGCAAATGAGACATGAGGGCAGAGGGGACTTGCCAAGATGTGTCGTCTCCAGACCAGGAGCTGCGCTGCGTAGTACTAGTCGAGAAAGGAAGGAAGAAAAAAAGACTGTTGCCTTGTTAACCCTTCCCATCAATCCGCTTGATTCCTTGATCAGTGTTAGGCTAACCAGCCTGTGATTGCCCAGGCTGCTTGTTTTACCCTCTGTAAACAGTGATGCCTCACGAGCTTTTTGCCAGTCTTCTGGAAGTTCTCCAGTGGTCCAGTGCGTGTGGAAAATCAGCACTAACATTCTGGGGACCTCTTTAGCACATTTCTTTAGTATGCTGCGGTGTGGCTTACCAAGTGCTGCTAATGGAAAAATGTTCAGGTTTGATAGCTGCTGTTTAACTTTCCCCTAAGTAACTGATGGAATAGAAAGTGTTTCCTTATCACTGTGAGATAAGGATACATCATCCTGCTACTTTCCAAATACAAACCTGAAATATTTATTGAATACTTCTGCTTTTATGAATCATGACTGACAACTTTAAGATTCCTATCTAGCTGCAGAGCTGTCCCATTGTTAGGATTTTGTTTGTTCCTGATACATTTAAACAGTTCCTCTTTATTGTTCTTCCTGGCTGCAGATTTGTGTGTTGGTGCCTTTAATTTCCTATGGTAATTTCCTCACTGCTGATATGTGTACACCCACATTGTCAAATCCAGATGCAAGTCCAAAGACCACTGAAGTTTTAATGAATCTGGGCCCCTGTTTTTGTCCTGACCCAATACAAACAAGCAGCTATAAAGCTTGGATTGAGGTTTAATTTCTGAATTTCATATCCCTTTCCCCTGAATTCAGAAGAGCTGGCATGTTTCAAAGCCACCTCTTATTCAGTGGCTCTCTCTCAGCCTTTAGCATCAAGATTAGAAAAAAAAGTCCCACTCGTTTAATTCCTGTGAACCAGGAATGAACTGGTTTGTACTACAACAAAAATATCTGGGTTATTTTTTTGGGTGGAGAGTACGACCCTGGCTACAGCGGTCACTTGTGGATGGGGCTGCTGGTCCTCTGCTCCCACGCAGGGCTCAAACCCGTTGCAGGGCTCAAACCCGTTGCAGAACTGGCTGCAGAGACTGGAGGATTTCTGCAGGTAGGGAGCTGAGCCCCTTGCATTTTGGTCCAGGTGCTGCTGTGGTGTGTACAAATAAGGGAAGATGGGAAGTAAGGGGGCAGTGGGGAGTCATGAATTCCTTGTAATGAATCAGGGCTGAAGCTGTGGACGTTACCTCCCTGTCCTGCTGAGCAGTCACTCACAGCAATGCTCGGCCCTTGGTGTGCGGGTAGGAGGGTATGCCTAAGTGCTGCCCTGCTTTTGAGTTTGGAGGGAGGCGGCCGTGGCATCTGGAGGCATTTGGGTGGGATGAGTGGGACTTTCTCGTTGCTTCCTCCTAGCTGCTGTGGGAGGTGTGAGGTGTTTTCCACCCTCCTTGCTGCTGTCTCTGAACCAGCGCGCTGCCGTCTGCTGCAGCTGTGCACAGGATGTTGTGCCCCAGGGGGTTAGAAAAGCCCTTCTAGGTGAGTTGTTATTTTTGATTGCAACTGGGTGACCATGTATTAACTCTTTGGCTGGATAAAGTTATTTAGAAAGTCATGCAGCTGGAAGAATGCTGCAAGCCTGGCTTACAACTCTCCTCTCTTTCCCAGTAACAGACTTTGATTTGCCGTAGTTCATTTCCCTCTGAAGTCTGCTTTTTGTAGATAACATAAGGCACTTGGCATAGTGGTTGATAACTGAATGTATGAAGCATGACATTTTCCTTGATACAGTATGCTATATGAACACTTGTCTTTCGTATCAGAACCCATAAACAAGAGTTGACTGAGGGCAAATAGCTTGCTTGGGTCCTGTGGAGAGGCAGGGAATGAGAGTCGGTGCTGAGGGGAGCGTGATGTGGTCACAGCTGCTTGAGGAGGGCATGTGGCAAGAGAAGGCAAAGCCCAAGGGCAAATAATCCCTCTGAGCCAGCTGGTAGCAGGTGAGGTGCCTCATGATGTGGACAGAAAAAAAGTCTTTTGGAAACTTAATTCCCTCCTTACTTGTTTTTCTGTCCAGTGATTAAAATACTGGCATGTTTTTCTATCTCTGGAGCACAGCAATCCAGCTCTCCTCCCACCTCCCCCAGACCAGTGAAACCTCAGAAACTGGCGTTAAAGAGCAGGACACCCCTGCTGGGTTTGGTCCTGGACAGCTATGTGGGGGCAGATGACGGTGCCCATGCCAAGCCCTCCAGCGAGGCAGTTAACCTCTTGGTTTCTCCCTCACCGCACACAAAGAGAAGCTAAAAATAGTAGCCAGTCTTGCAGAGTTCTGGGAAACTTAATTCCTTAGTATGAATAAAGCACTGAGCTCGGTGGCTGGAAAGCACTCTGTGCTGTAAGATGGATCATTATGTATACCAGTGAATATGCGGAACTGTGTAGTATATTTTAAAAGTAATGAAGCTTCACACCTTCAGCTTTGCTATTAAAGCTTTGCTGAGAGCTGGATTCACACTGCTGTGCTGCTGAGAGTTATTCAGCGTGCACGTGATCAGAGGGAAAATGACTGCCCTTCTCCCTAACAGCCCTGAAGGTTTTACACCAGCAGCCTCGCTCTAGCCAACACAGGACTCGCCCAGAAAGGTAAAGGGGAGAGAAACTGGTCTTGTCATGAAGGGCAGCTAGAAGGGTATGGGAAAAGCATAGCTCTGGTGAATCAAGCTGAAGATACTTTGGGTTGAATTTTCAAGCCTCCTTTCCTAAACTGTGAACACAAGCTGCAGGCAGGCAAGTATAGGACAGAGACAACTCAAAGAAATGCTGACTTACTCATGAAAATGCAGATTTTACAGTTGTGTGTGAGAACATTCGCATAGCAAGTAAGAAGCTGTGAACTGCTTCCCTTGATGCAGACTGAGCTTAGCCATCTTCAGTTCAGGCTCGGTTTTAAGGGAAAGTGAGCTAATTACTGATTCTGAATGAGAATCAGGCGTCCGTTTGCATCGAGTTTTTGCATTCTGTTTCAGCTCTACATTTACAAGCTATCCAGAGGTGCGGGAACTGAAACTGAAGAAAATATTTGTGGGCTTCCACGAGACGGAAGCTGCCACTGGTTTGCACGTGTGAATTTTGCCAGTGTGTTTTGGTGGCTTAGTATGAACGTCTGGTGCTTGCTCATAATGAAAGTTGAACCTAAAACTGGCCATATTCAAATTCCCAATGCCCAACAAACTGGAGTATAGGGGCTTAAGGCAGAAGAGAGGGGCAACACCAGGTAAAGATGCTGCTGTATTTATTTTAGTGCTTAGAGTTGATTGGAGTTGGGTGAAAATGATTAGCTGAAAGGATTCTGCGCAAACCAATTTAAAATGTAATTATGAAGGGCTCAAGATAGTGCGTGTGTTTGTGTGTGTAATTACATTTCTTACCCGTGTGCACTGTACTCGGTGATTTCATCCTGCAGAGAGTGGGAGGGGGAGGAAGGGCTGTGCAGGGGAATAGCTGCGCAGGGAGCAGCCGCTGTCGACGGGCTGCTGCTGGGTTTATTCTGCGACCTGAAGGTGCGCTTCTAGCTGTGCCTGAGCGAGAGCCAAGCTGGGCGTCAAACCCGATGTAGCCATAGCAATGCGCCGTTGTGTTTCGGCTGCCCGGAGCTGGGGACAAACAGCCAGGCAGGCGGTCGCAGAAAGCTCCGTGTTTCTCTCCTGGGGCACTCCCAGGCTATGCCACAGCAAGCTCATACAAAATCAGCTTGGGGCCGCCCGTGCAAGCTGCGGCGTAGCTTGGGACGAGACCGCTGACGTTCTGGCTAGCAGCGTTTCGAGGCTGTCCATGTCACCCGTGTGACCGGCAGCAGGGAGCAAGCCCCGTCCAGTCGGCAAGTTGTTGCAGGCCAGCCCGCGTCCACGCTGTTGGGAGCAAAGTCACCCCGGGACAGGCTTGCTGCATCTGCGCCGCGCACTCTGGCGTGACCCGCGTCTGTGCAGGGTGGGAGCACGAGTGGCTGTGCTCGGCTCTCCTGCAGGCGCTGCCCCGGGGCTGGAGCCTGGGGCGAGCAGACTGGTGCAGCGTCGACGTTGCGCTCACCTGGGAGCTGTGCAGGGCAAGACGCATGGGTGGTGCGGAGGCACCTTTCTGAGGCTGTGGCATCTGGGCTTTCCTCCAGCTGTTTTTCTTCTGTACTCTCATACTACTGAAGGCACGAAAGGTGTTCCTAGCATCCTTGTTACGTTAAGCAGGGATCATGGTGAGGGAGAGAGAGAAGAAATCATTGGAGGAGGGTAGATTGTGACGGGGAAGCCGTTAAGGGGGTGAAGTCAGGAATGCTACAATGCCATCAGGGGTGAAGGGTGACTACGGGACAGGATACTGAAGGAGCGTGTTTGAGTCAGGTAGTGAGCTGTGCACAGAGGCACATTTAGGACAGAAAGTGAAAGGACACGCTCCAGCTGACTCATGCACTCATCCACAGCGTGAGAGTTATCCCTCCTGTAAGAGCCACAGCTATCGCCGGGCAGCCGCTGCGCTGCACGTGACTCGCCCTCGTCCGACATGGGAACAGAGGGCAGGAGGGAGCCTCCTGGGACAGCGTGCTCAATCTCTGCTGTTGCATCCTGTGATTCCTGATCAAGCAGAATCTCAAAAAATAAAAAAAGCGGTGTTGTGCCCGTGTTGTTTCATAGTTTCCTTGTATTCTCTGTATGTCTGCTTTCTGTTACTGGCCTTAATTGGGCTGTTAGCTGCTTGGGGCAGCAGTGCTCTTTGTGTCCTCTTGTCATTTGCTGCAGTGGGCCAGTGTCACGCAGACTACCACATCGGCACTTCAGACACATCCGCTGACATTTTTTGGACATGGGCTGCAAGATAGAGTTGCTCCACTGGGACAGCCACATTTTCACAGCAGGAAACCCATGTTTCTGTTTTGTCCTTTGACCAGTAGGTGCTGGTGTGTGTCAGGGGTTCCTGGTGATTTTTCAGCACAAACAACTAATCCTTTTCCTACTTAATCATTCAGTCGGCATCAATGTGCGCCTCTGAGTAACGGCCTAACGAGTAGAACTTCCAGCCAAATCTTGCATTTTGCTAAAACCACCAATCAAACTTTGAAAAATTGGTGCAATAAGAAATAAGGCTTCCCAATAAAGAGAACGGAATATTTCAGCTGCTGTCATCTTAACTCTTAATACCTTCTTGCAGGAAAGAACTATTTTTGGAAGGTGGCAAGGGAAATGAAAAGGGGTAGCAGTGCCTACAGCTGATAACACTGACCTGTTTTCCTGGCTTTCCTCCAAATGCAAGGCCAGCTTTGCTTGAAATATAGGTGATTCATCAGTTGAATTGCAAGCAGATAAAGTGGTGCAGAAGCACAGTCATAGACACGTTATTATTTCAATAACCTGAGTTTTAGCTGTTCCACTTTAAAAACTAATGAAGCAAATAATGTTAAGACACAGATGTAGGCAGTGAAAATGTGTCAGAGAAAGGCAATTAACCTCCGTACTAATAAAGTCTGTCAAATTAGTAAAATATTTTTTATATATTATAGTAGCTAAGAAGAAATATATAGCCCATGAGTATTCAATGCCACAAGCCTTGGGCAAACATTCATACCTTTGAAAAGCAGATGTAAAACTTCATCAAGGAAAAGCAGAAGGTTTTTGTATCTTCTTTGCGCAGGTGTAAATGACTTTAAAAGTCACAGGGTGACTTCTGCTGGAATGGGTTGTGGATTTCTTGGGGCCCATTGGCATCGTGTCCCTCCTACTGCAGCTAAGGTTGGGCTTTTATTTCCACATACAGGCATCATTTATTCACTTACCAGTTGTATTATCATTCTGAGCTGAAACATGGTTGATTAAAAGCCGAAGCAAAATAGATTCTGTAATCCAGCTACCCAGCTGGAGAAAGGGGATTATATGAGATGGTTGCCTGGAGCAGAAGAAGGTTCTCTCCAGTCCTTGTCCTCTCTCCCTGCCTCAGCATTCGTGATTTCTCCCACTGAGAGATAGCATGAAGCTGATGTAGAATGTGAACCAAGGCTTGAAATTATTTGCTAAAAGTCACGTAAAAGTTATTGCGGACAAAACTGACTGCTCCTGTGGAAGAAACAGCAATATTTCTGAAACCAAGTGAGCTTCCTAATGCATTAATGTTGTAAGTGTTGTTGTGCTATAACCATCACTTAGCTGCTTCATGTTGTGTTTTGAACAACTTTGTTGGTGAACATCACATTTGCAGTTGTGTCGCATTGTAATGTCACCAAAGTAGCTGGATGCTCAAACATTGACATTGAAAAACATAGCCTGACCTTGTGCATGTCTTTTAGGACACACAGTAGTAAAACGTCCTTTTATCTTTTTGCAAACACTTCAGACCAATGCATTAAGGCACTACAAGGTTAAAACCCCTTGTTACTCCAACAACGGTCACCTGCCATCTTTTCTCTTAAAGCGAAACCCTTATAGAATTGTGTCTCATATTCACAATCCTACACAGACACACTTTGTCCTGCTATGTGTGTGATAAAAGCGAAATTTTGTCAAAGGCCTTCATATCTTAAATGTGTCCTACCTCTATACCTACAGAAGTGTTACTGTTAAAGGTGCTAAATAATATTTAAATATTAATAATTAACAACAAACACCTCATATAAGTTATTGTTATCAAATGGCATGTGCCTCTGATTATGGCCTCTGTCCTTGCGCTCCCCCACAATGTACCCTCTTACGCTTCTACCATGGTTGAGACTTCTTGGATGGAAGGTATTGCACGGAGAGTAGGCATGGACCTGAATGACGGCCTTTTCCGTGGACAAACAGCCTGTAACCCTGTCCCTTTGCATACCTAAGTCCTTCTTCTGATTCCAGCTGAGTCGATTCGTATGACTTTTGCTAACCAAGTAATTGATCTGGTCACCCACGTGACCACCCACCAGGGTGCACGTCACGTCTTGCCCAGCATACGGGAATGCTGGTAGCGTTAGCAACCGTGTCTCCGTGACGCAGTTTCGGGTGCAGCCGTCTTTTGCCCAAGCCTTCCTCAGGCCAGCTCTTGTTAAATTGTACTGAGAGGCTTAAACAGCCCTCGACTGAATTATTCACTACAAAATATGAAACTTGGCTGAACTTGTTTAAAAGAAATGGCAGACACCATGTTATTTTAATCACAGATGAGTTGCTGCATTTGAATTTGTTCCAATTAATCATCAGGTCAGATTAACTACTCAAAGGTCTTACTTTTTTACCAGGGCTTTAAGCCAATGAATAGTTTGATAAGTTTTGAGTTATTATAAACAGGCGATTTATTGCTTGGGAAAACAGCTTTTTATGCTTTTTTAATTACACAGTGAAAATTCTATTAAAAGTTAATTTTTTTACTTCTTATCTGTATGTAAGAAGCTTTGAAAGGATTAATTAAGCATTCAAACTACCTGCTGAGGTAAGTAAATGTTACTATCTCCGCTTTTCTATGGGGAACCTGAGGCACGATGCTGTGTAAAGCCTGAATACACCATGTCTCCGTTTCTGAAAAAGACAAGGAAGACCAGCACCTGCCAGGGAGCAATTAATAGATTAACAGAATCAAGAGTAGGTGGCTTTCTCAAGGTCAAACCATAGTGTTGTGGCCAAACAGTTGCAAGCATTTGAGTTAATGAGTTACTGGTGGTGAGCTGAACTGTGAAAGCTCACGGGATATGTGCTTCAAGTCACAAGTGATGTGCATGACAGGACAAACTGCTGTGAAACTTAGCTCTTGTGGTGCCTGAGGATAGCCTTGCCATGGCTCAGCTGTTTTCCCAGGTCACCACAGCATCTTGATAACTGGCAGTCCTGTGTCCAAGTTGTGCCTCCTGTGGTGTGACCTGTAAGGATTCAGAGATCTGCTCTGCAGATCCAAGCATGGGAGCGGAGCTAGAAGAGCCAGTTTGGCTCTGGTTGTTCTCAGTAGTATCTGTGGACTTGGGTGATTTACACACCTGAAATCTGAACCATTTTCTTATACTCAGGGAAGTTCTTCACTTAAAAAATACCTTCACCAAATCCAGTATTCCTGTTGGTTTAGTAGTTTTTACTAAAAATGGCAGAATTTACCATTTATCTGTATTTAATGATAAGCCCCTAAAAGAACCATCGCTCATCTGTGGGCTGAAAAGAGCCCTTTATCTTGCGCTCTTTCTGCTTTCTGTTCATCTGTATCCTGGTCCTCATCAACAGTTTCCCGTGGGAATTGTTATATTAAAAATGTAATGACAGAAATGTTGTTTTGTACAGGACTGTTCAGGAAAACGATGAATGCTGTGCAGATGTGTGTATTAAAAGCTCTGTATCTCTAGGAAATACACTGCTGTGTTTTGATGGGCTTTTCTCTAAAGCTGTAATTAACCACAGTCAGCAGCATGCTTGAAAGGGTTAAAGGAAAACAGGTTTGAGGAAATATTCAAAGCCATGTGTAGGAGCTGCACGTTTGGTGATGCAGTTGCATGCATGCTTGCAAAAAACGCAATGGGAAGTGTGTCAATCGCCTCTCTTTGCAGATGCACATAAGTCTGCGTAAGCAAGCTGCTGGTTGCCACATAATTAGAGCACGGGGCTGTGTCCCAATGCCCCAATTTCTGTTTGTGACCCTGCAGTGGCCTGGCACATGACAGAGGACAAAGCATTCAACTTGTCCAGGTCAGTGCCATCACAAAGCAGGGTGACCACACGTCTGTGTGAATCGCCCGGTGCTGCAGTGTTAAAAGTGCCATCAAGATGCCGAGTACAAAGCTGAGTGTTAGTCACGATGCTGTCTTCCTCGCTGTTAAATTTGGGTATCTGCTCTGTCCAGTTTGGGATCTCAAAGCTTATCTGCAAAGTGCATTGCATGAACACCTGATAGATTGTCTGAGGCTCTGTAACAAATATTTCCTTTTTTTTTTTTTTGCTTCTGCTAAAATTTCTCAGGCTCCTACAGAAGTCTGTGGAATAAATTTTAGTAAGATGTATGACCTACCAGAAACCTAGGTACTTTGCTAAGATGCATTTCTTCAACTCTGCCTTCAGCACTGAAAGCACAGATAATAGCAGGCATCAATAACCATATTTTAAAAAAGTTATATATAATGTATGAAAGTATAAATGCATTATATAGCTATATTTGAAAAATGAACTGCATATATTCATATTTATTTTCATCTATGAAGATTTCTCCCTGGGAGGAGAGGAGAGCAAAAAAGAAAGATCAACATGTGACAGATGCACATCAGGGAAGTGGGTTGTCACACTGCAGGGAGGTGTTGAGATATCACAATGATGGGCATGCTACGCAAACCTGAGCAGAACAAAATACGCTGTTTGGAAAACTGAGCAGACGAAGAAATTGTTACCCGACGTAGTGAGAAATGGTGCTGAGGTGAACTGCAATTTTAAAATAATGTGCAATCTGGAGAAGTCTCTGTAAAACAGGTGTTAGAGTTTCAAGTTGAACTTTTTAGGTTTGTCCCTAAAGGCAGATCTGTTAAGTTTTTTCTTTGTGAGGGTGTAGGCTTGAGGGGAATCACCTGTACCACAGCGGTATCCTTTGCTTTTAGAAATGGAACTGCAATCTGCTGCCCATGCTGCTCTGAACTGACCTTTGAGTCTGCTCTTGCAATCCAGTATCTGTTTTGTGAGCCTAAGCTCTAAGTCACAGGCTTTGCAGCAGTCTCCCCAGAGAGCTTTGAGGCAGTTTGTCAAAGCAGGTGGAAGGAAGAGTATGTTGTAATAGATCTTTCATTCTTGCATATGAGTAACGAGGAGGAACAAAACGTGCTGTCTGTGGACATAATTTTTCTTTAGAAACCAATCATACTAGGACTATAAATATAAGCAATGTATTACAGGTGCTACGTACAGCCTTAAATATTCTTCTCTGGTGCCAAAGTGTGTGTATTGGTGTGATTTTTTTTATGGACGGAGAGAAATACTGTCTTTTATTTTTGCGACAGCTCAAATACTATGTTAAACAAATTACTCCGAGGACATCTCAAATGTTTTTATTGTCTGAGCAGCTCAATCCAAACGATTAGTTTGTGTTCAACTTCCTAGGTAAGCTAATAAGCTTTTTAGAGTACTTCATGACTGCAGTTTAACCAGTGTCTCAGAATTTATGCTTTTCTTTTGCCTGCTCGGCATTACTATTGCTCATTCAGTAGTCAAGCAGTTATTTCCTAAAGCAGGCCCTTCCCCATCTCTGTACCTGCACTCCGTTCCCCCTCAAAGCTTTATGTTCCTGGTAGCTCTTGCATGTCCTGAAGGATGTGTACCTCTACCTGGGATAATTTATTCCTCGCTGGGCCTATTCCAGCAGCGTTGATGAACGTCCAGACACCGTTCGGAAATGAGTATGAAGTTGAAGCTAGCAGCTCTGCTGCCCGGGAGATTGAGTTGCTGTCATGTTGCATCTGACTTGCATCAGATCAGAGTTTAGGATTTGGGTGATTTGTTCTTCAGATTAATGTCAATCTGTTTTAAATTAAAACACCCCGGGGCAAATCCTTTGCTATGATCAATGAACTGTCTGGCTGCAGTCAACCAACATTACAACAGACATGAATTTGGCCTCCTCGTTCATTGCCTCATCCCCCACAACATCGCTTTCCTTATGGAGTTCAGACATCAAGCCTTTGATCCTTTAAGTTGTTGACTGTCCTTCCACTGAAATCACTGAGAATGGAGAGTGCTTCGGTGTTCAACAGCTTGTTAGTTTGGGCACAAGAAATGGAACACATATCTTCTTAACCTAAAATATAATTACAGTGTATCTATGAGTGGGATATCTGCTTTGCACCTGTTTTGTCACAGGAACAAAAGGCGCAGGAAGTATTTGGAAAATGAGGAACACACCTGTGTGTGAGTGTATAACAAAGCATCTTTATATATAATCATTTGCTATAAGTCATTTCAGAGTTGACAAGCTGTTTTTCAACTTCATGTCACCACTGCCTGATGCATCTAATTAGTCCTGTTCTCCAGCTGACAAATATCAGCTGCTCTTTCTAAAACATGGTTTCTCCCTTAAGTACATCCCTCTGGCAAAGTTAAATATTAATTATCCTTTTTTTATTTTATGATTATTCATGGGTTCTAATGTCACTACACAATGAATGGGTTAGTCAATACCACAAAATATTACAGGTGTTGTTTCTGAACCTCTGCAGCAGCCGAGGTGTATGGAGCCATGCTAGAAATGAATGTGGCAGTTGTGGCTGGTCTGTGCTGACAGTCATGTACGTCAGTGGTGAGACTCAGAGCGCTGTGGTTTGGTGGATAGGGGCACTGGGCCTGGATGTGGGAAATGTACCTTCTCTTCTCAGCTCAGACTCTGGCCTGTTTCATAACTGCACAAATCATTGGGATTTTGTGAGGCACTGGCACAGGTAGCCCAGAGAAGCTGTGGCTGCCCCGTCCCTGGAAGTGTTCAGGGCTAGGCTGGATGGGGCTTTGAGCAACCTGGTCTAGTGGAAGGTGTCCCTGCCCATGGCAGGGGCTTGGAACTAGATGATCTTTAAAGTCCCTTCCAACCCAACCCATTCTATGATTCTACGATTTCTCCTTTTACTCTGCCTATTGAAATTGCAAGGCACAGAACAGTGCAGATGCTGAGGTACCCAGATGCCTCCGCAGGTCTGAGTTGTGTGGACTTGTACTTTTGCTGAGTATTTGGGTGGTGCTAGTCTGCTGGAGCTTTGTGGAGTCCTGCTGTTCTCCCTTCCAGCCTTTGTACCAATGATTGTGGGAGCTGGTGGTGGGCTCTACTCTTAACTCTCTGTTGTGCTTTGCCCTACAGGTTCAGTAATCCTCTCTTTGCTGGTCCGCTGCCACCCTTCAGACAGAAGAGCACAGTCCTTCACCGGGGTAATGTGTGCCCTCCTCATTTCCATGTCAGTAGGTGGTTATTTCACATGGATGTTGTTTCTGTTTGTTTGCTTTCTCTCCAGCTGACCACTGCCAGTGTCTGTAAGTCTTCCTTTCAAAGCCAGCTGTCTTTGCATGCTGGCCCGCAGGAAGATCCATATCCGTGCTTTGTGAAATGGGCTCAAAACCAGACACCGAGCAGGGAGATGTGTTGTAATCGTGTTTCCTGAGACCAGTTATACCAGCTGTACCCACCCTATGACATCCTTAGCTGTTCCCACAAAAATGAAGTTGCCAGTCTTGTCCACTTGGCTGCCACACTGATGTGAAGGCTGATATCGTCATTGTCTTCCCTTCTGGAGGAGACTTTGTATTTTTTCTGTCCAGTTGCATTTGCATTTGCAGCTGGACTCATCTGCTGGCCCCATGCAGGGGCTGATGTGGCTGTGCAGCCCCTATTCTGTGTGCATTTCAAAGCACTGTGGGCAACTTTGAAGCTGTTCCCTTCCTCAGGTGGCACTTCAGGACATGCAGGCTCACTTTTATCTCAGTATATTTTGCTCACTACAGCTCAATCCACCTGGATTTCCCTGTGGATCAGAAAGATGCTGAAATATAGGAGGATCTCCTGTAGTTATTCCTTGCCTTGTTCCAGTTTCTCACCTTGCCTCTGACCTGACTTTCTGACCTAGCTTCTTTAGGAATGTTTTCTAGCATGACTAGCATTTTCTTACCCACATCACACAACCCAGCCTGTCTGCAGCCCGGTGTGCTAGGCTTGTCATGCCTCCCTTTCTGTCGCCAGCGAAATAGTTGGAGTTCGGCTGATTCACTGAGCCAGACCGTAGGACTGAAGTAGCAACTGGCACTCGTTAGAGCTTGGGCTAACATTTTTGCAATATGTAGATGAAAATTAAACTCGATCCTAGAGCAGTACGTTTTAGAAGCCCAGGGTGTTTGCAGATATATTCGTTATAAAGATAGAAATTAATAACATCTGTTTGCATTGCGAGTGCCCTGCTTAGGGAATGGAGTGCAAACAACTGTGCCTGGGTACCTGCCACATGTTTAGGTGGTGGACTTATTGCATGAATATTTGCATGTCTCTTGTGCTTTTAAGTGTCTTTAAAAAGTGACACCTGATGGAGGTTTTGAATGCTGTTTTGTTGCAGGTTAGGTACCTGCTAAAGATTGAACTCCTGACCAAAAGAAACTGAGGTGGGTAGAATCAACGTGAACGTGAAAGCTCCCAAACTGGCAGTCATGGAGGATATCCAATCATTATAATTATTTCCAAGTAATTTAGCATATCTCTAATTATAATATGAGGTCATCTTTTTGCAAAATGATGTCTAATTAGACACAATCCCTTTTCAGAGACTCGTAATAGATTCCAGAGAAAAACCTTTTGGCTCCTCTTATTGGGAGCTTTTAATTCTTAATTTGCAATTTTTTTTTTGTAATTAATTTTTTGAGCAAACAGGGCAAATCAATCTATTTGAATTAATTAGCATTTCTTCCTTGGTTCCCTAGTCCCCCTCCCTGTTACTCCTCTTTTTATTCCCCTTATTTGAATATTACTCTAATTTATTCGTGTTTGTTTGCAACCAGTGCATAATAATTTCAAGCCATAGGTGGGCAAGAGACTGCAGCACAGGAAAGATTGCAGCTCTGGGAAGGAAGGAAGCAAGATCTGCGGAAAGGTTGCTTTGGTCACCTTCATTTAGTTACAAACACCTTCTTGCGTCAGGACTGGTAAGGGCAGCAGCACAGTTAAGCAGGATTGTGGGCCTGAGGTGGGACGGGGTAGCAGAGCAGTGGAAGGAACCACTGCAGCCACAGAGAAGGAAACTGATAAGCACCCAAGCAGGAAAACTGACTGATCTGCATTTGCTGAAAAACATTCTAAGCTGAATATTGTTTCACCTTGATACTTTATAAGAAAGTCCCTATGAGATCAGGTTAGCAAAGAACACCTGGGCAGTGCTCATAGAAACGTACCTCATCTTTATTAGTCAGTGTTTGTACAGCCACTTGCTTTTTCCAGTGTTTATACGTATCTATTCTTTTACCTTACACAGATGTACCCTGTGCTCCGTAGCAGGCAGACTGCTGCTCTAGTGTGTGCTCGCCCTTTCTCCCCTTGGAGCTGTGAATCTCTCTGGCTGTGCGAGGCAACGTTGTCCAGTGGTTTGAGCTGTAGGCTGGGTGCCAGCAGCTCCCGATGTTTTCTTGTCCTGGTTCCTTTCGTAACTTGTTCTGTATTTTCTGCGTCTGTCAAGCAGTGGAAATTTTTGTCAGGACAGTGGTGTCACAATGTCATGGAAAAGTGATAGGAAAGCCATGTTTTTCACGTGGTCTGTGATGCGAGACACTTTGGTTTTGTATGGAATGGGAGTGCTCAAAAAACAAAGAACCCAAAGTTAGCAGGTGATTTTGCTTTATTATCCTCATCTGTAAAGCATAACAGTGCTTATATACCTAACTCCCTGGATATTGCAAAGATTAATTCATGTTTGTAACGCACTTTGAAAATAGAAATTGCTAAGTAGCATTAACTCAATCAGAAATTGCTTTTCTGTTAAACAGGATCTTTATCTTTCCTATAACTTGCCTCTGCTGATCTCAGCTTGTGCTTAATGTATTTGGAATTAAATCCAATAGGAGAAGCTTAGATTCAGGGACAGAATGACCATGAGAGAGGAGGCAGGTTTTGTAAGATAGTAGATTGCTTCTTGCAGATGCGATCTACAATCTCAGTTTGAGGGCCAGATCAAGGTGAAATAGTGTTCAGCCTAGATGCATTCATCTAATTTTCTGGTCAATTAAAAATCAGCCCAGACAATGCATGAAGACTGGGGAGATTAAATAGAATCTACAGAGATATCTCAGGGAACAAAAGAGTACAAAGAAACTGAGTCCACTATGCTGGAGCAGTCGGGGCAGTCCTAGTAAGAGGCAGTGCCCGTTCTGGGAATTTCTCTCTGCTGAATGAATTGTGGTATTCAAGATTACTTCTACACTAGTAAATAAAATAGGCCAGGGAACTGTCCTCTGATCCCAAGGCCAGCTGGAGTGTCATCGCTTTTGACCATAATTTCTCTTCTTCTCCGACCTCAACAAGGTGGCCCATCCAAACCGTATATTGGGAATGGTCCCTGGCTATTGCTGAGAAGTGTCCAGGCACTGTTTGAGAGCAAGCTGGTTGCTGTGGGACAAGTGCATGCCAAGGACTGCACTGACAGTCGAGCAGCAGGGTGATGCTGTGCCAGTACTTGGGCCCATGCCCTGGCCCAATTTGGTTGCCTAGTGCAGATAGCCCATATGTCTCTCACTCTCGGCCACATCCTACTGTTCCTTCAGCCCTTCCTTGAATTCTTGGCTTGAATTCTTGTTTTATTTGTTTGTCTCAGAGCAGCATTGCCAGGATCTGAACTGCCTTCTGGAGCGGGTCAGATCACCCAGCCCATTGCCGGCTGCTTCGGCACGGTGGGGAGCGCAAGCTGTGTGCCTGGCTGGATGGTGCGTGAAGAGTAAAAGGGTCAGTGCCCTGCCTCAGCACACTGGTGCATGTACGGACCACGATGCAGATGCATTCACAGGGCAATTCTCCGAGCTGTCATTTCCCAATCATGGCCAAGCTCTTGGGCTGTGATAACTTTGAAGCAAGGAAGTGCGTCTCAGCTAATAAAATGCCTTCTGTATGCAGAAGGCAATAGAAGTTTGGTAATGCTATAGCTTTGGAAAGTGGGATGAAAAGTCATTAGGAAACCTAAATAACTTATTCTACAAGAGCAAATTTCTTCTAATTTGCAAAGCTAGAAAGTGTCATGTAGATCATTTGTAGGTTTCTGTGTGTAGTTACACATATAAGTGTATTTGTTTGACAAAACACTGGGAAAATGGGATGATGATCTGAAATTAGAGGCTGACTCAGATGACTGGAATTTAATTTGTCAGCAAGTGAAATTAGTGGCAATGAATAGAAGATATAAAATGACTTTATCAAATTTCCTGCACAGATCTTGTTTTACAGAAGAAAGAATGTACAGCACATAAAAACAACTCAAAATATTATAATAAATGTAAAATGATAGTCACTTTTAGCATAAGGCAGAAAGAAATTAAAAATAACCCCAAAACCCTTTGCTTTCCAGAGAAGTGCAGATTATGTTATTCATGTTTTAGCTCTCCCAATTCCCATGAAGAATGGGGAGAGGCCTGAGAGTACAACCTTCTCGTCCTCTTAGCAAGAAAGGCTTTTCAGTACTTCAGATGATGAGGTCACATGCATAAATGAGGCACACACTTAACTGATCTCCTGAACTGGGCTGCCTTTTGCCGTGGAAGTCAAAGGCAAGTTTTACATTATCCTGAACCAACCTTCAAATAACAACACCTGTTGTATGGCAAATTTTGTTTTTCGTTAAGAGAAAGACGTTCTCTGTGATGAAAGAAAAAGGAACTTTTCAGCCTTGCAAGGACCTCAGAAAGGTTCTCATCAGAAAGGAGAAATCACAAGATGAGGCCAAAACATTTAAAAGACTTTGACAAGTTCTCTTTCAAGCTTTGGGGGACTTCTAAACAATCATGAAATTCGTTGACTCTTTCTCTTCTGCCTGCGACAATATAAATTGTTCTGTGATCCATATTGAGAATAGCAACTGCAAGACAGATGATCAGGAGTCTAGCAGAAATCTAGCTATTTTTAATTGCTTGTAATCTTTAATTGAGATGATAGAATAAATTTAAGGGGACAAATAAGAGCCTGAGAAATTAGTTAAATGCAAACTGAGCTGGAATGAGCATGATGTCTCCTACTGGGACAACTAAAATGCAAAAACCCATCTAGAAGCTGGAACAAGGGCTGGGCTATGGAAAAATAGAAACCAGCATTCCTTGGCCAGGGAAGCAGATGTAATCATGAAATGATTGTAGACTTGAGAAGCATTGTTTCTCTGCAAGTATATGCCCTCTAATTCACCTGAGAGATTCTTATCTGTTTTCCCCCTAAAGTGTGTATATATATCTAGATGATTCATACAGATTATTTTGCTGCCTTTCATGCTTCAAAACCTATGTTTTGCTATTTTGAGGAGGCTTTTCACTTGGGGTTACAAGTTGCTGTGGAGACTGTCCTGAAGTAGACCTGCTGGCTGTATCCGGACAGGAGTTCAGGCATGGAGATGGGTGTGATCATCGTACCGGAGACACAGACCTCTGTGATGGGGAGTATTTAATTTATCTCACTGGGGCTCTGAAGTGACACCCTTCGAGCACTGACTGAAGCCTTTCTGCTGTATGTATGGGAGGAAGAAGGGGAAGGTGGTATGAACTTGTGAACTATGCAGTGCCCCAGGTCCATGGCTTAACAACCTCTCTCTCCTTGTCTGGCCCCACCTCTAGCACAAGTGTCTCCAGTTCCCTCATACCTGAAATTTTCATGGCCTGGTTTCTACTCTGCTTTGGACATCAGAAAACCAGCCTGAAACCCAGACTGTGCTCCTTGAAAGGTGATCTTTTGAATCTATCCCATAGTGCTGGCTCTACCACGCCTCTGAAGCCAAAGGCTGAGGAAGGAAGGAAGGCGCCAGGAATCTGACTGGCTTTAACTCTCCTTAAAATCACTGGTTGAGTGCTCCTTTATCAGATCTTGTAAGATGTTAAAGCTGGCGGTCCAGCGAGTATACAGGACATCTCTGATGATTGCAAAACCAAGGTTAAGGCACACAGAGTGAAGTTCTGAGTAGCTTTTTGGGCCTGATGATGTGCGTAGGTAGCAAGGCAGGGGCCTTCCAGAGACCCACCCTGCTTCCCTGGCAGGGCGAACGGGTGAGTAAAGAAAGGAGCTGGAGAGGGAAAAGCTACATAGGTCCCTTTCATCCTGGTCTTTTTTCCTTCTAAACATACTTTGAGGGGACAGGGTCTCTTTCTCCTCAAGAACATGTACACCGTTGATAGACCTTGCTTAGGAAAAAAAAACACAACAGGAATGGTTTCTTCTGTCCAAGGGCTAAAAGCAGTCTTGTTGTTTTAAGAACAACTGTATTAAAGTGATGGAAAATTAAGCCTTTGATACAAACGCCTTCGACCCTCATCCTGCCGTGGCCGTTTCCGTATGACAGTACTATGTGTGATATAGTCTGAGCTTCAGATGGTTGCCAACCCTTTCCCTCTGTTTTTTCATGTTGTTAGAGCCATTGCAAGTGTGCATGTGAAGATTCCAAAAATATTAATACAAATGACATTAAAAGATGTTTCTGGTGCTCCTATTTAGACTGTTCTTGGCACAGGGCAGGGGAGTTCAGCTAGAGCTGCCCAGGCTTGCCAAAGCCAGCTGAGCAACAGGTTCCCCATCCTCCTCCGTCCACCACCAAGAAGGGAAAAAAAAAGTCTTTTGAGCCCTAGATAAACTTCAAAAACGTTAACAGAAAGAAGTGGAGAATAGCCTAGAAGCCAGATGTGATGGGGAGAGAGAGGAAAAGATCTGGGCAGTCGTGAAATGGTAGAGGGGAAGGGATTTGTCATGGGATGGTAGGAGGGCCTGCAGAGGGGATTAGAAACAGGCAAGTGAACATTACTGGAGGCTGATGATATTACAAGGGAAATAGCTGCTTGCTGCTGGCTGTGTAGGAGGCTTGTCAGACTTGGGGAAGTAAAAGCATAGTGCTTACATCAACAGGATTTTATTTTTCTTTTTTAATGGCATCTGGTCCCGTGTTGCATTTGGGCATGATATTTAGTGACCTACCTACGTGTGACACATTTGCTGTAGGCAGTGTTGGTTGCTGCAGCTGGCAGGGACAGGAAAAGTTGCAGCGGGGAGCTGGGGAGCGTGGGGGCCCAGTACTGTCCAAGCCCTGAACAGGGCCAAGCTGGGTACCTCAGCGTCAGCACCAGAGGTGTCCCGCTGGTGATTTCAGCCATGTGAGTTTCAATGTTCCAGCTTGAACTTTGGCTCTTGGGAGCCACTGTACCAAAAAGAAAACGTGTGTTTGATTATGAGTGAAAAGGAGTGCCTAAGCCATCTTCAGAAACTTGAAAAAAGGGATTTGGTTTGGCCTTTTTGTTGCACAGAGAAGCAGGGCACAGGGAGGGAGGGAGGGAAAACCCCTGCCTGCTCCAGCTCCTCAGTAGCAACCTGGGTGCAACCTGGAATTGCTGTGCCAACACAAATGCCACAACCTGGGCCTGGGCTTGGCCACATCCAGTGTTGGCCAGCTGCCGAGTTTTTCCCTGTGTAAAGAGCCCTGTGTGGCCACGAGGCATTTCACGAGTGAGGGAAGAGGCCTAAGTTGTGCCTTGCTGGCTCAGAGGCTGTGTGGGAGAGCTGAGTGGAACTGGGCTGGGATTTAACTGGCATCTAGCAAAGCCCCATCTGGGATGAAGCCCAGCTATGGCTCCTTGGTTCTCTGCTGCATCCCCAGTGTGGGCTGGATAGGCTCTTGCACACCATGGCAGACGGCTAGCTGCCAAAGGAGAGTAGCCAGAATGAGGTGTGAGGCAAGCAGCACCCTTTTACGGCCCACCCTAAACCCCGGGAAGCTACACTGACTGCCCAAGCCGTGGGGGTCAGCCCTATTTCTGGACAATCCCCAGATGGGAGTGGGTGAGCCCTAGCCCCTCAGTACCGCAAGACCTAAGCAGGAGCTGCATTCAGTCTCTGCTGCTTGTTAATTCCTTTTGCTCCTAATCCAAAGCCACGGGGTTTTCAGGCTGCAAGGAGCAGAGCTTGTAGAGCTTTTACTGTAATGTTTCATCAGGCTGTGACCCGCATTTGAGATTGCTAAGGTCCTTTCTCCCCCACAACTGTTCTTTGGTGCTTGAGTGCTGTTTTCTTGGTAGTGATGCTCTGCTCTTTTCTTTGGATCCCAGCTGGCATTTGCTTGATGTGGACAGAGTGCAGGAAGTTCTCCAAGCCCATTTTGGAACACCAGATGCCCTTAAAGGTTTGAAAGGGTTTACCAGTCACTGACTTTGCAAGAGCATTTCTGATGTGCTGCAGAATTAATGGGTCAGGTAAACAATGAGTGGATCTTTTTTTACGGTTGTGGGTCACAGATCCCCTTCTGTTTCACTGGGCCTAGAGTTTTATCACATGAAAAGGGATTGGACTGGATCAACCAGCAGTCTTTCCTGAGGACCTAGCATGGCACGATAAGCACACAGTGATGCAGGCAACAGAGAGAATAGGAGCAATTTTATCCAATACCTGAGTTACTGGAACATGCCTGCCTGTTCATGTGAGCCAGGAGAGAAAGATTGTTTTTCCTTTCTGAAGAGGAAAAATTGGAGGGAAGCTGTGCCAGAACCTTTCCAGGTTTAGAGAAGTGGAGGAAACACCTGCTACGCCATCAGCATTCTTGTTAACAGTGACTGCCTGAGTGACAGAATCTGTCCCTTCCGGAGATGATTCAGACTCAGAAGACTCTTGGTAGTGATGACACGAACGCCTGGTAGCTCCTGAAAGCAGAACTAATGAGCAGTGCCACTCACTTAGCGTATGGTTTGACAACAGATGCACATGTTGGTAATTAAGTATTTGGCTGCATTACATTATTTTATTTTTGGATTTCTCAAACACACACCCATTGCAATCTCTAGACACATTTGCATGATTTAAAAACGTTAAATTTGTATCAAAACAAAGGTAGAAAAATCAGCATAGGGAAGCTGAAATCCACTTTTTTGGAGGGCTCAGTAGCACATAGGCCTTCCTGTGCACCCCAAACCAAGGAAGCACAGGCTCTGCATGGCAAAAATATACATAAAAAATATACATAGAGAATAATCCCAGGGACTCCTCCTATATTGAGCTTCAGACCAAACCAGTACACAAGTGTTGGACCAGAGTTTTCTTCTACTGTATGATCACGTTCATCACTGCTTGTGACCCAGCAGAATCTTGGAATGGCTTTGAACTTCATGAACTTCATAAATACCTGAATGAAATTATACCTTTCAGCGCTAGGGAGCGGATTCAAATACTTCATCTTAAAAGAGATCTTCTGGAATGTTTTATTCTGTCCTTGCGTGCCAGCAGTTAATGTATGTCAACATATTAATGCTGACCTCAGCTACAAGCTGCAAAACTTGTACATAATGGTGCTTCCTGGAGCATCTTGCTCCCAAATTTTATACCTTTTCTAACTCAGTCCAGATACTTATTAAAACGCTCCCTTGGAGTCCATGCAGCTTTGCTCTATGTATCAGATTTACTGGAGGAACACTTGCCGTAAAAATTACGGAATTGCTTTGCAGCCCACTCTACCCAGGTTTCTGTGGTGGGTTGATACGGAGGAATTAGGGTGTATCATAAGGGCATGATGGAGAAGTATACCATGTCTGGGGAGGTGACCTGGTCTAGGGATAGTGCATGGCATTGTGTTTTTCCCTGGCTATTATCTTACAGGGTAATAGTTTCCTTTTTCATGAAAGTTATGAGTTCTTTTTGAGATTCTGAAAGCAGCAGAACTAGTGAGAAGACCTGTTCTCTCTCCTGATGTTAGCCATGGTACACAGCAGAGGTCCAAGATCTGCTGCAATATCCTTTAGCACCTGTGAAGTTGCTAAATATTTTGAATGGCTGGAGTCTTGTCTAGAAATTCTCAACCTTGTTTTACATTTCAAAGAAATTCCAAGAATTTGTCACCACTGCCTTCTTAAAAGTGTAATTGTTCACAGACTCTGTCATCTTTCAATGAAAAGATAAAGCAGAATCTCCTTGTTTTGCTGTCTGTAAGCGTGGTTCTAGAGCTAAGATTGCGAGACTCAAAGATGCTATTTTACCGACTAGGAGGTGTCTCTGTGTATCTTTCTGTGTTCCTTTTCTCTGGCTGGAAAGTCTGCCTGTGTACACCAGAAAATGACTACAGCTTAGACTGAAGTAGAGGTTAGCTATGCTTAATGAAAAAAGGATTTAAGTCAGTGCTGACACTGAGAAGAACATTTAGAATCTTGAAGGAAAAAGACAGAAATGAGAATACTAAGGAGAAGGATGTGACCAGGCAGCTCCACCTACAAGCTGTAACCCTCCAGGGCAGTCTCAGGTTTCTGCTATGTACGAGCACACAAAACAGATTACATCCTAACCTAGGCTGCAAGCACGAGAGTATTGGAAATCTGTTGCAGGTGTTTGATGGTAAACAGTGTTTATAGCTGCCAGGATGGAAACATTTTTGTGTGTGAGTGAGTGCAAGTGGAGGGCAGGCCTCAAACTTTCACCCCATTACCTTCACATTTAGGTTTTGCTTTGCTGAGTACTAGATGCCCCGTGATTTCAGCCTGCTAGTGAATTTAAGAAAGCACTGATGATTTTACTTGAGTATGTAGTGTGTTAAAATTTGAAATTCTAGGATCACCTGAGAAGTAGTGGGCTAATTTATCACAGGAACAAAAATACACAATGGAGACTGAATGGAAAAGGAAGAATTCTGACAGGCATGCCTTTACTTTTTCAAGCAAGTATTTTTTGCTTGGGTGGGTGGTGCACTAGTTGTATATATAACTCATGCTTTTAGCTACAGCAAAATGTGAGAAGACATAATAATAGCTCTTTGCATTAAGGCTTCCTCTTTTTTCTTTTTTTTTTTTTCAGTTCAGTTAGTTTGAGACTTTAGATTATTCTCTTTCTGAGAACTGGGGAAAGTATTTTTAATACCTTTCAGCGTGAGTGGTGACTGGGCTGCCCTTAGCCTAAGATGAAAATAGCAGTAAATTTACCAGGGAGTTGAGCCAGAAGGTTGGACTTTCTAGTGCAGGGCTCCTGATCACTGCCTCGCAGTGGTTCCCAGTCAGTCAGGAAGATAACGAAAACAAACACATCCATCCAAAATACGAGATAAATTCCCCTTTGATCACTCAATGTGTGTGAAGGGCTAAGTATGCTCTAGTGGCATCTTTTTTCATAGAAAAGAAAAAGTAGTATTAGTATAGCCAAAAGGGCAATGTGTTTACTAAATTTTTGCTCTACACACAGTGGTTGAAAATTGCCTGCAATGAAACCATAGCACAAGCGGGGCTAAGCAACCTGTTGGTCTCCTGTGTCAGGGCTGTGTACAGGCTGGGGTGGGCAGGGAGGGGACAACAGGTGTTTACCACAGCCCCAGCACACCCACTGCCAGTGCGTTGTGTGGGTGGAGTGGATGTTAACGAAGGGAAGGTTAACGAGCTTCTTCAAGCAATCTTGCGTGGCAAACCACTGACGGAACATCCTGCCTCCTTGGGGTAAAACGTTCGCCCTTGCTTTCCCTTTGGAAAATGCAGTTCTCAACTGCCACTTGTGCCAGCCTAGAGTAAAAAAACAAGAACATAAAATGGCTGGTCCAGTTCTGTCTTTTGGTAATGGTCAACTGGATGCCTAGAGAAGGGTATACAGGGCAAATGCAGGAATATTCCCTTATAAATTTTCTTCCTTCCTAAGCCACAAAAGTCTGTGTCTAGTACCCGAATGGACATCTGTCTTGTGAATTTTTGCAACTGCATCTTAAGACTGTGTACTATTCACAAAATCCTTTGGCAAGGAGCTTCTCCATTTAAGTACCAGTTCTGTTGAGAAGTACCTCTCCTCGTTTTGGCTCTGTCTCTTGATTTTTATTTTACAGTGTCACTCATTCTCGGTAAGCATCTCTTATTCACCTTTTCTGTGTCACTTTTTGCAAGAATCATACCCCTCAATTTTTTATTCTGGGAAATGAAACATCTGAACCCTCATATGCAGCTTTGCGTGTTCAGTGGAGGCTGTGATACGGGACTGCAGAGTGTCTTTCCAGCAGGGATTTCTTCAGTAAGGTGGCTCCTTCCTTGACTACAGGGCAGCCATATAGACACTTGTCTTCCTCAAGGGGTGCACAAACACTACGGGTTGTGTCTGACCTCAGGGAGCAGTGAAGAAGTCATCCTCATTTGCTTAATGCATGTGAAAGGCGTGCAGGGATGAGGGAGCACAGAGTGGGAACCATGTGTCCTGCTCACTTCAGAAGACTCGACAGGTCTGTAAAATCATCCTATTAATAAAAATACACCTTTTCTAAATTCTGGGAAGGTACAAGCACTTTAAAAACCTTGAACAGTTTAACCCCAACACAACATAACATGAAAAATCTTGAAGTTAAGTGCAGTAGAATTGACCAGAGTTCAGGACTGGGGTCTGCAAAGCTTCATTCATGCATGGGGTCTTGCCTCCTGTCAGCTGCCCCTGGAACCCCATGGGGTCCGGGCAGGTTGAGGAGTGGAGGGTGCAAGCAGGCATTTCCACAGTGCACAGGATGCGAGCATTTGAAAATCAGAAAGCTCAACTTTCCTTTTTTTTCCATTTTAAATTTGGCAGATGCTTTAAGAAGCAGACATTTCTTCTTTAATTTGTAGCTGTTAATTCATTTATAAACTGCATGTGCTTCACGAGTGATTATGCTAATGTACTTAAGACTATTTAAACTCTTGCACTGATTAGCCTAACCATTCATTTTAACTACATTGTACAAATAAGATGTTATCTTAAAAATGTGTCTAATAAAACTCCATAATCGCGTATATGCTACTTTATTGAATGCAACTATTGGGTTTAGTGAATTCAGCCACTTACACTTTAATTTTTAACATTCTGTTTTGCTTTGTATTCATGTGTACTATATGGTGGGACTAGGCTGGTGGAACGCATTTAATAGTGAAAATAACCAGTTAAGTTTATATTTCATCCTGTCTCTAGGCAAAAGAATTTGTGGGGTCACACTCAGCTCATGCGTGCAGAGGAGCAAGCAGGCTGTAACCCCTCCAAGGCAGGTGAGATGTGCTGGCTCTCTGCCGTGAATTAGCACAACATGGCCCTGGCCCTAGTTTCTGCTCTGAGGTCTGCCAGGTGCTATGGGGCTGCAGGCAAATCACTTAGCCCAGCGGGTCTGGTTTTCCCCATGTGTATGGGGTAATGATGCTTAGCTACCTTCGACGTTTACTGATGAGAAGTGCTATCTGAGTCATAGGCATTGTTATTAAAGGTATCTGGAGTGATGATTTCTTTGGGCAGCTTCATGCTGAAGGTGACTGAGGCCATTCTGGGCAGGTTCCCCTGGGGCTGCTGTGGTGTCAGTGTTGTCGTCATTGTCTAGTGTCATTTCTTGATGAAATGATCCAGGGAGTATGAAGAGAAATGAGGATCTGTGCTCCCTCTGTACTGCTCTGAGAGCAGCAAGCGTGTTCTGAGTGATCCACCTGATATAAAAGACTTGTTGCTAGCTTGCAGAAGGTCGTCTGCCTGCAGAGTGCCAGGAGGTGACTCTGCTGGAGAGACAGAGCCCCTGCCTATTGATTTGGAGGAGCAAACCCATTCTGCCATCTGTGAGGCAAAATGGCAGAGCTATTTTTGAAATTTTTGTTGGTACATCAGTTAAAAAACTGTCTTAAGATGAATTTGAATTAAGAAGGTTTTTGGGTGTGTGTTGCTACATGACCCCGGCACACCGTGGTCAGGAGAGCCATTCTCTTGGGAGGGGACTGCAGGGCAGAGCGGCCTGGTCCCCGCCAGCATCCTGGCCACCTCGGTTATGGGGCAAGGCCACGTATGCCCCCGACCCCAGAGGAAGCTGAGGGGGACCGGCGGTAACGAGGTTGGGCACTTCGAAGCCCTCCCACCTTGGCCGCTTGTTGGGGCTGGTTCTTCCTCTGCGCGCAGGGCACTCTCAGCAGTAGATATCAGAAACAGTTAACTGAGCTCTGGGCTTTGTGTGAAATAACTGCGAAGGTCACAGTGAAACACAACATACTTATCTCAACTCATCTGAAAATTACCCTCATCAACAGCATTGTTTATGCCTGATAGATAGCCTGAGCACCAATTATGGTTGTCATTTCCTGAGGTGCCAGAGTAGGTGTGCGGGTGGAGGTACGGAGGGACCAGCTGCAGGGGTTTGTGGCAGCAGCTCCCCAAGGAGCAGAGTGAGGGCTGCCTGCCCCACGCTGTTAGGGTCCCGTGCCAGCTCACCATGGCATCCCCTATTCTCCTCTCTGCAGCAATCTCAGAATTATATTATGATTTTTATTTTTCGTTTGAGACCAGGTGCTGATGATGCTGTGTGGAACAAAAACACCGAGGCGTTTCCTGCCCCAAGATGGCCACTTTCTGAGGCGCAGCTGCTCGGGCAGAACACAGAGAGAAGGTTGGCTCCTGTTGTCGTCCTTGTTTCCCTTTACTATCACTCAGAATTGTGTTCAGAGTGTCAAACAGGGATCATCCTCCCTTCCATCCTCTTCTTCAGGGGCAAGCTGTTTCCTGGGGAGACTGGCAGAAGATGCAAAGGAGAAGGAAATGTGGGAAGACAGTGGCTGGCCTGAGCAAGGAGGGCGGGAAGGGAGAAATACAATAACACAAACAAAAAAAGAAAAGAGGCAGAAATTAACCAAGGGGAGAAATGAGGATCTTGAAGGGGTGAAAAGACAATGATATTTTGATATTTATGTCTTTTTCTGTGCCTGAGAGACAGTAATTTGTTTCTGGGGAGGCTCCCTGTACCCTGTGCCCTGCTTGGGTACATGTGCGGGAAATGGATCTAATCTTGTTCTAAAAATGGGCAACTTGCATTGACTGCTTCAAGAACTCTGATGAGTTCAAAGTGTAAAGGAGAGTAAATTCATCCCATGATCCATCAATGGCATAAAACTACAAAGCTCTGCATAGTAGTGTCAGATAGTACAAATGGAAAATAAAAAGTCTGAGATAGACATCTGTGTATCTAACACTGTAAAAGTACTTTCAGAAAGTGCTGTGGAAGGAACACATGGATGAAGCTATGCTACTTTGCTAAAGTATGGTATTTAGAGACTAGTTTGCCCAAAGGGGCAACTGCTTGTACACATGCGGCCCCGTCAAGCAGAACCCCTGCGCCCGCCCGTTGGGAATAGTGACACCTGTGCACGCGGGTGCTGACTTTTGCATACACAGAAGCTGCTTTTAGGGTGCATGAGTGCAAGTGCTCCTCCCTGAACATCTGCAGGTGCGGCTGCATGCAAAGAGACAAAGGGAAGTTGAAAGCAGGCAATAGTATGTGCCCTTCATGCTAAAAAGTCATGAGTCACACTTCAAAATGCTGTAAGATTCCATGTTTTCAGGCTTTTCTCTGGAGCCAGGAAGGCCAGAGTTTCGAGGACAGCAGGTAACAACCTCTGGGAAAGAGGACTGTGAGCCTAGCAAAGCACAGCAGTGGACAACCCTGAAACTTTAACCCCAAGTGTCTCAACATAGCTGCAACTGAACTGCCCATAGCACAGATTCAGTATCATGCTCTGTGTCACCATTGAAATATAAACCAGGAGACTCTCTTGCTGAGAGAGAAGAATGGAGAGTGAAGCAAAGAGCTGCATAACTTGTGTCAACACAACTCCCACAAGAATGGCAGCACCAGTGCAGGGATTTTGCACATCAGCGCAGCTTCCTTTGTACGCATGTGTGCGAAGCGCAGCCTAAAAATGTGTGTGTGCGGGTTCTGCTTTGAGATAAGCCATGTCAAGGTCAAGCTAGATGCGGAAGGGTTAAACACCCACCTCACTGCAAGATGAATTACAGTTGCGTTTTAGTGTTTATGCATTTAGTGTCGTAGCAGAGTTTTTTTCTTAAGTAGAGAGATGTACAGAAGGTATGTTGGACCTTAGGACAGATTATAGAGCAAACTGAAACGAACTAAACCATGGGCATGAAAGCATGCTGCTTTTTCTTTCATGCCACTAATTAGAGGAGTTAAAAATCTTACCTGCTTTCTTTACAAAAAAAATAATGCCAAGATTTGTACATGTATGGCTTTCTCTGAAAAATATTCGTGGTCCTGAGAGCCACACAGTACTGCAGGGAAACTTACTACTGAAAATCACATAGAGGCATCTGAAAAAGAAAGAAGAGTAAGAAGAGGACCTAGTCTATGATTTAATTGGAATCAGTGGGAATTGTGCCATTTGCCTTTGGTGGCAGCAGAATCAAAGCTGAAACACCGGCTGTAGTTTATTTTAGATTGTTGCCTGTCTGAGTTTAGATTCCAGATATCTCCACAGGGTTCCTTTTCTTTTAACTATCTACAATTTATGGCGGCAATATATATTCTAAATATTTTCTCTACCAGAGGATCAGCTGAGCCTGTAAGGTCTGTGGGTGAGAGAAGCCCTTTCCCTTTTTTTCTGAGAGGGAGGTCTGCAAGGTGTGAGTCTAAAGGGGGTGGATATTGCACCACAGGGGGATGTGCTTCGGGACCAGGCCTCCAAAGCTGCGTGAATGCAAAGATGAGAGCTTTGAGCAAGTTGCGCTACTCAGCACTTCTCAGGTGGAGATATGGGGAGGAGAAACCAGCTAAGCAGGCTGGAGATGGAGCAGCCTGCGGGGTGAAAGTCACAGCAGGTCGTTGGCTGAGAACTGAGTTCTAGGGGTGAGGAACCGGTGGGGAAGATGGGGTGGAAGAACCTGGTGTTGCCAAATCAACCTTTAATCTCCTGGAAACTGCTGCATTTCTGTGAAACAGAGCACAGAGGGAAGTATCATCATGTCGGGAAGAAGGAAGAAATAAGGCCTGAAGTGAATGTTGGGTAGGGGGAAATGTTTAAGGGGCCAGGGCACAAAAGTAGCATCCTTGTGGAAGCATATATGGAAACTATGAGCATGTATTGAGCTTTGTAACAGCCTGGTCAGGAATCACTAAAAAAAAATCACTGAAAAAAAAAGAGGTGAGGTGCATCTTAGAGAAAAAGTTGTGGTTTGCAGAACTTCAAAGTTTCCTGGAGTGCTCCTGCTGTGGGTCATTTTGCCTGACAGGTTTACTGAGGCAGAGCGACAAGGCTGTGTTTCTCACTGTCCCTTTTTATCTGGTCAGAGGAGAAAAATACCGGAAGTGAAATAGGCACTCAGCCCTGCTCCAGACCTCTCAATGGCTAGGATCAAGCCTTCCTATTTCAAAGGAGTAATGAGAATCCTCACACTCTTCCCGTTACGCACTGTCTCCCACAGATGTGTTACTGAAGGTGCCCAGAGCAGATGCTATCTGACATTATAGTAGAAAACAACAGATCGGCAATTCTCTCTGCTAGAGCAACCAGAGCTGAAGAGGTAATATAACCTCCTGTAGGCGAGGACAAATGATGACTGAGATGTTTCTATCCCAATAAATTCTACAACACACACTGTGCAATATTGCATGAAGCACAAAGGCCCCCTGGACTTGGTGTCTACAAAGGTTCCAGTGGCAGTAACCACATGAGGTTTTGTTGAGTTGCTCTGAGTAGCAAGGACATTTTTGCTTTGCTAAGAGAAACTAGAATTTGTGAAGCTGAATGTTAATGAAGTCATTCAAAACTAAAATAAGAGTAGCCTATCTCTGCCAATTAATTTGAATAATGTTATAATGAAGTTAAAAAAAAAGCCCAAACAAAACCTCAAACAAACCAAAGCACAACACATTATATTCATTTTTAATTTGTTAGCATTCTTTGAGTGTTACGTGCTTTCTGCATCTCTGTAAGTTTCAGATAAATAGATGGGATCAATCTCCCAGTTGTCTGTACTAGGTGCTCCTTCCCAGTTTCAATGTGATTGCATCATGTTGAAAATGCTTTGGGCTAATGCATGCATTCAGGTACTCTTACTGAAACCTCGAAAGAATGAGAACCATTAGCAGTATATTGGACCATGCTATTCACATTATCTATTGTTCAGCTCAAAAGTTCAGTTTCTCTTTAACAGGTTTTCTCTGTGTGGTTTCATGGAGTGGTTTTGGAAGAAAGTCACGCAGAAGGGTAAAGAGTTCAGGAGCAAGGGAGATCTTCACAAAGTGAAATTTGTCTATTCACTGTGAACCCAGAGCCTGACAATCGCTTCTGACAAATGTATCAGCCCAGAGGTAAACACATAGTTTGTTAATGTGGGTGGCGTGACTGGCGTGAAATAGAAATAGTACGTAGCATTTATAAAGCATTATTATTCTGATGATATTAAACAATTTTAATATAATGGTTTAAACAGACAACATCCTTTTTAAAGGTAGGAAACTGAGGCTTATTGAAGCTTACTGGCACACACAGGGTCACACTGCAAGTTTGAGGGATAAGCAGCTGAATTAGAAGACCTGACTTCCATTATAATGCTCTACATTAGATGACAATCCACAACAGAAAGAATGAATGGAAATAAAAAAGACAGATGGAAAATGAAAGGAAACGTGCATAAGTGTTTGAAATAAATATATGCAGTGGGCAAGAATGAAACTGGTAATTGAAACCTTTGCTCACTTTTAAGGGGGATTAAATGTATTTGCTTGCAGTGCATTTGGAGGAACAGGCTGCTGAAAGGGATGATGGGGCCTGTGAGAGAAAGTGAAAGCGTTTACGGAGGGTGTTGCTAAAAGCTATAGTTTTGCTTCCATTTTCAGGAAGAAATAAGAGGACAGATGGCAGAAATTTCCCAAGGGAGAAAAAAGAATTACTAGAGAATATCAGGATCAGACCTGCGCAGGTGATCATGAAATCGAAATGCCTGAAAACTCAATTTCTCAAGGTCGATATAACCCATACCTAGGTAACCAGCTTCACTGAATTCTGAGGCAAAATGGGACATGAGAAAACCGGGAGGTGCTGGAAGACTGGTAAGACTGTAATGTCAGTGATGACCTAGAGAGAATCAAAGCACATCAGAGTATTGTCGGCTGGGTAGTTTCTATTTTATGTGTGTTTCTACACCACACTCATTGTTGGAGTGTCAGAGCACCTTCAGTAACATCAGCCATGTGGTCTGAACTCTCTCAGCCTCTCCTCCTGTTGGAACAAGTGTGTCTTGGAAGGCCTTGCTACAGCAGCATTTTTTTTGTTATTATTAGCCTGTGTATTGTAGAATATTTGTTGCAACAGGATGGGCTGAGAAATGTGACTTGTACCTGAAGTGTAAGGTAGTAGGCTAGAAAGGATGCTGCATTTCACAGTATTAGTTGCTCCTGGAAGAGGTCTGGTTGGACTGCAAATTGCTGGAGATTTAGGAATATAAGGACAGGAGTTCATCCTTCCTCGCCATAGCTGTTGAATCTTCAGCTGATTTGCGCCTGCTTTCTCTTCACATTATGGATAAAGACCCTATTCAGCCATGACCATCAGACTCCAGCTGTACAGAAGAATGTAGTTCTGTTCCAGTCCCAGTCTAACAACCAGATTTTGTGAGATGTTTTGTTCCTAATGCCGTGGGAGCTAAATACCTAAGCATCTTTAAAATTTGTGTTGACTTTGTTCCAATTTTGTCCATCTAGCAACCGCACATATGTACACAGTGTCCCTATGCTTTTGCATCATTTAGGTAAATACTGTAGTATGAAAAGAGATAATAGCCATGGGGAGGGTGCTGGAAAAGCTGAAGAAGAATATAGTGAGACAGCTTAAATACTGTGATCTGATTATTCATAGTCAGCAAGATTGCCTGAGAAATACTATGTCTACCAAAAGAGAATCTGTTTGGTTTTGACTTCTCTGGGGAAGTGTAAAGAATTTCAGTGGATTGACATTGTGATTAGAATTTAACTTATGGACCTTATGGAACAACTGGCTATTATAAATGTAACACAGCGGGTCCCTTCCAACCCCTACCATTCTGTGTTTCTGTGACTCTGTGATCAAGCTTATTCAGTGCTGAGGAGCAGGTTCCTAGTTTTAGGGAGCCTCTTCCAGACCAGTGTCCAGAGTGTTATGATCAGAACTGATCTTTTCTCTCTTATTAGTGATTGTCACAGAAATATGCCAAGGGAGTTGTGAGCTCTAGGAGATGCTCAAAAAGTGCTCCATTTTTTCCCATGTTGTTGCTAATGACTGTTCCTCTTACGTCAAGTCCTTTTGCTTGGTTGCAAATGAACCAGTGATGGGCTTGATGATCATCTTGCTGGATTCTGGCTGGACTGCTCTGGAAGAATTAATGTCCAAAGTAAGAATAGTTTTTGGAAAAACAGAGAATATTTTGAGCTGGAACTAAGAAGTTACTAGCGCTGACCACTGAACTGTGTCAGAGACACATAGGCACCCCTGGATTTCATGTAGTCTTACTTCTATCTCTCAGAATTTGTAGCTTTCTTTAATAAAAAGCAATTTCCTGACATTAAGAAAACACTTGGAATGTCTGTTGTCCCTTACTCTTACGTTATTACTAAGCCTAACTTATGAATATCAAAGCTGCAATATGCAGCATGTTACCCTTATCTAAAAGGTCCAAGTACTGATGCAAAAAGTCACTTGCCCTGCAAGCATGCCTGGTGTTGCCCACAATAAATAACTCTTTGAGGGAAAGAGTAGATGGAGAAGTGGTCATACATGGCTAATGTTGATTGAAGCTATGTTTGTGCCCAGTACAGTGAAGATATTGCTCAGTACTTATCTTCCTTGTGAAAATACTACTATAGTAGTAATAGTACCAACGTATCCATGCACGTCAGTCATCTGTCATGCAAGCGTCAGCTGGGGAAATTCATTCTACCCCATCACATGTGTAAGTGGCGCCTCTTGCCTTTGTTGCAAATCATTCTCCTATATTTTGCACGAGTGTCAGCTGTCCCTCTGATCACACTGCTGGCACTTCTAACTTGATCTGCCTGAGTTTTGTTCAGGTAACTCACAGGCAGTTCTTCTGGATGAAGCGTTGCCCAACGGCACTCCCATGCTCGAGGTTAGGTGGAGACATCTGGCCCAGTCGTGAGCTGTGTGTGATACGTGAGGTTCACAAGCCTAGGAATAGCCCTTGCAAAGTGTTGCCATGCACTCGAGAAGCTCAGCTTCTTCCTGCCTCCACGTTGCTCACAGCGCTTAGCGGTTTAGTGCCACCGTTCACACGGGCCTTCCCCTTCCCCTTCCCAGCAGTGCTGGGGAGGTGAGTTTGTGCTCATACAGCGTCCAAGTCCAGATCAGAGGTGTAGCTTGCTTGCGTAGGAGGCAGGTGGTGGCAGTGGGAGCGTGCAATCGCTCGCAGTCACGCTGGGTGACGGCTAACCAAGACGGCTTCCTCCTCCCACGCGCAGGGCCCAGCTGAGAAGTGCTGTGAATGTGGTGCCGCTTGGATTGCTTCTCTGCTCTCGCTTGCTGCTGAGATGTGCAGTCGGAGGGGCTGGGATGAGGTCATGTCCTCTGTAACACGTCAGAATGGGGGTGACGAGCGTCTCCCATCTCTGTGCATGAGAAGTCAGCTTCCAGAGAGGTTTGGTGGCACTGGCAGTTCTTGCTGTGTCATCATCCTCTGAGGAGCAAGTTACCTGCGCTCACACTTACTTCTTACACCGAATACTGACCAAAGTTACATTTTGGTCTACACCAGCAGCAAATTTGTCCCTGGGGTTTTTGTCTTTTGATTGTTTAAACTGTACTTTTATGAATGATCAGTGTGAAGTGGGCTATGAAGAAGAAAATTAATTCTGTCTCAGTTCAGTCCTAGGTATGCTTTAAATCAGCTGCATATAAAATGGGAAACCTCTCTCTCATCCCACGGCAGGACTTTAGTTTCTCCTTGGTTAGATATGGTGTCTGGCCTAATGTGTGCTGAGGCTGGTTGAGTAGACCTGGTTATTGTATTTATGTGTGCAGTAGTTGAGATTGATACCCACTGATGTCTCGGCAAGAGTTGAATGAAATCTAACTCCATTGCAGTCAAAGGTGCTGCTTTGTATGGTGCCTAGTGCAGGGATCCATGACTGGTACTCCTTAGTGCACTGGTAGTAAAAGTAAGAAGTAATAGAGCTAGCATTGATAATAGTTTAGTGAGGGTATGTTGTTCGAATTGGGGTGTATAAGAACAAATCCTCCCCACATCTCTTGCTTGACTTTTCAAGGAAATCTTAAAGACTTTTTTTTTTCTCTCTTGCATCTATGTTTTTTTTATACCTACGATTCTGTGTACATTCTGTATTATGAACATCAAGTAAGCACCTCCTTTCCCTGCTGCAAACTTCTACTATGGATAGAGTACTAGTAGGGATAATAAATAGGAACTAAATTTACATTCTTCTTCATTATTTTTTTTTTGAAGCAATTTACATGTTATGCTTCTGGATCCTAAAGCAAAAGGAAATGTGCTTGACGCTAAAATTGGCTCCGTGGCTCCAGTTTTCTCAATTCTGCACCACCTGCCTCTAATCAAACTGTCCAATTACAGGAAACAATTGTTTTCTTGCTTTCTGTTAAGTGCAGAAATTCATCCACTAAAGGACTTTTTACCAAATGTTGCTTTTAATAAAATCACTTTCACAATTTATTTGAAAAAAAATGTACTGATGTTTATGTCCAGCATGCATGTTAGATTTCAAACATATGGCCACCAAGATCCACACAGGGTTAGTCACAAAATAGTAATATTTGTCTTAACCGATTGTAGGGTTTGGAAAGCTCTATTGTATTGGGAGCAACTTAGTGGACATCAATAGAGTTTCACTGTTGTTGTGGTAAGCTGAGAATCAGGCCCTGACCTGTAATTATCACGTACATGAAGAGCACTGATAGTACAGAAGGGAAATTGGTCTCCCTAGATATGCTTCCTTAATGTGAGACAATGACTTCAGGCTGTTTCTGAGCTGCAGATCTCCCAGGTGAAGTCTTGCTGGAGTAGAATAAAGTTGAATTAAAAGCAGAGTAAGAGGATCCAGCTTTGGTTAACGATGCTGTCCTTGCAAAACTAGACCTCAGACCAAATCATAGCCTTAACACACTCAGTCAGTCCTACAGAAATACGTGAGATCACACGGAGAAAGGGAACATACAGCTCGTCCTCTGTAATTTTGACAATGATGTTTTTGTGTCTTCACCAAACAACTGCTTTTTATCTGCAAATAAACAGATCGATAAGGAAAATATTAGCAATATTCTCTATAATTTAGAAGCTTATCAATTATACTAAAGGTATTTGATTGCCTCACAAACTTTGTATGAAATAAAATAGACTAAGTGTAATGGTCCTAGTTAAGAGGCCTCTATAAAAAGAGATTTGGAACATGTAAAATTTCCTTGAGAAGCATAAGGAAACTACTGAGTAGAGGAAAAGTGAAGAGCTACTATTCACTGTCTCATAGCATGAGAAGATGGGGGGTATCCTATGAAATTGACAGTCGATAAATGCAAAACAGATAAATGAGTAACTCATAGGCATTAACTAGTAGGCCATCAGCATGTGGAATTAATTTCCATAGGAAATCTATATTAAACTGCAGCACAATTGGCAGCATTGCTACAGCCATGTTGAGAGCGATGATGTACTAAAACCTACTTTTTGTTTCCAAAATGTGTTTAATATGTGTCTCTGTACTCACATACAACTTGCAGCTATGCTAACTCAATCTATAGACTCTGCTTTCCTCTGTTAGGTGAATCAATGAGGTGGTGTTCGGTATACACTGGAAAAAGCTTTGGAACTTGGGTACAATGCACTATACGAGAATTTGTTTTTATCCTCATAACTGTACTTGTCTATGCTTTTTTTTCTCCTCACAGATTTTCCATTTTTTCTGCCTTTTAAATCAAGATCAAGAAGGGAACAATGCTGAAAATTTCTATGTTGGCTGGCTTGTACTGTTTAGCAACTTTTTGTTTGTGTGCTGAAGTGGGGGTTGGGAAATATATCACTTTATTCCTGCTATTTTCAAGATTGCTTTAGTCACACTTGAACGGTTAATCTTGCTGCATTTATATGGATAGTGCAGTGGTGTATAAGATAAGAATAAAAATTCAGTAACTATAGAACAAATCTCTGTTGCTTTTAAAAGAGAATAAAAGAGGAGAGTAACCTAACACAAAGCAAATGTTGCTTGCAGTGTAGTAAAACTCAGACAAAATCTGAAATGCTCCATAAAAAGGGAGCCAGCATGTTTACAAATTGTTATTCCTATGGTATGGGTGATTGTTTCATTTTATGGAGTAACCTGTTATTTATTACAGTGCCCATCAACATAGTAACATCCACTCTTCATATGATGGGTGCAAATACATTTTATATATGTCAGCCAACAAATACGGCCTGACTTCTCTGGAGCTCTAAGCTCTGGAGACCTAAGAAGCCAAGCGGAGAGTGTTGCCTGAAGGTTCTTCATATGGGTGAAAAGGAACATAGGTATTTATGTTCTACATGTTCCGTGTATACAGGTCTGTATGGAATTTTTAGAGTTATAAGAAGCTGGAGTGGTGGATATGAAGGTACTGGGCTAAGCGTAAGCTTAGTGTATTGCAATGCATGGATGAGGCTATGGGTATAGAAGATGTCCCAGCATAGACACTGGAAATGCTGGGAATTGGCAGAAAAAAAGTATCATACAGGGATAAATTCTCTCATTATAACACCTTGTCCCTTGCTATAAATTGACCCCGTTTTCCCTGCTGAAACAAGGAAAGGTTGTCCTCTGGTTTTCAAGTTTCCATTGATATATTCCACTTGAATGGTCATCCACTGTTGGCATCTTTGCTTTCCAGTTTGAAACATGGTCACTGTGCCAGGTGTGTGCGTGGGCACATCTGTGTGCACAGAGGGTTACTGCCAGCCCGGCCTTGCCTCCAGTGACCTGATGATCTGTGTGTCTGAGTGCATGGCCACCATCAGGGAGTGAAAAAGAAACTGTGTGTTTAAAGAAAGAAAGAAGGATAAAAGCAGAATTTCAAAGCGTCAGGGATTCTGCAGGTCCTGTAATGACACTTCCCACCTGGAAACACGTCCTGCAAATCCTGCCTGCCCAAAGGCGGTGCAGCCTTTCCCTGCTGCCTAGTGAGCAGTGGGCAACATGACAGCTGAGACAGAGAGCAGCGAAAGCCTCAGCTTGCTGTGAGGACACCTCAATGGAGAAGGAAGTCTGCATACCAGAAAAAGCTTTTTTCTAGAGCTTCTGCTATTTCCAGTTGTTTCAGGTCCTGGTGCATAAACCTTCCAGTGTGCTGCACTGGAACTATCTTAATTACGCTGGTCAACCTATGCGGGAGGAATATATTCGTTATTAGAGTTTCACACCCTGCATCTCATTCTGGGATTATCCCTGGGCAATGAAATTTTTGCATGGAAGGAAGAGGCACACATGAAAGGCCCAGATACCATCTTTGATTCCTGCCCTTCAAGCCCCATCTTACTGCATTTTCCCCACATTTGTCACTAACCAGAACCGTGTTTTGGTGTGAGGCTTTCAATTCATTTAGCCCTGTGGGAATAAAAACCCTGAGTTTAAATATGCACGTCTAACTTTCCCTTTCAGAAAAAAATGGTGGAAAAAGAAAAGACTTTTAACACATATGTGTCACATTACTTTGTCATGTAGGAATGGCCAGTATCCAGCAAGAACTGACCCAGTGTCCAGCAAGACCAACAGCAATCAGGTGCCCCTGGATGGCTTCAGAAGAAGATGCAAGAAACATGACCTTTGAGGCAGTGCAGAACAGTGCAGAACTGGGGCCGAAGTATCACTGTGTTAGCAAAGATCGGCCATGTGATTTTAATCAGGTAATCGCCATGCTACCACTGCCAGTGACACAACCTTGGAAGAGGCTGTCATGGAAACCGGTGACCCTCCTTGTGAACTGAAAGCAAGAGCCATTGGTCAGCCGTCCCTGCGGCAATTCCCTTGTGGGTCAGAATGCTATTTGGTTTTGTATTTAACAGTATTGTTCAAAACTGTAATGAGTAAATTTAGCCTTTATATTCTAGTCACAGTGCAAGTAGTTTCTAGAAAGACGTAGCCTGCAAGATTATGATACTAGTCACGTGGCTTTTTGAGTGGGTAGCTGAAACATTTTAAGTAACCAAAAATAATAGTAGGGAACATACGATAGCTTTTTGTTATGATTTTTATTTCATAGGACAGTCTTTAGCTAGTTATTCATGCTGAAATTCATTACTTTCAGGACTCACAAATATATTTTATGACTATCTAACAGCTTGTCTGCATATTGGAACACAACCTCACAAATAGCAGCACAGAAGCATTCGCAAAATTAATTTAATTAGTATTCTACCAGCTCTGGAGCTTAACTACTGTGAATAGGTGTTGCACAGGCAGTATAGTTTAATTGTTCCTGGAGTATTTTAACTCAGGACTCCACAACCTAGTTTTTCAGCCTCTGTGCTTATGGAAAGAGGGTCACAAAACCTCTCATTCTGCCCAGCTGTAAAATGGTGTGCATAGATTTAGGTATCTTAACTAAAATTGGTAGCATGCATTGAAATATTTGGATGAAAGCTGCTTTACAGTGTAAGTACAAGGTATTGTTATTAGAAACATTACTACATTATCAGCAGCGTGGCTTACAATGAAAAACCATGATCTTCTGGCTTTAGGAGCAGGGTGGGTTTTTTTTTTTTAACATAAGTATTCAAGAAATCTAAAATAGACAAAATAAGGACATAGATGTAAAACAACTAACAGTGATGTTAACTTTATTAAAAAGCTTCTTTGTGGTATCAGGCAGGAAGTGAAACTGCTTTCAAACTGCAAATATTTCTCAATCATTTCATGCACCAGCAATCTTTGTAATAGGTTTTCTGTTGGTTTTTGCAAAATGTTCAGATGAGCAGATAAAAGTTCAGACACAAGAGGAAAGGCTGTCATTTTTTCTTGGATTTCACTAGCTGTGTATTTCATTCTGTGATTCAAAGTGACCTTAGAGTCCGTCTCCAAGAACAGAGGTGCACACTGAAAGTTTGAGCCCTAACTATTTTTGTAGGGTCGTTCCTTTTTATAAACCAGCAGTGCTATACGCTAGCAGCCAGCTAACCAGCTTGGGGTGTTGACTCATGCTTGGTGAGTTCAGAGATAGCTGAAGTAGAAAGGGCTCCCAGCTATCTTCCCTACCCTCCACTGGGGATGCTGCCTTGCCACCAGGCTGGCTGAACGTGAATGCGTGCCTGCACCCCAGCCAGGGGAGCTCGTTGCCTGCTGCACTCTGTGTGAGCTCCTGCTGATTTCAGGCTGTAAACCCGGCTGACTGAAGAGGGGATACTTGTACTGCTAAAACTGTCCCTGGGATGGTAGCTTCCAACAGAGGGACAGAGGCGACAGCTGGCAGCGGTAAATGCTTCATCCATCCCAGTTAAATCTGCCAGCGAATGTGAATCAACACTTTTAGGTTTTGTGCTACTTGGAACTACTTTTCTGGCTCTAAGTATCATGTTATGTTGATCCCAGAGGGTCAAGTACAAAAGTATTGAGCACTTAGAGATACTAAATGCCCTTACTTGGTGAATTAATGGGACTTGAGAGCACTTGGCAATGGGACTACTTGAAAAAACTGCCATTAAAACTGTTGTTTGACAGAAAAATAGTTTTTTCATTAAAAACGGAAAGATAGAAAACTGAAACTTCAGCTAGCATATTCACTGCTGCACCTGGGTCAGACTCAGAAAGCACAAGGACTAAGTGTTAATTAGATATCTCTTAACTCAGTAATTCTTGCTAAAAACGCTGCGTGTGGGGCATCTAGAAGAGCAGCAGGTGTTGTGGTAGAATTTGCTTGTCTAATCTTGTAGTTTCTAGACATCATCACCCCAGTCTCTGCATTTATTCAGTCAGCAAAGGTTTATTCTTGCTCTACAAAAATGGAAATAAACACATGCAATTCAAAATTTCTAAGGTAATTCCATTTCACAGTGTTCTAAAGTGATCTAGTTTGAACATTTATTGGGTTACATTTCAGTCAAATGTTAGTCTGGATTTTGACAATTTGCAGTCTTGGTAAATTGAGAGAAAATTAAGTTTTTAATAACATTTGCATACCTTTTCTGAGGATGAAAACACCTTAATCTTTGTAAGAAAATATATGTTAACAGTGTTTACCAGGTCTAGACACTGGCCTGTGATTTGGGAGACCTGGATTCAATTCTCTGTTCATTATATGATTTTCAACATATCACTCGGTTTTCTGGTGCCTCACCTCAGCATCTGTAAACCAGGGGTGTGGTGTTTGCTTTGCAGAGGGGTTGCAGAGATCAGTACATTGAATAGTGTGATGTGCGCTACCATGGTTGTATAAGACAGTGAAAAGTCTGAAGGGGGTACATTTGCTGTTCCCTCGGTTACTATTCTTGACATTTTGCTTTGCCAAACAGGGAAAATCACTAAGTTCTCTAAAATCATAGCAATCTGCTGTTCTTGCTCTGTCTGTGTGCTCCAAAGCCTATAAAGTTTTATTAGAATCTTTGCAGTGACTTCTTATACTTTGTGTTGGATTTTAATGACCCCAGGACCGTATAGGCCAGTGTATTTATTGTTGTGTGCTGAGTGTCTTCACAAGACTGCTGAGAGCTTGTCAAAGTCTGTGTCTCATTAGATGCTATGTGCTTGTTTGATATCCACAAATTTCACAAGCATGACACTAACGGGAAGGAAAGCATTTAGTACCTAAAAAGGATTGCTCCATTTACTCCACTTGCTCCTCAAAACTTTTCGATAGCCAATGATACTAAGGTAAAGCTTACTGATATCATGCTGTGTTACAGGAGGGCAAACAGAACCCTCAGTATCACAGACGATATCATGCATAGGACAAGACAACTAAAAGGAGGGGATGGAGCCTCTCTAAGCCTTGTAGGGAGTCAGTGGCTGCAGGCTATGCTCTGGGTATTCCAGGAACCTTGATTCATGACCTGTTTGCACAGCATTTGTGAATGCTGTAGAAATGTTTATAAACAAGTGTCAGATAACAGAAGAAGTACTCGATGAGCTCTCTAGTCACACAGACTGCAGGTCGAGAGGCACTGATGATGATGAGAAGCCAAATGATTTCTAACACATTTTAGAGGAAATGGAAGGGGATGGTGTGTTTTGCACCTGAATGAATTAATCTGCTCCAAATGGTTCAGTTCTTAAATCTGCATTTGGTGGAACAGGTTGGAAGTTTTAAGATTACAGGGTCATTCAAGTTAGAAGGGACCTTAGCAGATCTCTTGTCAAACCTCCTACTCAAAGTGGGATCTGCTAAAAGATCAGACCAAGTTGCTCAGGGCTTTGTCCAGTCAGGTATTGAAAACCTCAAGAATGGAGACTGCACAACCTCTTTTGCCAACCTGTTCCCATGCTTGATTTCTACTGCTTTCATTGCAAAAAACCCTTTTTCCTCAGACCCAGTCTGAACCCCTCTTCTTACCACTTCTGCTTGTTGTCTCTCATCCTCCTGCTATATACCACTGTGAAGAACCTGCCTCCATCTCCTTGATAACCTCTTCACAAACACCGGGGGGCTGCCGTTAGTCCCCCCAATACCAACTCTTCTCCAGGCTCAACAAGCCCACCTCCCTCAGCCTCTTCTCATTGTGCAAGTGCTCCAGCCCTGGTGGCCTTCACATGAACTCACCTAATTCCTTCAAAACAAAAAAATCTCATGGGAAATTTCAGTTTTCCCTGTAGAAAGCTGTTTCCAGTTCATTTGTGGTCCGTACAGTCAGCTGATGGGCTGCAGGGCTTCTGGCCTCGCTGGCTCTGCAGTGCTGCAGCCGTGGTTGGGGCAGATTGTCAGCTGGCGTTGCCAAGGGTCTCCCTCAGTTCCAGGACTGCTGAAACATTACTCTGGAGTTTCCAAAATGAGGTACTGTGTAATTTCAGGGAGGAGAATTTCCAAAACTGCAACATTTTCTTCTCCGAACTGACTTCTCCTTCAGTTCCCCTTTTTTCCTCCCCTCCCCAAAGTAATTTTCTTCAGAACTGACTTTGCGTAAGGCAGAGGCTGAACCTACAAATCCTTTTATTTTAATTTACCTAGAGGATTGTGAGAAATGGGCTGGAGACTGTCATTATTAAGGTGTTTGTTTAACAGAACAAAACTATTTCCCTCTTCACTGTAGACTTCAGATTCTGAACAATTATTAACTTGTAACCTTCCCTCTTCCTTCCTTCCTTTTCTCTTTATAGTTGGACCTAAGGTTTTGCATTTCTTTCTTATCTGCTGCTTTCAACATCTGAACAGTGAATTTTTGTGGGATTGCAGAGGCAGAAAGCAGAGGATGTTCCAGAGGGGAGGTTAAAATAGCAGTAATGTAATTACTGGTTTTTATTAATAATTGTTCCATTATAGATACAATCGTAATTTTTCCCATGCAGGCAAACACTGAGTGTCCTAGGAAAGCTTGAGAAGGGGCTGTGTTGCTAGTCCAGGTGCATCATCTACACTGTCCTCCTTTCCTTCTCTCACCCTTCCTGCTCTATCCCCAGGCCAGCAGCCGTGTGGACTTGGGAGAGACTCTGAGGTAGGTGATGTCATCAGAAAAGCTGTACATTTCTGGCTGGTATGGCTTTGTGTTAAGAAAATGAGGCAAAAGGGCCAGTAAATTTCATTCATCCACAGAAGTGCCTCACAGCGTGAGGCTGAGCCAGTGGACTTCGGTGCCACGGGAGGCTGTAAATGTGAATGCCATTCTAGATTGAAAAGGGCCTAGAAAATGTTATGAACAGTTGTAACATTTGAAGTAGTAAGACAGGCTTAATTAAATCTCATATTTCAGGACATTGGCTAGTCTCTGTAGGGATCAGGAGGGATTTTCCCTTATCCATATACAGCATTTCATAATTGGCCAGGTGCATTGTGGGGTTATTGTCTTTCTCTCAATCTGAGGTAGCAATTAAATACCTCTGCTAGGAGTGGGATGCTGGATGTGAGCGGTTGGCCTTAAGTGGCATGGCAGGTTTGATCTTCCTTTAGATTGTCAGTTGCTTTCCTTTGTGATTTTTATTGTGATTCTTGCAATATTTGAGGTTTTTGTAGCTCCTGGATGAAAGTAATGGCATTGAGAATCTCAGCTTTCACCAGGACACAAATTTTTCAGCCCTCCTATCAGTGCAGTGAGGTTTGGAAATGTGACCAAAACCTCTGAAATAGAAGAAAACCCAGGCCATATTTTACTGCACAAAATACTGCGTTGTTTGCTAATCCTGTCTTTGCTTGTCCCAACTCGGAGCAACTGCATAATCCATAACCTCATTTTGTGATGAAAACAAATGAATCAGGTGGGATAACGCTTCTGACCTTCGAAGTGCTCTGAGAGATGGATAAGAAGGTGTGTTTTATGCCTGCGTGTTCTTTGTGGCTGCACTAGTTGTGACCGCAAAGCTATTTCTACCCAAACTTTCAATGTTCATGTAGCTGAAAGCCTGGAAAACTTCAGTTTTTTGGGATGGTTGAGAGGAGAATCTAAGCCCAAAGCTAGAGGTTTGTGTATGCCTGCTTAACTCCTACCTAGTATACAACCCAGCTTCCTGGAGACTTACATGGCTGCAGAGATCTCCCACATTCTTGAAGTCCTAATGTGGCCGTGCAAAGCGGACAGACATCTGAAACGGTGGCTCACTCGATGTGGGGCAGATGTGAGGTGTTTGGTCTTGGCCAGGATGTGCCTGCAGATGTGTTCCTCTTATCCTGCTGGGAAATGCTGGGGGCACCAGCTGAGAGCTTGTATACCACTGGGTATAAAACACTGCTAGTAGACATGCCGTGTGTTTTTGACTGCTGAGTACAGATACACGAGATTTTTGAGTTTTGTACTGGGGGCAGCCACCAGTTATGTCCATCAGCCATCTGCTTGTGGTACCACAGAATGGGAAAGGTCATTTTACTGGGCCAGGAGAGTGTGGAAGAGGGTCAGAGGAAACATCACCAGCCTGATGTATCTTCCCCAGTAGAATGAGGCACATTAAAAGCAAGACAATTCCTGTGCTGTATTTCTACAGAAAGGCCAAGATTGCTTTAATTAAAAGAACTTTTGTTAAAATACCAAAAATCCTTTATAAAGGATTTACAAATCATTAAGATTGTTACTAATTGTCACTGACCATTGTTCACAGCAAACTAAGAGCAAAAATATGTATGGTAATAGCAATTTCCTAAATAAGGAAGGGCCAGTCCCTACCCTGAAGCACTTACAGTTATTGCCCAGCATATGTGGGTGATGCAGGGCATATGACAATGATCCCAAATTTGTTTAGTGTGGTAGCTTCTGATAATGTTTAATAATACAGACTTTATGCAAAAATTTAGCTTTCTTCTCCATAATTATTGCTTGTGGAAGGTTTAATATGTATTTTTTGAGTATGTTGCAATACTGGCACATGAGAAGAATTATAAGGGGTTCTCTATGCATGAAAGGGTTTTCACCTGCATGTTGTACTTTTAATTATTTTTTTAATTGCTGAACAATAAGGTTTATTCTAAGTTAAAATAAGAAGATGGGTTATTCCCCCAGAGTGGTGGTGGTAAAAAGTTTAATTTGTGTTGTATGAATTTATTCTTAACTGTTTGCAAGACAATGTCATGGTGAAGCATTTAGGTTGTATGCAGAAATCAAAATTGCACTACTTGCTTGGTACCTGCAGATCTTTGTAAAGTAAATTTGCAGTGTATGAAAAAAATTCTTTGCAGATTTTGCAGAACCTTGTCTGGTGAGCATATGCATCTGTGTATTAGTCAAATTATTTGCTTTTCAGTGAAAGTAAGTGAAGAAAAAATACTAATGACACCCAGAGCCAGTGCAAAATGGTTTCAGTCTCTTGAACAGGACACCTAGATGTGAATCATCGTATTTTCACTGTCAGAAAAACCTGAGTGGTTTTTTCCTCAGGGTAACAAAGGTACATGTCAACTGTCTGAATACAAAAGCTCTGTGAAGGCAATGCACATTAGTTTTACCATCAGGTAAACTCCCTCAGGCCAACTCCAGGCAGGGGTACAACACTCATCGTGGCAAGTCACCTCATGGTGAAACTTGTAGTGCCTCATCGTCACTACCTTTTCACCTCAAGGTAGCTGATGTGCGTGTTAGCTACCCTGAGGTAAAAATGCCGCCTCTTTATCAGCGAGCACCAGCCCTGAGATGCGTACGTGCAGGCCAACACCGTGCTCCCTGGCTGTCCCCAGGTGTGACAGTCAGCCTGCACCTTTGCCTGCCCCATGTCTTTCTGCCTCTCTGGTGCTCTTTATGACACAGAGTAAGTCCAGCGTCCCTTGTGAATTCATTTCAACCCATTTCTTTCACCAAACTTGGCTCGTAAAAAGTTCTCAGGCTATCAGAGGAGCCATTTTAACTAGTTTCAGAAACATGTAGTATTATTGGAAATCACCTCGTGGTGTGTATTCTGCAGCCCTGAATGCACTGTGGGCACTGAGGACTCCCTGCATTATGCTTTTCCCCCCAGGGGCTCTCTCTAGGCTCCTCTCCCATCTACTGCTTCTTCAGGCATTACTGCTGGCTGCAGTTTTGCCCTCTTATGCTTGGAATATCCCTGTTGCCATCTTTGCCAGGAAATAGGGGCTTTCTTATCTCTCTCTCATCTCCTTCTCGTTTGCTGCAAGTCCCTTATTTGTTCCTGTACTAGGAGCTGGGAGTACGCTTTTCCTTCCCACCAGTCTTATCTACCAGACAAGGCAAAAAGAAGAAGTAAATTAACCAGTTGCCCACAGTTTAGCTGTAATGGGCTGACAAACAGATGGTTAATAGCGACTGTTATTTTTCTTTTCAGTATATAAGCCATTGCAGGGGAAATCAAGGTGTTGGTTTGGCTAGGGAGAGGCAAGGGGTTGCATGCATCCTGCACTTTTCTCTTTGGGTGAACGGGTTGTCATGAAAATCATGTGGTCTATGCTTTGATTTGTAGAAGTTCTTCTGAACACTGGGCTTGCCTGGAGATGACATTCAAAAGTTCCTGTAATACAGACAGACAGATGAACGCCCTCGAGCTGAAAGTAAGACCTTGCTTGACTCAGAAAACTAATGTCGTTTTCCTGGTGGTGGTATTGAAGGTAGTGTTACACTCCTGCGTATCTGAACATGACAGCAGTTACAGCATGGGTAAGTGCTTATAATCAGCTGTGATAGTGTTTATTTTAGAAGGAGAGTGAATCACTAGAAACCTGCTTGCTGAATGATTTTATCGGGGAAAACTGCTGCCTTACAGCTATGTAAACTTGCAGACGACCAGAAAATGGTGTGGTACCAAGGCATCACAACACCTTAGACACATTCTATGTTCTAGGTGTGAAGAAAGACTCAATTCAGCAGGTTTTGAGAGTACTCTTTCCTTTTCAATTACTCTTTTTCACTTCTGTCCTAATTTTCCTTCCCCTGGTGAGAAATTGTGTTTTCCCATCTACTCTTCCCCTACAACTGAAAATGTCTAGTATTCTGGTGTACCTCTGCTACCACTCTACGTTCCCGTTATTGAGTTATTCTCCAATATTGATCATTGTCTTCTCCCATCACAAAGCTTTAGCAGCAGAGGGCTGGAGTATTCCGTTCACGTCTGTTTGACTCCCTAGATGTGACTCTAAGCTCTGCTAAACCTTCCCAAGATCAAACTCTTGATTTGTTTGTGAGTTCAGACTTCTTATCCCAGGTCCTGTGAGTGATCTCTTCATGTGGGTGGCCTGTGTGCTAAAAGGTTGGGCCTTGCATTTTTCTAGCCAAGTCACGTGTGGGCCTCTGGAATCTCAGAAATTTTCCACTTGATAGAAGAAGGGGACTTCAGAAGCACTGCTATAAGTACTTAGAAATATAGGCTGAGTAAATGTTTCAGTGTGCTGATACCCTACTCCCCTGCCCACTTTTGGTAAAAGGTGGCATATTTCTCTGAAACTGCAGTTTGGCATACAAGTGGGTGTAGGCTGGTTTTGACCAGAGTTTACTTGTCTGTCAGCAGAAATGGCGCAAGGGCTTAGAAAGCTGCAAGAGGAAGCTTTAAACTTGCATCCATTACAGCAGTATGCTTTCTCTTTGGTGAACTTTGAGTTAGCCCTTATGTCACGATGAAAGCTTCCTGAGATTTGGGATGCTGTGAAGGGAACTCTGCCCCCTAAAAATCAGTATGTTAAAGGTTCAACAGATGTATGGAATGAGTAACTTTTGGATTCCTGGGTTTAATATGCAAGTCACTGTTTCTGATGTAAGCAGAGACTTATATTATTAGAGAATGGCCTCAGCAGAGGCAAAATACCATTTACAAGTGAGAGAAATGGCCAGCTTCCTTTGCCTTTAAGGAGAACATTTTCAGTTTTTTCACAAGTAGATATGAGTTTATAGTTCTTGAATACAAATGACTTATGGGAAGGCTTCTGTAAGCAATATGGTGGGTCATTAAAGGTCCACAGAGGAGGCAGTAAGTGGTGACAAGTATCTGCAGGTGAAAGCCAAGTAGATAAATATAAGGTACTTTGGCACCTGTTTTCTTATCTAACCTTTTAAGATTGTCATTAACAGTTTCCTGTTTATCCTTCAGTTGAAATCTCTGCTCACCTTGAAGAAGCCGATTGTTCGGTGGGAAGACTCATTAGGAACTGCATCTTGCTCCATCTCAGCAACTGAGCAGTCAGCCCTGAGGTTTTACTCCCAGTTCTGGATGGAGTGGCTGCTTTACGTGACAAAATGTTGCTGAAGCCTGTTATCTTTGGCCATAAGAACTTATCTGCTTTAAAGCTAAAGGTTGTGTGGTTTTCATTTTTTTTTTATTTTTTATTTTCTTCTGGTTTTTTTTTTTGGGTCCATTTTAAGATTAAAACCAAGAGGTATCTCAGGGGGTTTATGGTTAGCTCATGCTATACAGAATTACACACAGTAGGAAATCTGGGGACTTCTCTCTCTTGCTTCAGTGACTCTAGCAGCTTGCCCAGCAATCCTACAGTGACATGTTGTAAGGGTCATGGGTTTGGAGAAGAGCCAGCAGTGGTGTTAGGAAGCAGAATTCCTTATGACTCCACCATAATTTTTTAACTGCCTTTTTTTTTTCTTTTTGCTATTGGCCCAGCACAGGCAGCAAAAGTAACATGTCTGAGCCCATTTCCTTGTCTATTCTGTTGGTAACCCACTTTCATCTCCCCCAGTTCAGGGAAAGTGGGGAAGAAAGGTTTGCCTATGCCCAGCAGCACTGCAGGTGTCTGTCCCTCTGAAAGAGTCCCAGTGGTGTGGGTGTGCTGGAAAGAAAAGTCCCCAGTGACTTCACCCGGCTTGGCTTGTGGTGGTTACTCACAATGAGGTCATATTTTTGCTATTTTTTTCTCTCTCTCTCTCTCTTTTTTTTTTTTTTTTTAGCTCTGCATGTTTAATGCTACATCTGGGTTTTTGCATATGAGTGAAACTTCAGCTCCAGGACTGATTCGGGGAGTTTTCTCTGCAGAGTAGTTTTGGTGAGTAAACACAGATAAGAGGAAGCTGGGTTAATCCAATAACTCCTCCCTCAAGGGCAGGTGCAGCAATGTGGCTCAAGGTACAGAACAGAGGAAATGCCTTGTTGACACAGGTGATCAGAGCAAAGTGGCCAAAATTGATATAATGATATTAGTTTGCAATGCAAAGCCCTGCTTTCTCAAGGCTTCTATTTTCAGCCCTCCATAGCATGTCTCTGTTCTTTCACCTCCGTTTGGTCAGGCATCCTGTTGTGGGTGAGTCTACGCTCCTCTTCATGATCTCTCAGTAGCTGCACTGCTGCAGTGCTGCTTGGACTGTGCTGTGTTAACCTATGAGGATTATTAAACTCTGAGTCACATTGGAGCTGTATGTGGGATAAGATGGTTATCAAGGTTTATTTTTTCTTATAATTAGGTCTCTTAAACATTGCCTCATTAGGTATCTTCTGTGGCTGTTGGAAAAGTCCCCAGGGGGCTAGCGGTTGTTTGTTTTCAAGGGAAGTTCACTTGATAAATAGCATACAGAAACTTGCCATTCTGTGAAGGGTTTTTTATTAATGACAATTAACCAGGCACTTTTCTTAAATTCTTGGTTCTTATCCTGAATTCTCTCCAGCCTTTTCACTGCTATTACAGCTCTGGTATTCTGCAGCAAGTAAGAACATAACATTACAACTGTCTGTTCACACATGGGAGACGGGGGATCTGCATTAAGAGCCCATCAGATAGGAAGGTAAGAGGCTGCTTAGGTTCATATGGAGCTACTTCCAAGTTTGGCAAGCTGGGCTGGAGTGCCTTGGCCTGGACTGAACCCTTGCTCCCATAAGCACTGCTGGGTTTGTAACAGCTCTAAGCAACGCCTTTCCATTGTGTCCTTGAATGCTTAGCACCCAGGGATTCAGTCATGGCCTGTCTTGGTCTCTGTGGTTCTCTCCTTTCTCCATGCTTACGGGGCTGCCTGGGAAGTAAGCACTGTATTCTTTCCCCTGCTCTGCAGTAGCGTGAGCTTTCTGTGTTGCCTGTCCCCTGCCCTCCTTTGCTCACGTGGCTGTCCGCTGGCTCACCTCCATTTCTCAGTGCCTCTATCTGATAAGACCGGTGCTGTTTAGATATGTTTTTGGGAGGTGTCGGAAAATATCCTAGGAGACATAGTTCTTTCTTTAGTCATCTTTTCTTCTAACCTCAACCGGGAAATCTTGCTCTTCAAATTCTACTTCTCCAGTGGTCACCACCATTCTCGCCTCCTCATGTCTCTGCCCTAACTTCCCCTTCAAAAACAGGAATAACTGGCTTGCTGCTCCCGATCAGAGCTCGTGGTCCACTGGCTGTGTGGGACACCACACGTGAAGTAGAAACTGCTCTGAGAGAAAAAAAAAGGATGTTGCTGGTCCTCTGAGGCATACCTCTGTCTTTCTACTTTCCACTGTTGAATTATCTCTGACTGCCACAAGTTTCAGGCGAGGTGGTTAGATAGAGCTAACTGAATAATATAATCTCTCCAGTGATAGCTTTTACAGTCAAATATTGCAAGGTTTTTCCATTTCTTTCTTCATCTTTTTCCTCTTGGTATTCTCTAATATTTTTGTTTGCTAATACTGGGATCTCTGGGAGGTATTTTTGGAAAGACTGGTGAATCCAGAATGCTCACACATTTTAGTAGAAATACCAATTTTTTTTTCCTGCAAAGCTATTCCAAAAGTGCATATGTCTCAATTAAAGATTTTCAGCCATGTGGTCAGGGACAAGGAGGAAATAACATGTGTATAAGTGGTCACTCTTGTATCAGGAGCAATGAGTGGTGGGCAGAGACCATGAGGCTGGGACTTGTTTGCTGCATGATTTGGTGGAATGATCCGTGATTAATCTGCAAATAGGAAGAAAAAGGGGGTAATTAACAAAAAAAAAAAAAGAAATTTGGAATGCGTAATTTGACTAGTTGAAACCACAGATTAACTGTATTTTAAAATTTAGAGACTATTTGGAAAGGTTAAAGCTAGGAGGAGTTCTGGAATAGGCTGCATCAGCAAACTGGTACATTACTTACTCTGGCAAGGTTTTCAGCGGTAGGGAAAGCTGTTCCAGGAGGTGTTAGTCTGGGCATGGTCAGCACTGGCTCAGAGTTTGTATAAAATGCAGATTCAGGAGATTACTGGGCACAGAAGCAGACTTCAGGAGTTGTAAGGCACCTCGGAACATCAGCCCTTTGGATTATTTGATCTGCTGAGACATTCTGTTCTCCTCTCTGGAAAAGAGAAATTGGCTTGTGCTGTGGAATGACTAACAAATTGTCCCTGAGGACCAGCCAGTTAGGTAGGAAAATGTTATTTACCTTAAACGCTACGTCTTTTACGCATATTCAAGATGCTAATAATAAACCTTCAGTGGTGCTCTGCCATCCACTCATAACTGTGGTCATCTCTTCTCCACAGTATGACAGAGTGTTAACATTTGTCATTTCACCCAAACTACTCATGCACTAAAACTAACAATTTGGCCATCACATCTCTCCTGGGAATTTTGGATGTGAATCATGGAAGAGGTTTTGGGTCTGTGCCACAAGTCATGGGAATTGTGGAAGGAAATTATTATATGCTAGATTTGTTTTGTAGTAAACCACATACTGTCCTAGAATTAGGCCCTTATTTGACATTCTCAGGAGTCAAGTCAAGGAGTCCTACCTCAGATGAAATTCCTTGTGCAGCTGGAAAGTTTAGCTGTCCCAAACATAATGTGAGTTTTCACTTGGCTTCTTGTTTACAGTTTCTTTTCTTTCTTATATACTTTCTCTTTGGATTCAGGCTTGTTCTTTCACATGAAAGAGCTGCCTCATTTCCTGAAGTGGCTGGTCAGTACTTCTGTTTCGGTACTAAATTCTCTTTCGTGTAGTTGAAGAGATTTTGTTGAACATCCTCACCTCACATTCTGGTCCATACTTTTTTTTTTCGTCATGCAGTCTCACAGGGGAGGCAAGGGTTATGAACATCTTTCTGGAGACAGCAGGTATCTGGGGTAGGCCCCAAACTGTATGTGGTTGTTCATGCTTTGCTGTAGGTTCTGTCTGCCCATCTCCTCACCTCATGACACAGACATTCCAAGAGCTGAGGATATTGCTAAAATTTTCCAAAAATGGAAAATGGAGTCTGGTATCACCAAGATGGCAGTGACAGTCGGTCTTATTGATATACATCCTGAAATTGGAACATGATGATTTTAATTTTCTGATTACATAATAAATTGGGGGGAAAAATATTTCCTTACTTACGCAAATAAAGGATGGAGTTGTCCCTTACTCTAATGGGACCAGCCTCCTTTGCGTCTTGGAACAGTATACCTTGTTCATCAATGACCTGGATGAAGAGATAGTGTACCCTCAGCGAATTTGCTGATGACACAAAACTGGGAGGAGTGGTAGATACACCGGAAGGCTGTGCTGCCATTCAGCGAGACCTGGACAGGCTGGAGAGTTGGGCAGAGAGGAACCTGATGAAGTTCAACAAAGGCAAGTGCAGGGTCCTGCACCAGAGGAGGAACAACCCCATGCACCAGTACAGGCTTAGGGCGGACCTGCTGGAGAGCAGCGCTCTGTGGAGAGGGACCTGGGTGTGCTGGTGCAGAACAAGTTGACCATGAGCCACCAGTGTGCCCTTGTTGCCAAGAAGGCCAATGGGATCCTGGGGTGCATCAAAAGGAGTGTGGCCATCAGGTCGAGGGAGGTTCTCCTTCCCCTCTACACTGCCCTAGTGAGGCCTCATCTNGAGTACTGTGTCCAGTTCTGGGCTCCCCAGTTCAAGAAAGATGAAGAACTACTGGAGAAAGTCCAGCGGAGGGCTACAAAGGTGATGAGGGGACGGGAGCATCTCTCCTACAAGGAAGGGCTGAGGGAGCTGGGCTTGTTTAGCCTGAAGAAGAGAAGGCTGACAGGGGACCTTATAAATGCTTGTAAATATCTCAAGAGTGGGTTTCAGGAGGATGGGGCCAAACTCTTTTCAGTGGTGCCCAGCGAAAGGTCAAGCGGAAACGGGCACAAACTGAAGCAGAGGAAGTTCCGTCTGAACATGAGGAAGAACTTCTTCCCTCTGAGGGTGATGGAGCACTGAAACAGGCTGCCCAGGGAGGTTGTGGAATCTCCTTCTCTGGAGATATTCAAGACCCGCCTGGATGCGGTCCTGTGCAGCCTGCTGTAGGCGACCCTGCTTTTGCAGGGGGGTTGGACTAGATGACCTACAGAGGTCCCTTCCAACCCCTACCATTCTGTGGTTCTGTGATTCTCCTCATCTTAGCAAAGATAACATTCATTTGAGGCTGGGTTTTAGTATGCACTGCCCTGGGAACTGAGAGCGTTCAGTACATCGTACACATAAACCAGTGGAAGAGCCAGTGAACTCAGCTGCAGCAGAACATCCATTTGCTATGTGATTTTCCACTCTGAATAACTCACTGGTAGAAAAAGTAGTCTAATAAACCCTGTGTGCTGATTTCCAAACTGTAGTAATTTCACTAGCATGCCTTAAACAAACAAACAAACATTACCCCCCCCCGCCAAACCATAACCCCCAAACTCTGCAGAAAGCAGAGCAAAATTTCCAGGGGGATGCTGGGTTCATTCTGCCAGAAATGTGTTGTCTGAAATGTCTCAGGTAAGGTCTTCTGCAGGAAACTGAAATAGTTTGTGGGAAGAACTCTCAAACCAACCTTGCAGAATCCACATGACATTTTATTTCTTTGTAGAACTTGCTTTCACATATGAAAAATAATTAAAAGAGGAATACAATTAAGCTGAAATGAACTAAGGCTGGATAGATTCACCATAGGATGCGATGATATCTTGGGCTTAACAAAAACCAACCTGTCATGTTCATCCAAAAGGTATTTTGAGATATGTACTGAGTTTAAAAGAGCTAATATTTCATTTGAAAAGAATAAAAGATACTATTTTGGATCTTATTCTTTGCTGAGGCACAGCTGAATGGTGAAACCAAGCTTTTCCATACAGATATATGAGACAGAATTCATACTCTACCAAATGAGACCTTTACGCTTCCACCTGCATAATATGGCTCTAATAAACACGTTATCAGCTCATGAAAATGATGGCAAACAGGTGACTGGAGGATTTGATAAGTCAGCAGCA